>JAABUI010001605.1_pt1 | contig 12946 bp, 15 predicted proteins | sample 5559111 | NCBI WGS metagenome assembly JAABUI01 (sample SAMN10711870, study PRJNA513365) | rock metagenome | isolation source: Antarctica rocks | place: Antarctica: Victoria Land, Buttleship Promontory
AGTGCCGGGCGTCATGGCGCACTGGCGCGAATCGTTGAGTACGTTGATACCTTCTCTACCAGTTGTCGTGTTACTGACGACTATTACCTCGGTCAGACCAGGTCCCTCGATTGTGGCGTCCACAGCACTTAAAAGAGAATCTACAGAAGGATGGTGTGCTGTTTGGATCTACAGTCCTGGGTAAGGGTGTGGAGCATAATTGGGCTGGGAGAATATTGATGAAGGCGTACAACCGGAAGGGTATCTTCGGAAACGTTGATGACAGCGCTGAGGTATTTCTGAAGGGGCTGAAGCTGCACTTTGAGGATGTTGATGCGAGGATAGAGGGGACGGTGCTGCTCTTCACCGCGAGGGATCCAATATAGGAGAAATTGAATGAGGGGCCCGCCTGATGAATGCACGAAGTCAAATTGTCAGCGTGCCCAGATCCTTCGGAGAAACCATCTCTCGTGCCACAAATTTCTGACTAAGTCTACGTGTTCCTTGAATGTGGCTGCCCTGTCAATTGCCATTGGTCTGACGCCCACAATTTCCCAATTTAATTATGCATTGAATGGGGACTCAGATGTTAGGTTATCGTACTTATCTGTCATGAGCCTTTGCACTAAATCGGAAGACAGGCAGACTCACCTGTTGTATTCCCGCGGAGGACTAAATGCTGTCATGGACGAAGACTCAACTTGGAGATATTTGAAGACATGGTTATCGAGAATCAAGCTCGGGACTGCAAAGACCAAATGGAAATATGAGAATTTTGCCCCTATCCTATGTCAATAAGGGCTGAGCGAAGTACGGTGTAATGGGTGAATCCCCAGAGGAGGGCTGAGCTCGAGATGGACATGAATCAGTATAATCGTCTTGATTCAGCCAACATTGTTCAAGACGAATTGATGATGTGTACACGAAAACTTATTCTCAGGCACACCATACCATTATCGACCCAGAAAACAACGACAACATCCTATTCGAAACCAAGCTCGCGACGGTTATCACGAGCTCTAACACCCTCCCGTCGCATTTTCTTCCTCCCCCGAATGATCGAATATATAAAGCACAGTATGAGCATCGCCTCCAAAATATCAGCACTCGTTCTCTCTTTCAAATTGACAAACAAGCAATCCACAAAAGCAACTTGCGAACGATGGCCGATCCGAGAAATTCAGGATACAGGCCCACTAGAAAGTCCGGCCGTGAGGACTTTACGCCTCTCGAACCTCCTGTCCCAGCTGCAAGAGCAAAACGCTCGCTCCGGCCAGACTCTTTGAGTCCTAACTCTGATATCTCCATGGTCGATGCAGGACACCCCAGCCGTAGAAACTCCGATATCCCAATGCTTGACGCGCAAGTCGTCGGCCACAAGAGCAAGGGAAAGCATGGTGCTATGCCATCCAGTGCAGGAACCGATACCGAGATGTTGAGTGATGACAGTCGGTGTGACCCACACTACGCGTCTTCCGGACTACCTGAGAGACTCAGGAAAATAGCAATCAATCGTCGTAATGGACTTGAACGTAAGACGTCAAGGTCCCTAGAAATCTTCTCTTTCAATGCATGGGCTGACACTCGCTGACAATCATATGCTTGAAATAGAAGATTTGCGTCGTCGAATCAAAAAACACGCTGAAGTTTTGCAACGACTACTGCGTGAGTTCGACGAATTACAAACCCCGGCTGAACTCAATGTGGCAGAATTCCGAGCTCTTTTGGCGGCGCTCGACGAACTTCATTTAGAAGATAGTGACGAAGAGATGACTAGGTCTTCATCCGAAGAGGCTAGAGGCAGAGATCCCTCGACGAAGCAAAAGGTCCGTTAGACAAGGGATGGTGAATAGAGCTCTAAATAGCTTTCCTTGATGGCGAGGGCGGAGTGGGGTGGATCATTCAACATTACCAAGACCACGAAAATCATCTGCCTCTTGAGTACTTCTGTTTGTAAGATCTTGTACCTTAGGACTACTCCAACTCGCTGCCTAATACCATCTTTCTGCTAGTGTCAAAGCGCATTACTAGTGTCTTCACGCCTTTTGCTCCAGTCTCACTCCATGAACACACACCTTTCATCTAAAAGTCAGCAAACTCGAAGGAGCACAAACCTCAAGGAAGGTCAAGTCGATTGCATCGCTTGGTTTCTTGTGTTTGGCAATCTCCAGTCGTTGACCGTGTTAGCTGCCGCTGAAAATGCGCTACAATTCATCGAGTTTACCATCAAGTTAAAAAACAGTTGCTAGTGAGACTTGCAGTGTTAAGGATCGTTCGTCCGACAAGTACGTCAATTTGCAGCTCATCGTTGAGGCATTCAGTCATATTTGCCTATTTCTACCAGTCTCCGAGTTTACTGGTAATTCATTACGTCTTTCATGGGGCTATCGAGCAGAATCTTGAGAATTCCAAGACTCGGCTTGTGGATCATATCAATTTGACGTCACCGTAGGCCAGCAAGGCTACCCACAGTCTGAGGGAAGATCATGATGAGTATTTGAGAACCTCCAGATGTCTTGAGATGACTTCAGACTGGACGCACATGCTAAAAGTGCGTGGAAAGCTGGATACTTCTTGTGGAACCTCCGATACGAGAAAGGGCACGTACATAACGCACATACTTGTAAGCTATGTTGGATCTAGTATCTCGGTAGATAGAATAGGTGTTTGATAGGCGGAGGCTGTCCAACACTTTGATAAGATTAGAAAATATGTCAAAAAGATGTTCGGAACTATTGAATTTTCAATAGCCCTACTCATCCCCAGGTCGAAACTCGAAAGTTTCAACCCAGAATCGAACCCAGAGCCTGGGATGTTGCTCAATATTAGCTAGCGTTAGATTGAACCAATCACCATTGATGCAGCAGGACGCTAACCCCAGGTCACACTAAAGTGATGCAGCAGGGTTATTGTCTTGGTCAATTACGATTAATTGCGTGTCTACCACTGAGCTAGGAGAGCCATTACCGATTAATATGTGCGCGCTTATTTGATATATATCTCAATCAAGAAATGACTTTAAGTCTATGTCGACACATCAAATACTTAGAATGATCCTTGGGGTTTATTACACAACACTATTGCCTTATCCTAAGCAACAGTGGTCCTAGATATCCAACACAACACCGTCGTCGCCTCATCCAAAACGACTATGATCTCAAACCACACACGCACACCTAAATATCCTCTCCCCCCTTACCGAACAACCCCAAAAAGCACATTCATACTTCTCCCAGCAATTCTCATCCGTCACAAAGGCATTAGCGATTGATATGGAGGCGTTATTTTGGTTCACATCTCAATCAGCCAAATATTTTGGGATTTCATTATTACTTTCCACCCTCCGCGCTCTATTACCCCTGTAGAATGGTGAGATTTCACGAAATCAGCAACAGCAGCACTCAAGTGGTTGAGATATTAGAGAAAAGTGTCACGCATGGAGAGAAAGGCCGCAAACACCCGCGGGACTCTGATGCTATGTTTCATGATATAGATGAGGTAGGTTGTCAGATAGCAAGTGGTTCGAAGCATTATGATGTTTAACTGTTGTATCGTGAGGAAATTTCTTCCATAATGCAACTCGCGCTTTGTAATACACGCAATGACTTCGACGAGCCAGATGGTGATACTCTGCCAATCAATCTGTTCCATTTGTACTACTTTGCACAACATCCATGTCCAGGCTTCGTCACGGCACCCGGCGTGCAACATCGGAAATGGGGCGACGAAAGAGAAACACGGCATTCGCTGGATCTCCTCGATAAATTACTGACAAGCCGCTACATGGGCTTGCTGGAGTAGCACAGATCCGAACCTTCAAACCCATTTCGTCCTCGCAAGATCGATTTTATGTACCGCAGGCGTAACTGATCCTCCCCGACCTCAATTGCGGTCCATATGACGCCCATCTCTTCCGCTGCAACACTCTCATAGCTGACATCATGAGGTTCACAGCGTTACCATCATCCAATCAATCTCATGACGCTCGATTGCACCATCTTTCACACTTCTTGGACCAGATCGAGGAATTGAAAAGGCGCTGGCCTAATTCAAGAGGTCAACGATGGGGTGAAAAGTGGAGGGAGGACCTTTCACGAAGAATGGAAAGAGTGCGAAGGGCTAGAGAACACTGGTTCTAGTGATATTCAAGCCATTGCTCCTCAGAAAGCGAGCAAGGGAAAACCGGACAAGCCTCTTGAGGGAGATGTCCACAATAGTAAAGAGACAGGCCATTGACACACCGCCGAATGGAGTGACCAGATTAGCATGCAGCGTATTTCCGGATTCTGTACAAACCGCTCTCCGTTATTATTTTGAATATCGAAATCAGGGCTTCAAAGGAATCGAATTTTGACGCATCGATGGGACCATAGCTTGTCCAGAGCGACAGCAGGAACCCTCTTCGTGAGATAGGGTTCTGCGTTAAGCTGCCTCGCCGGCAACTAACGGCAGCTTCTTTTGATCCGTCAAAGGTTGATGACCTGAGTACGGGGCTGAAGAAGGGACCGCTAATCAGGATGAAGCTTTCGTTCTGAGAAACGTTCGAGTGTGAAAACAGATCAGGCCCATTGCCATATGGCCCACGGTATTAAAGTGCTAATACTTGCTCTACTAAGACCTTCGGCAGGTTTCGATGACACTAAACAAGTATGCACCAACGACTGTTGCGAAGGGAGAAATTTCTTTGCGAGGTGTTCTAGCTTAATCTTCCTCAGCCAAAGGCGGATTGAAAGGATCCCAATGTTGCACCCGCTTTCCTCCAATTCAAGGTTTCATGCAGATTTTGAAAGGGCATTTGTCCCCTGTCGCAGTCTTTTCCGCCATAGTGTCATAGCGCTATGTTCGTTCCAATCTTCTCTGCAATCTTCAAGAAGGCTTTACCTCTTGGGCTTTCTGGTTCCGCCACCACAGTTGGTTTCCCACGATCTGCATCGTCACATATCCTAGCATCCAACGGTATGTCTCCCAGAAGATCGATCCCATGCTCGGCACACGTCTTCGAAACCCCATCGGAGCCAAATATATGGGTGCTATGATTGCAGTTTGGGCATGTAAATACAGACATGTTCTGTATCATTCCAAGTATGGGCACCGAGACCTTCTGAAACATGGAAATGCCCTTCACCGCGTCTTTCAATGCAATGTCCTGGGGCGTCGATATGATGACTGCCCCATCAAGCTTGATCTGCTGTGTAATCGTCAATTGCGTATCGCCTGTGCCAGGTGGCAGATCTAGGACTAAGATGTCTAATCCTCCCCATTCGACTTCATGTAGCAGCTGTTGTAGAGCCTTCATGACCATGAGACCGCGCCATACCACTGGGGCTTTCTCGTCGACAAGGTAGCCCATTGACATTGATTTGATGCCATAATTGGAGAGAGGAATAAGCTGATTGTCTGAATTGTCCCTATTAGCAGTGACTCCCTCTTGAAAAATGCGTCACGTACTTGTAGACAACCTTGGCTCTCCAGACAAGTTCAATAGCGTAGGTATGGAAGGACCAAAGATATCTGTATCCAGAACGCCACTGCGATGACCCTGTCGTGCAAATGCCAAAGCAAGGTTGACTGCAATTGTTGACTTTCCTACTCCTCCTTTGGCTGAGGAAACCGCTATGACCTTTCGTACATCGCGAATGTTGCGCTTTTCTGGCAAGCCACGCTGACGTCGAGGAAGCTCAGGCGGGGCGCCGGAGCGGGGAAGCCCCTGCGAGGGGCATCAGCGGTCGATCCAGCTTGAAGGACAGTCGGCATACCAGTGGGTTCTCATGCTGCAAGGCTCTGAGTGTCGAGAACAGCTTTCTACTTGTCATGTCATGCTAGACGCATAACCATGATTGTGGAGAGCAATCTCATGTTGAGGCTGAGCCAAGAAACGAGTTAGCCTAAAGCTGGCCCTACGTTAGCTCTACTTATTAATCAGACATTTCGCGCTAATTTCTAGCATCAACTCCAAGTAGTTCTACTGGACTTCATCTAGTCACTTGCTAGTAATCTACAAGCTTCTTTGCGCCGCCGCTGCCAATTGTGCCAATCGCATGCAGGGTAAATAATTGGGTAGAAGCCAGTCCAAAGAGGCGCTGGCACCCTCGAATTCGTCGGTCGCTGGACTGGTAAATCGCCAATCCCAGCGTTATGGCAGACCCGCTATCTGTTGCCGCCAGTGTCATTACGCTCGCTACCGCGGCCGCCCAGATTAGCAAGGCCATCTCCCGTCTACGGCATTTCGGCGAGGTCCCGGGCCGAGTGTACGCCCTAAAGAACGAGGTCAGTGACCTCGAAGTTGTGCTCCGCCAGGTCGGGTACGCACTGGAAGAAAAATCTTTGGCCTCAGGCAATGAGGGAGGATCGGTTGAACAAATCCTCGCGCGCACCAAGAGCCATCTTGCCGATCTTGCGAAGGCACTTGAACGTGTTGCAAATGCCTGCGCCGGAGGTAAAGTCAAGATCATCAGCAAAACAGCCATTTGGTGGAAAGAGAAGACACTCTTCCAAGGATTTCATGAAGACATTCGTTCTGTCAAGGCGACTTTAAATCTGATGCTGGGCACGGCAAACTCGTAAATTTGCCTGGCCGTCGCCATGCGACAGAGCTGACTTTCACCCTTAGGCGCGGTCTGCACCATGTGATACTCGAGCTTCAACGAGTGACTGTCCTGACCTCGACTTCGGGACAGACGCAGGATCCAATTAACCAAGGCCCGAGTGGTGACCATCTCGCACTAAATGCTCGCGTGGACCAGCGACACCAGGACTTGAGCGATCGCCTTGACGCTTTGGGGAAGCTGATCCTCAATGGACAACCACAGGAGTCTTCCCGTCCTGGTCAAGTTTCGATATCTTCCGAGAAGGAAACAAATGATCAGACTCTTCGCGTGTTGACTTCCCATCGTATTCCGTGTCGAAGATGGTGTCCTTGTGCTTGCCATGCAAAACAAAAGTTGAAGCTGACAGGGCCGGGGATGATGGAGAGTGTACTCGGTAAGATGTTTGTGGGCTACTCCGGGTTGCCGGTCCTCAATAGACCATGCGACTTTAGGGGTTGCAAAGATCGACAGAATGCCACCGCGACCATGGAGTACTGGTTTCCTCGGTGGTTCGTATCGATGAATCTAAAGTTGTATCTCACGTATCTGCCATGGACGGGGCCGCAGTTCCAACTGTCAACAATAAGAAGGATACCAGATGATTCCCAGTCTATCACCTTCGCAATGCAAGGAAATATAGACGGCCTGAAATACATGTTCAGTCAAGGATTGGTTGGCCCGAGGGACGTGAGCGACTACCGGGGCTTTACCTTGATGCGAGTAAGTCTACTCTCGCCTATTGCGAATACACTCTAATTAGCTTATTGCCAGTGGGCACTTTACGGCGGCATGCACAACTATGAAACAGTCCAATTCTTGATCAACCAAGGGGCACCTGTAGATGAAACGTAAGCACCATGGTACCCACCTAAGATCATGGTGTCCTGACTGGCGGCATAGGTCGTACGATAATGTATGGGACTTTGTCTTCCGCGGCAAGTGTAAAAACAAGGAGCAACACGCGCTCCGCTGTATCACCGAGGGTGGTGAGGGCGACTGGGTCGAAGACCAAAACTTTCCGTTAATCCACAGGATCGTTTTCGGATTGTATTCCAAATCTTTGGCTGCCGAATTGGATGAGAACCCAATTGCTGTTTACGTCACAGATACTCAAAATCGAACGGCTCTCGACTGGGCAACAGCAAGGGTCCAATTGGAAGACATGTCTCTCCTCCTCCGCTACGGTGCCGACCCCAACAATATGGATATTACAGGAAGGACACCAGTACTACACGCAGTTGACAGCCATAACGCTCCGTGTCTCCGTCTCATACTTGAAGCTGGCGGACATCCAAATCCCACCATGCCAGAGGGTATATTCCGCAGCAGCCCCTTGACAGCCGCGGGTTTTGCGGGAATGCCAGAAATGCTCAAGCTCCTTCTCGATTTTGAGGCCAACCCTAACGCCTGCAATCCAGAGGGGCTGACAGCGTTACACTCGGTCGCTCGTACAGAAAACGTCGACTGCGCCCACCTTTTGCTCGAATTTGGTGCAGATCTGAACGCGATGTCTGTTAATGGCAGGACTCCACTGATAACCGCAGTCATTTACAATAATCATCCAGTCCTGCAGCTTTTCATTGATCGCTGCTACCTATACATTACCACTATGCGTCTCACTGGTAGGCAAATTTTCCACTTACAACAAAACATTCCGTGTTCCTCCTCTGGCATTGGCTAAGGAGAAGGATGTGAGAAGGACGGAGTGCTTACCATCAATCTTCAGGCTCCCAACTACTCCCCTTTATTTCAGAGCACGCCGACATCCAAACGATCAACATTCTCGCCTCGTCGCACCCATCCAAAATCGCGTATGATCTAAAGGTCGACAGCATCGCCACAAGTCGAGAGGCTTTACAGCAACGTCACGACTACAGCGAGAGGCTGTCTGAAGCGTTCGAAGAGCTGATCGCCATCGCTAAAGCCGAGGAGGCCGAGTCTCGATCGATTGACAGTCTCGTTGAGTCTGGTCTATTCCTTTCCGCAAGGTCGTCGTTTCAGTCCGAGTTGGCGGAAGCTATGGCAATGCTTGACTCTGCTGCAGTCAGCCCTTCGGATTCGGATAAGAAGTCGGAAAAGTTTGAGGATTTCGAGGAGAATGAGGTTTTGTCATGACGAAGGCAAAGATGACCTGAAGGTTGGATCATGTGCGTAAGGATGAGAAGTGAGACCGACTGATATGTTTTGGAGTGATTCAACGAGGTGATGATTAATGACATTAGAAATATAAGACGTCCTAGCTTGTAGGGTGGAGGCAAGAAAGATACAATACGAATATCATGATGACTGAGGCTTGGCGACATATGTCTGCGCCGGTGTTTAACCGCAATATCGGCATTTTGCCGAACCTCGGACAGATCAGGACCCCTCATTATTGTGGCATTTACCCTTCTCTTCTTTGTTATCAACTGACGCTCGGGAATGCTCGTTAAAACAGAAGGAACGCATTTGTGGCGCTGATTTCTAGATCTGATCTGAAATCTGGTATGTCCGACCTAGACGCCACGACGCCTCGCGTCTTCCTCGCCCGCCATGGTGAGTATCTCAGGGTCTACTTAACACCTGCTCTCTCGAGTGTACCGGTATGAATCGTCTGAAGAATAAGTGCAAATCCAGGAGAAACAGAATGGACGAAAAACGGCCGCTACACGGGAACGACCGACCTCGAGCTCACTCCCGTGGGCATCCACCAAGTCACAGCCACCGCGACCCAGCTCGTTGGGCCTAGTAAGTTGATCGACCCGGCCCGGGTCTCACGAGTTTGGGTCAGTCCGCGCAAGCGTGCCCAGCAGACTTCTGGCCTTCTTTTCAATGGCGACGGTGACCGTGGCTCTGATATCGCTGAAAAAGTCACACTCACTGAGGATATCGCCGAGTGGGATTATGGCGACTACGAGGGTTTGGTGGTGGGCGAAATCCGTGCGCGGCGGAAAGAGAAGGGTCTGGATCGGGAGCGCGAATGGGACATTTGGAGGGATGGGTGTGAGGGCGGCGAGTATGCTTCCCTGTAAGCCTTGAATGGGTAGAGGTTGCTAATATGAGGGCGGACTCACTAGGTCGGCGGAGCACGTGGCTGAGAGGCTAGATCGCTTGATTCTGCAAATTCGTGAGATTCAAGCGCCGTACATGAATGGGGAGAAGCCCGTTGATGTCGTCCTGGTATGAATTTCACCCGATGTAGGCCATAGATTTTCCATTACAGGCAAGCTGACTCTGCGTGCAGGTCGCACATGGTCTGATCTTGCGCGCTTTTGTCAAGCGATGGCTGAAGTATCCCCTGGACAACCCATTGCCGATGATGTTATCGCCAGGGGGGATTGGAATTCTCAGGTATGTGCTTCGTTTCTCACTTTGGTGGTAGGAAAGCCTGACGATGCATATTAGCTACAAAAATCATGATATCGATGAGCCAGGATTCTTTATTGGCATGGCACTCCCCTCTCAAGACTAGCTTGAGGAGGGAATCTTGTAACAATTCAGTATGAGGACTCTTTTCCATATTGACAGTCCGAGAAGATGAGGATTCTTATCCCCCGAGTCTTGATAGATCTTATGACTCTGCCCGTTATGAAGTGCCACTATCGAACTCAGCCTATATCAGCCTCGCCACTGCCCTCTCCACTAATTTCTATACTGGACCATTTAATCCCAGCACTGCCTTTCCCATAAGTTGATAATCCAAAAGCGAATTGTCCATGCCCATGAACCTGCCCATCTTGCGCAAGAATACCGATAAATCCTAGGCCGAGGGGCCCTTATTGTTGGAAACTAGGGCTGCAGCCCTGCATGCCAAGAACTGCCGCGCATGACCGCATGGTCCAGTCAGTCCTTCTATCTAGTCAACAATATCACGTCTCCAGTCAAGGATAGCACTTCTGGTGGAACGGTGGGACACGACGTCATTAGCAGTCCTCCGTCAGATTGACTTTGACGCCGAATCATCGACAGGATGGACGTCGCATATGACCACATTCAAGAAGAGGCACTTTCTCCAGATGAGATTGCCAAGAAGGAAGCAGGGGAGAAGCAGAAGAATGCGGGTCTGAATACCGAATTCAAGGAAGCTTACAAGTCGTTCTCGGCTAGCCCATGGGGTGCTAAGCTCGGTGGCTTCTTCAGCGATGTCAGGAAACAAGGGGAGACCTATTACGAGGGGGCCCGTCAAGAAGCAACAGCAGCCAGCGGGGAAGCTATCAAAGGCTTCACGGATCTGAGGTCGACAATCGTAAATCGAGCAAGATCCATCTCTACGAGCCAATCTCCCCCGACGACGCCTACGGCAGCTACATCAGAAGAAGGGGCAGCCAAGGAGGCAGACAGCAAGGAACGCTCAGAGAGCGAAGCTTTGCGGGAATCTGAAGGCGTCATCTCTCGCTTTCGAACAGAAGCTGCAAAGCGTCTAAAGGATCTGGAGAAGGCCGAGGAAGCAGCCGATGCCGCCATCTTCAAATTCGGCGCCAACATCGGCAACTTCCTACGCGATGCAGTCACCATCGCTCCGCCCACCGAAGAGACCAATCCGGACGGATCACGAAAGGTTCTCTTCGAGAGCAAAGACAAAGACGGCAAACGAGTCATCCATACCACCCGATTCGACGCTCAATTACACGCCATACATTCCTCGCTCGAGAGCTTTACAAAGGACCCTATAAGCCCCGAATACGAGAAGTGGAAAAGCGATTTCGACGTCGAGAAGAAGACCGACGCCATAGCGGGTGACTTGGAAAAATATGAAGAGTTACGGCGGACGATGGAGAAGCTTGTGCCCGAGCAGGTAGAATACTCCGTGTTCTGGACACGATACTATTTCTTGCGGATGGTCGTCGAGACCGAGGAGCAGCGGAGACGAGAGATGCTCAAAGGTATACCCTCTCTACCATCCCAACCCCCATTACCGGCTTCAGCTGACTGAGTCCCCATCCAGGTGCCACCATGTCCCCCACCGAAACCATCGGCTGGGACGACGACTCCGACGACGACCAACCCTCCACCCCCCACCCCCCCGGCTCCGCCACCCCATCCGCCAAAAACCCCCCACCACCCCCCGACTCCCAAACCTCCTCCACCACCCTCCCCAAATCCTCCTCACCCCCCTCCACCCCATCCCTCAAACCCAACGAACCCCGCAAATCAGAAGACATGCACTCCCAACCCGGCAGCGACGCCAGCTACGACGTTGTCAGCGGCGCTACTAGCCGAGCACCTGGCAGTCCGAAGGAGGCGAGGAGCGGGGAGAAGAAGGATGTGGATGACGATGAGGATTGGGAGTAAAGGGGCTGGTAAGGATTGATGGTCACGGTGTTTAATGGGCGGCTGTGCGCGGGGAGCGGTCAGGCGTTGGTATGTATTCTGCTTTGGCTGGGCACGCAGCGGCTTTTGCGTAGGAGTCTCTGGACTCCGCTAATGGAAGTGTGATAGTAAATACTCATTTCGCCATGACTTAGTTAAATTGGATCCATCTGAGCAACTGATGCTTCATTTCAGCGTATTTGAGACTCGGTGATTCTGGCCGTTGACTGGGGATTAATGTGAACGGTGTGAGTTTGAGCGGCCTGTTTGACTTGCAGATGTTATGTTAATCATAGCTGTGGATGGAACTTTTACATGGTCCCTCACACTGTTTTCACGCCCCTAAAAAACCGATTCACACCCGAATGCAAATAATCGAGTCGAAAAGGGGCTTCCCCATAAATATTGGCATTAGTAAGCCTCATCCAAGCTCCCAAGTCAGTATGTCGGCTAAGTACTAGCGTAATCCATAAGATTAAGAAGTCTTGAACAACGACCTAGAATTGAATTGAAGGGCTCTCACAGATCGGGCACGAGACGGAAATCGCCTCAAATCTCGCACCTCATGATCGAAAGAATATTGCGCAACTCAGATGAATTTACACCCCAACACCTACCAACATCCACGGCACGATGAGCTCTCACAAAGAACATCAGAACCAGAGCCCAAAATGGGATATACTGCTAATTCCCATCTCATACAGTCAAAAACTTTGGATCCCCAAAATGGAGGCAAGTATCCATTCAAGAAGGTAAGAACCCTGAACGCCAATACACTCTTCACCCACTATTGATGGCGAGCGCATTGTCTCCCCTTTCCACTTGCGTATCATGAGGTCATTTTCCTGCTATCACATCATATCCCTTCAATGAATCCCGAGATATACTTTCCAGCCTCGTCTCAGATTACGCCTTAGTACGACGAACAGGGGCAAGACTTCGAGTCTTGGCTCCGATATAGACCTGCTGTGGACGCCACAATCGAGGGACCTGGTCTGACCGAGGTAATAGTCGTCAGTAACACGACAACTGGTAGAGAAGGTATCAACGTACTCAACGATTCGCGCCAGTGCGCCATGACGCCCGGCACT
>JAABUI010001607.1_pt1 | contig 12942 bp, 9 predicted proteins | sample 5559111 | NCBI WGS metagenome assembly JAABUI01 (sample SAMN10711870, study PRJNA513365) | rock metagenome | isolation source: Antarctica rocks | place: Antarctica: Victoria Land, Buttleship Promontory
GGGATTGAGCAGTGAAGAGTGTGAGTACGGTCCAGCGTGATTGTTGCTGAAGCAAAGTATGACAGCCATTCTGTACTCCGTTCTCGTCAGCAGCGATCCCTTTGCCTCTTCTAGATGCATTGATTATGCTGAATGCATCATCAAAGAAATAGAGACACTGAATAGAGTAGAGGTTCGTGAAGAGAGCACACTTTGCACGGAGTAGCTTGATCGTACGCATCGGGCGCAGCAGCCTGGATCACCCAGGTAGTTGTCATTGCATTCACAGCAGCCTTGTCACTTCGTGCCCGATGACGTAATTAAGATTTTGCAAAGACAAAGGACATAAGCTGTTCGAATGAAGCTCCCACCCGATAAAGGAACTTCAGACCCATTCACATTTGATGGTCACTTTTGGTACTTTGACGACAGGCACTTAGCTCAAGCTGCCAGAAATGCCGTTATTGGCAGGTAGAATATTTGCTCAGGTGATGAAGTCAATTCGGAAAGTGGTCGTGGTGGCAACAACAACACTTCCTGATCACTGGTCTTCTAACATCACACCATGCCAACATCACCACATAAAAACAAGTCTCCTCATTTTCCACAAACCAGGTACCCACGATTAATCTGCAAGTCTTCTCCAGATCATCCCAACCACTCCAGACTGTTGCATATTACAACATGGCCGTAACGGCTCAAATCCGGTTTTTTCTTCCAAAAGTCTCAAGCGACGAGTTGGAGGACAGCAGCTGCATAATTTGTTACTGCGAGTACGGGACAGCCTCTTCGGAGAAAGAAGTTGCTGAAGTTGCCGTTCGACTTCCGTGTGGTCGTAAGTAATGTTGTGATAGAGCCACGAGCCTCAGGAGATCCACCTTGGTCATCCGGTATTGTGAAGAAGAAGCTGACCTCTAAATTATGCAGATATCATGGGGTCGGCCTGTATCTCATTGTGGTTGAATAAAGCCAAGAACTCCTGCCCTTGTTGTCGACGGCAAGTCTTTGAACCGCCAAAACTCTCGTCGATGGGTTCTGGAATAAGTTCGCCGCCCAATAGCTGGCAAGTCGACCAAGTCTCTTCTGCTATTGACAGACTGAGCTCGGCCTTGGAAGACTCCACAATACGGCCCACAGGTAGTCATGTCCCAGTACCATCCAATATCGACAGGAACGTCTCGGTTGATGGACGCCCAAGAACCCATCCCCCGACTATTGTATCTCCGTACGCCCCATTTCTTCTCCCCCAGCTAGGACCACTAAGGCATCCACACGCGCCTCCATCAAGCTACATGCAGCCCGATCATTCAAGATCCATTCCTGGAGGATACTACGACACTCATTGGGTGGAGAGTCCAGGTGATTCTCGGTCAGGGCAGCCCACGGGCTCCCAGAACAATCTTCCAAATCAGTCTCGCAATGGCTCCCTTGGCTCCCTTGGCCTCTCTCGGCCATACTACCCCGGTTTCCCTCGAGCCAGCTACCTAGATCATCCGCAACCAGGCCATCCTGGCTATGCTCCGTCAGATCACAACCCTTATCCGAGTCAGAGACGTTGACGTATATGACGCACCTCACCGACCAGGACAGGGATGCGGGGAAGACAAGAAAGCGGCATTAACGAAGACCAGAATTGGGGGCAGATGAAGCAGATGAATTGAATTGTGACGGTTATGCATGCCAAATTCGAGGTCTGTGCAAAGAGATAGGCCAACAAGCGTTAATGAAATTTCTATTCTGATACACAAAAGTCGCATGCCAGAGGATGCCTTGAAAATACTCACTGTCTCCATTTCCAACCGTCCCACATGCTAGTGCATTGGCCGAAAAACTCTTTGGGATTTACTGTACTGCGACAGCCCAGATCCTAGCATGCCTCGTCTCAGGGAGTTTTAATCGAAGCCTTTTCACCCTTTATGACGACAACAGCAGCGTGGCAGTAGACTCTAAGGGGGAATGACCCCAACTCTCAGCGCCTCCTGTATCAATTGTCCCTAGAACCATCATGTTGGGACAGGGGCCAAGGGCCCAGGACTTCGGTCAAACCCTTCGATTTTGCAACCTACCAGCACACGAGATAACTAAAGCAAATGACGACAGATCGTCCCCAACTTTCATCTTGGAAGAGGAAAAGATCGTTCGCAGATACAGAGACAAAGAACAAATGAAGGGAGAGTTTCTTTCAAGTGTCGAAGCTCCTGTCTAAAAACAGCCTGCGACATGGTATTCGTGTGAAATTTCCCCAAGAAAGCCCACATTCTCCCCAAAGCCTTGTTTGTCTATAGACAAAGATCACTCAGATCTGCCCTTTTGATGGAAGACGCCTGCTTGAAGTGGCCTCCATTGAGGATATTAGGTAATCTCGACTAGCCGTGAAATAGCCTTGCCAGCCCACACGCGTAGCAAATGCGTGGGCCCGTTCCTCAGCGCAGACTCCGAATTCTGTCAAAAGCCAAGGTCTTGCAGGGCAAGTAGGACGCACGTCAGGAACGTGGGCGTAGAGTCTTGGATTGAGTTGAGGCTTGCGGCAGGACCCCCCTGATCGTCTCACGCGAGAGTCTGCGACTCTGCGGCCAAACCATCCAACGTTTCACATCTTTTCTTCAGCGCGTGGCGTCGCTGGAACGAGGCCTTCTTCTCAGCCAGATCAAACTTGCTTTCCTCTCAAAGTCAAACAGATGAGGGCGCAATCGAGACTCCACGCCACGTGTACTAAAGTTCAAAGACCCAGAGAGCGATTCAGAAGAAGCAAGGCATCAAATAACCCAATTCCTGCACCATCCCCCTTACGATTGAGATTACGAGCCCTGAAGGCTTAGGGTCAAATAAGCAACATTCCGCGGCTAGACCCTAAAACGCCCTAGCCGACCGCCTTACTCCAGCACCAAGTGCGCTCCATTTAGAAACTCGCGATATTTCTCTCGAGGGGCCAGTTCGTTTCCTTCAACCTGCTCCTGAGGGACACCAATCCTCGTACTTCACGAATTCATTTCGAACACAACAAGCCCTCGCCATGTCTTCTTATTTCAAGGAAGCAATGGCCGGCATGCCCGGTCGCCTACAACAGTCATACTCCTATGTTCGGCTTCCTCAACTCCCCAGCACCACCGGTTTGCAGACGAAGACCAGCAATTTACACGCCAGAAATCCCAAAGCGCTCATCATATTCCTGATCCTGATTTTGTTCATCTTCTGGCGGAATATCATCACCGACGTCTGCTCGCATTTTATACAGCGAGTCCCTGCAGCGCCTGTCGACACGAATCCAATCAGAAACCGCACTCTTGGGGTATGCGATACGTTTCATCATGTGTTTACGTCTTACTGACTACATGTATAGTTCGAGAAACTGTTTGTACTTTCGTTGCCCGAGCGAACAGACAGGAGAGTCCCATTGCTCGCGGCCGCCAATGGTACAAACCTCACATTGACCGTCCTCGACGCTATAAGAGACAGACAGATACCTCAATCTGATTGGCCTAAGGTAGGTCTCTACAAGTGAAACGTACAAATCTGCTTCATATGCTGATTTTGCGCCAGTGGTGGGGCACTAATGGCTGGGTGCCAAAAGAAGGAGAACTCGGCTGCCTGATGTCTCATGTGCGGACGTGGCGCAAGATGATTCACGAAAACATCTCTTCTGCATTGATCATGGAGAGTGACGTCGACTGGGACATGAGGATTAAAGATTCTATGGTCGGCCTGGGTGAGGGTGTGAAAGCGATAGCTGACTGGCCATTTGAACCACCTCAAAAATCCCAAGACCCGAAGCACCCGCGAAACTTTGGGAAAGAGATGCAAACTCACAGCCCATACGGAGACAAATGGGATCTGGTGTGGATGGGACACTGCGGCTCTTCCGCTGATGGCAATGGCCGAATCTTTGCCTGGAACGATACCAGCGCACCTGACGAGGGACATGCTTGGTCTTTTGCCGAAAGACCCGGTGAAGGTCATCGACCACCGGGTAGCCGTATTGTGTTCCAAATGCGCAAAACTGTCTGCACAACGGCGTACATGATAAGCAACCAGGGAGCGCATAAGTTCGAGAAGGTCTTCCGAGAAGCCAACTCGCCCATCGACCTCAAGATCTGGAGTGATTGCGAACATAATCCTGAGCTTTCGTGCCTTGGCGTTTGGCCTCAAATCATTAGCATGGCTGAGTCGAAGACGAATATCAAGCATTCAGAAGGCGGACAAGCATTCGGTCATGAAGTCACAGAAGAAAAGGTCGTTGCAGGAAACGGGATTCAAATCTCCGCCAGAATCAACGCAGATGAAGGCCTCGCCCTCCAGGGGCCTGACCATTGGAAGGCTGAATGGACGAATGGGGTGAAGACGAAGGAAATCCTACAAGAGCACGACGACAGCAAAGATCAATCCGACAAAAAGGATCAAAACGAGAACAAAGGACAATAGGGCAGAGCATCAGGTCGGCAAACGATACGGCGTGATTGGAGTTTCCATGGATCGGAGGTCACAATACCCAGGGCATCATTTTGGAGGACTGTAATTGTATATAGATCGGCATCTTTTGAATGGCCGACGCTCTGGCCGGTGAAAGCACCATTTGCCGGACGACTCGGACGACTGGCAATGGCGCAGGCTACAGAGTTTCTTTTTGGTGTTTGGGGTATGAATTATGAGTTGTACTTTTCTCTAGACAAATTTTCACATCAAAGAGATGATTGATATCATTCGAGCTACGATCATCAGGAAACTTCAATCAAACAAGGTTTCAAACATCTGGCAGCTCATGCTACTCGGGTATTGTGTGTCACTTCCTTTACTGTCACGGCTCCACTAGGCCTCAGAATGTGAAGAAACCTATGTCGATGAGAGTTTTCCGCAAGACTTGCTTGATCATAAGCTTTGATTGGAGTATGCCACCCTTGGGTTCAGTGACCCGATACATATCTAAACCCCATAGTGTGTGTGTTCGGCCTCGCAGACATACTTTATTCAAGACTACCTGCAACATTGCATCATGTGACCCGTGCCTGTCTGCCACGTTTTAGCGGTGACGAGGGTCAGCCCTACAGAAGTGGGAAGTGGAACCCTCTCGATTGTTCCGCCGACTTCCAAAACAAGCTCGCTACTTCTCCAAAACCGGCACCAACGAATATGTCAAATAATATCACGATTGGCGACTTGATGAATTGGCCTCGAACACAAATCATCATAGGCAGCCGAGTGCACAAAGAAGGTCAACGAACTTGAAAAGAGAATCCAAATACATACCAAGCTGCTGGTCACCACGTTGAGAACCAAATAATCACTGGGCAGGACCCACAATTCAGAGTCTACGCAAGTCACCATGGCTTCAGGCATGCAGTTCACCGATCGAGGGCAAAAGGCCCTCGCGGACGCCCACGACCTTGCACAACAATACTCCCACTCGCAGATACTACCTCTACATCTAGCTGTCTCTCTGCTCGACCCACCAGTGGATGAGTCCAAAGATCAGCAGCAAGCGATGAACGCCTCACATACCTCCGGAGCTGCACCTCTCTTCAGACAAGTGGTAGACCGCGCCCACGGGGATCCCCAAGTGCTAGATCGAACGATGAAGAAAGCTTTGGTCAGGTTACCGAGTCAAGATCCACCTCCAGAACATGTATCGATATCACCTCAGTTCTCCAAAGTCTTACGGCAAGCAAACGAGCTACAAAAGACACAGAAAGATAGTTTCATCGCTGTCGACCATCTTATTCAAGCTCTTTCGCAAGACCCTTCAATCCAGCGATCTTTAGCGGACGCGAACATTCCTAATACGAAGCTGATCGACAGCGCCATACAACAAATCCGCGGGACGAAGAGGGTGGACTCCAAGACTGCGGATGCGGAGCAAGAGAATGAAAATTTAAAGAAATTCACAATCGACATGACTTCAATGGCACGTGAGGGCAAGATAGATCCGGTCATTGGCCGGGAGGAGGAAATACGACGAGTCGTGCGAATATTATCAAGGAGAACGAAGAACAACCCAGTTCTGATTGGAGAGCCGGGTGTCGGGAAGACGACTGTAGTTGAAGGCCTTGCGTCGAGAATTGTCAACGCAGACGTGCCCGCCAATCTGGCAGCTTGCAAGCTCCTTTCACTCGATGTTGGATCTTTGGTGGCTGGCAGCAAATACAGGGGAGAATTCGAGGAGAGGATGAAGGGCGTCTTGAAAGAGATCGAAGATTCGAAAGAGATGATTGTGCTGTTCGTCGATGAAATGCATTTACTCATGGGCGCAGGCTCTAGCGGTGAAGGCGGAATGGATGCCGCCAATCTATTAAAGCCTATGCTTGCAAGAGGTCAATTGCACTGCATCGGCGCTACCACGCTTGCCGAATATAGGAAGTACATCGAGAAGGACCAAGCTTTCGAGCGGAGGTTCCAACAAGTGTTGGTAAAAGAGCCGTCAATACCTGAAACCGTCTCGATTCTGCGCGGTCTAAAAGAAAAATACGAGGTCCATCATGCTGTCAACATTCTGGATGGGGCCATCGTCGCAGCGGCCACCCTTGCAGCTCGATATCTGACCGCCAGAAGGCTACCTGATTCTGCGGTTGACCTTATAGACGAAGCAGCAGCAGCAGTTCGAGTCACTCGAGAATCCCAGCCTGAAGCTCTTGACACTATGGAGAGGAAGTTACGGCAGTTGCAAATCGAAATTCACGCCTTAGAACGCGAGAAGGATGAGGCCGCACGCGCTCGTCTCTCACTTGCACAGCAAGAGGCCGCCAATGTTGAAGAAGACCTCAAGCCAATGCGCGAAAAGTACGAGAGTGAAAGGCAACGGAGCAAAGACATACAGGAAGCGAAGATCAAATACGATCAATTAAAGGTCAAGCAGGAGGAAGCCGAGCGAAACAAGGAATACGCTCAAGCTTCTGACCTCCTATACGGCGCAATGCCAGATATCAAAGCTCGCATTGAGCAGCTCGAAGCAGAACGTGCACGTGCAGATGCAGAAATGTACTCTGCGAACGGCTCGGAGGGCGTCCAGGAGGCTATGCTCACAGACTCTGTGGGACCAGACCAGATCAATGAGATTGTGGCTCGCTGGACTGGGATTCCCGTCACAAGGCTGCGAACTTCAGAAAAGGACAAACTCCTGCTGATGGAAAAGCACCTTGGTAAGGTTGTGGTCGGCCAGAAAGAAGCTGTTGAGTCAGTCTCGAATGCCATACGCTTGCAGCGATCCGGTCTGAGTAATCCTAACCAACCACCTTCTTTCCTCTTCTGTGGACCCTCAGGTACAGGTAAGACTTTGCTAACCAAAGCCCTTGCCGAGTTTCTCTTTGATGACGCCAAATCAATGATCCGCTTTGACATGTCCGAGTACCAAGAGCGGCATTCGTTGTCTCGTATGATAGGTGCACCGCCAGGCTACGTAGGTCACGACGCTGGCGGGCAGTTGACTGAGTCTCTGCGTCGAAGACCATTCTCAATCCTTCTCTTTGACGAAGTGGAGAAAGCAGCAAAAGAGGTCTTGACCGTTATGTTGCAGCTCATGGATGACGGACGTATCACAGATGGCCAAGGCAGAGTCGTCGACGCACGTAACTGCATCGTCGTCATGACTTCCAATCTCGGGGCCGAATACCTCGCTCGTGAAAATGCTGCTGATGGCAAAATCAGCGCCACTACCCGCGAGATGGTCATGAACGCTCTCCGAAACTACTTCTTGCCAGAATTTCTCAACCGAATATCCAGCATCGTCATTTTCAATCGCTTGTCGAGAAAAGAAATAAGAAAGATCGTAGATATCCGGCTCGAAGAAATCCAGAAGAGGTTGACTGCAAATGACCGCAAGGTCAAGATCTATTGTGACGATGAAGTCAAAGACTACCTCGGTTCAGCCGGCTACTCACCTGCCTATGGCGCTCGCCCACTAGCACGGCTTATAGAGAAAGAAGTGCTTAACCGTCTAGCAGTCTTGATCCTCAGAGGAGGTATCCAAGACGGTGAAGTCGCCCGCGTGGTGATGGAAGACGGACGACGAATCACCGTGATACCAAACCATGGTGATAGCGATGACGAAGATGCGGATGAGATGGTCGATGAGGATGAGGCGGAAGATGGTGCGGAGGCGTTGCTGGAGGATGGGAACATGGATCTCTATGAGTGAGATGGCTTAGGGGTTATGATGAGTATGAGGCATGAAGTACAAAGTGCTCTTCAGCGATGAGCGTGGCTGCACATAGCATGATTTCCGGGATGCAGCGACTCTATGCCTGCGTTAGGGGATAAAGATACCAGCGAGGTGTTGAGCGTTTTGGACGATTCATTGCAGCAGAGAATTTAGATATTGAAATCAAAATAATATATCCCACGGCAATTCTGACATTCTGCGAGACGTTCTTCTCCCAACCTGTATATGTTCAAGAAGCGTCCTATCCACCGATTTTGCATTCTGTCGGGATAGAAGTGTTCCACTTCCATATCACAATTACTTTACTCTTCACTTCGTGCTTCAATAGTCTTCTCCCGTAACTTCAATGATCGTCTGATCACTTATGCAGGCTCACTTTAGTAAATCTCAATACTCAGCCATGGATATTGCGGTCACGCGGTGAAGTCAACGGCCGTATCACTGCAGGCGTCGCCATAGCTCGATGAAGTTCTATCTAATTGAAAATGACGAGCGCTGGTGGTTTAGTGATTTTTTGATGAATATGGTGTTTCATTGTTTGACCAAAGTCACAGCCTGGAGTTGTGATCTAGCTATTTCTCTCAAAGAAATGGCGTTATCTTCTTTGCTTTGGTCATCTATACAATATTTACCTGAATAACCCCTACAGTGTGTTTCCACGATTTCAATACAGAGTATCTAGCTTTCAAAATGTTCGATCGTGATACGGACTTCGTCACAACTAAATCAAATCACTTTCCAGGTCTTACAGCAGTTCCTTCAATTCAAAGCCTGAGATTCTGAATGGATCACTGCACACTGAGGATGAATATCTACTTCACATGGTCATGACTCTGTTACGTATCAGAACGTCATTCTGCGGCATCATTTGTATTCTCTCGCCCATTCAAGATCAAAAAATCACTCTGTTCAAGCCAATGTAGACGAGCTTTGAATACGCCATATTTTCCCTTTCATGCGGCAAAGTCACACAGCCTGCAAGTGATGCCATTCGGCAACTTCTTGCTGAGGAAGAATGAAACTGTTTGTTCACCTCGTATCTTCACCGTCACAGCAGGTGAAGAGAGCCTTCATATTGCAGCATCACGTAGAGCGGGATTTGCCACTGAGCATCTGTGGGTATATAAGTCTTCTCCTTCTCAGATATTTTCTCTTCCTTCCACATCCTGTCCTTTACATCTTCTCCTTTACAACTTCTCCTTTGCATCCTTCTCTCTTAATGTTTTCCCTCACATCCTCTCCTTTACATCCTCTCCTTTACATCCTGTCCTTTACATCTTCTCCTTTGCATCCTTCTCTCCTTAGCCTTCTTCCTCACATTCTCTCTGTTATATATAAAGATCACAACCTTCAGCAAAGGCAGATCCAAACACATGGAATGATGTCGGACCACTCTGCAGAGCGTGGCTTTTCCTGTCACAGTCGAATCGAGGCATAGTTAGTCATTCTCTCTCGGCGAGATCTGCGAACCTGAAGGGCAAAGAAAGAAAGCCCACAGCCAAGGCATCTCACACAGGGAAGACTTGTCAACCCCTCGGCCAAGAAAGGTAAGCTTGATATGCTGTATATGTGGCAATCGAGACTCACGATTGCAGCGCAGGAGAGACGAAGGCTTTCATTCAGACAGGCCAGACGGAAGGCTGACGGACGGACAAGATATCGTTGAGGAGGTAGAAGCCGAGCTGAGGGACTCACACTGGGAGATCATTGATGCGGAAGTCTCATTTAGAGAATAGTGGAAGTGGACCCAGAGAGACTCTTGGAAAAGACAAGGTTCCAGCAGCTGTCAGAATCTAAGAAAGATTCCGATCTATCATCCATCATCAGAAAGGCAGTAAGCATCATCTGATATCATCCCTTAACCAAGACTCTCGATATTGACATCATCCTGAGGTGGCCTTGATAGAGTATACCCGTGTGGAGCAACTTCTGAACCTATACACCTGGCTACGCACCAAATACCCTGATAGGAGCATAGTCGTGTTCTCGACTTACTTAAAGTTTCTGGACATTTTATTCTATACGCTCAAAAACCAGCATTCGATTGCCGCATTGCGTTTCGATGGTACAATGAGCTTAAGCAGCCGCGAAGTGGTACGAGCTAGGTTCAACTTATCATCCCCGGAGATTCCTCTACTTTTGACCGCCGGAGCGGGAGGAGTCGGGCTCAACATAACCAAGGCGTCGATAGTGATTCAGACGGAGATTTGGTGGAATCACAACTTCGAGCTCCAAGCTTACGCCGTGCGTACCGTAACGGTCAACAAGAGGATGTCCTGGTCTACCGTCTTGAAGCGGTGGACAGCCCTTCTGACGTTGAAATGGAGCTGGTTCACGCAAACAAGATTGGCGTCAATCAGCAGCTTATGAGCCTAAGTTTTGGGAGCCACCTGGAGCTTCCTAAAACTCCTGAAGTTGAGAGCAGTCAATGCAGTTCCCGACGGAATACAATGAGCACTATCGATCGATTCATTAGATAGCGCAGAGGATAGGAAATTGGACTGTGATGTAATACATTGAGTGAGATAGGCAGAGTCAACAAGGCGTCGAGGGTAGTAGAGGGCTGGAAAAGTACAATGCTTGGGTGCGAGAATTTGGATGAGCGTGGCGGACGAGAGGTAGCTGAACTTTGTATATTGACAATAAAGCATTGGGCTGGCGCCAAAGATCATCTCCACAGTTTCCCCAATAAAGCTAGGACTTATCTAGATCCATGAATGCAGCATTACTTTCTCAGTCTGAACAATGAGTTTTGGGAGACGTCAAATCAGATCTTGTTACAAAGTCCAGCGAGGATACAAGGTAATTTCTTGAAAGTCTGAGAGTGGAGAGTGAAAAAAAGCTCTAACATCAATCCTCTACCGGCAGTGTATAGTAATTGACGGGTAATGTGTGAGGTCTATGACAATATCCAAGGTCAGGTGCCAATTGCCCCCACACAACTGGAGATGAGGCTCGAGGCTACGCTGGGAGCCTGAGCCATCACGTGCGATGACCAAGTAGCGAATCTTAGTTCTCCCAACAAGCGGACTCATATGCACTCGATTTGGACGATAGAAAGAGGCGCTAAAGGCTAGCGCCGATACTAGCGCAGATCTACCTATGTTCCTCATCCAGCATGTATCTACCAACCAAAGAGACTACATTGGCAAATCTGTCATTACTCCAGGATTGTATTTCAGCCGTTCAGCTTCTCGATGCTAGCCACTCGTCTCAGACACTTTAATCCACGCCCTCCCCACCATAATTCGTCCACATCCATTATCGCTAGTACTGGCTTTCCTGAGCGTCTACAAGACACGTCCTCCCCACCATAATTCATCCACATCCATTATCGCTACTGGCTTTCCTGAGCGTCTACAAGACACTTTAATCCACGTCCTCCCCACCATAATTCATCCACATCCATTATCGCTACTGGCTTTCCTGAGCGTCAACAAGACACTTTAATCCACGTCCTCCCCACCATAATTCATCCACATCCATTATCGCTACTGGCTTTCCTGAGCGTCTACAACCACCGAAATGGCGGCATCTCAGTCCCAATGGGGTACTACACCACCGGTGTCCGTGAGCTTTCCTACAGAGCCCGAGCTTGCCGCGAATGATGCCCTGGTGGCAGAATTGAAGAGACAACATAATTTTGAGGGTGTGGAGGAGACCGAGAAAAGGTACATTACAATAAATTCAAACTCCGAGTTCTACTCACACAGGCGTGTAGGAAATCTACACTTCAGCTCATACAGAAAATCGTGGTGGAATTTGTCAAGCACGTCAGCAAAAGCAAGAATCTTCCCCAGTCCACCATCACCTCGGCTGGTGGTAAGATCTTTACGTTTGGAAGTTATCGGCTGGGCGTCTATGGTCCTGGTAAGCTTGGATTCCTCTGTATCCCAGCCAGAGCCCGTCTGAACATCCTTAGGCTCCGATATCGACACCCTGGTCGTAGTACCAAAGCATGTCACTAGAGAAGATTTCTTCCAACACATACCCACCTTCCTGAACCGCATGGCACCTCCAGGAGTAATCCAGGAGCTCACGCCCGTACCTGATGCCTTTGTACCTATCATTAAACTCGAGCTATCAGGCATCAGCATCGATCTAATATTCGCACGTCTCGAGCTGCCATCTGTCCCGCCAAACCTTACTCTCAAGGATACCAGTATCTTGAGAGGTTTAGAAGAGCGAGACCTACGATCATTGAACGGGACGCGCGTGACGGATGAAATACTGGAGCTAGTCCCACAACAGAAGACATTTCGGACAGCATTAAGAGCTATCAAACTTTGGGCTCAGCGGCGAGCAATATACGCTAATATCATGGGGTTTCCAGGCGGTGTAGCATGGGCCATGTTGGTTGCCAGGGTTTGCCAGCTGTATCCCCACGCTACAGGCTCTGTAATTATAGCAAAGTTCTTTTTCATCATTAGCACATGGAGTTGGCCCCAGCCGATTCTGCTTAAAAACATCGAGGACGGTCCTTTACATGTTCGAGTTTGGAATCCATCACTTTATACTGGTGATAAATTCCACCTCATGCCAATCATTACTCCGGCGTACCCTTCGATGTGCGCGACCCACAACATTACCATGTCGACTAAGACAATCATCCTTCGCGAGTTGAAGAGAGGTAGGGAGATCACCGATAAGATTTTCATGGGTCAGTTGCAGTGGAAAGATCTATTTACAAAGCATACGTTCTTCTCAGACGGCTACAAGTATTATTTGAGCGTCATTGCCTCAAGCAGAACACAGGAAGCTCAGCACATTTGGTCTGGTCTTGTTGAATCCAAAGTCCGAACTCTTGTTGCGAGTTT
>JAABUI010001611.1_pt1 | contig 12938 bp, 11 predicted proteins | sample 5559111 | NCBI WGS metagenome assembly JAABUI01 (sample SAMN10711870, study PRJNA513365) | rock metagenome | isolation source: Antarctica rocks | place: Antarctica: Victoria Land, Buttleship Promontory
AGAAAAATCGAGTAAGAAGCCGAGAGTGTGGACACGGCTGAAGTTAGACAGAGATAATCCCTCTGATGGCCGATCATATGAGAGTGAGGTGGTGCGTAAACGTGTCTTGCACTCTCCTCCTCCAATCTAACAGAGACGCTGATTGTGGAGAACGGCTCTATCAGTAGATGATCAATTTCAGAAGGCATGCTCATTCAGCATGATCTCGTCTCGTGCTTGGCCGAGGCTTCAAACCCAAGCTATCACAACACATAGAGGAATCGTTGATGCTCTGGCATGGTGGGTGGCACAATTTTCATCGTTGGGTTTCAGACCAGTTGGTCCCGTCGGATTCAAGCAATGTGCCACATTTACCAACCTCAGACATCAGTGCAACAGCTTTCAGATCCCAAGGGACGCCTGGAAGATAGCAGGGATTGACTTTCCCTTGCAAACACTACGTCTCCGACCAAGAGGACTGAGTTAATAGATAAGCCGCATTTATATGCATGGCAAAGAGTTTCACTCTGCGCATCAGCGATCCGTCTGGAGGGACAAGGGTGCTTCCATATGATGGCATGTACTTGAAATACCTGAAACCTGGCCATTGCGGTGCCGGGTTCAGGCCACCGGGCTTACTACGCGGGGTGAGCCCGTCCGGATCAAGTACCTACGACAGATCGTTTCAGAGGAAAGGACTATGCCTGATCCGGCTGGACAATCAAGAAAGCTCGAAGAAGCCACAGCTGTCAACAGTACAAGTCGCACTCTCTAGCACTATCTTTGGACATAGCCAGAGCGTGCTCCCTATTACACAATCGTTTTCCTTCAAACCCAGCTTCGACGACCATGATACAAAACATACATTCGAACTCGAACAGAGGTCACAGGAGTTGCGTCAAGTTCCAGATTGATTGAAGCGTCGGAGTTGCTCACCCCTGCGCGAACGGAAGCATTGGTAAGTCGTCCCTCACTCGATTGAATGACCTTGAAAACCAGGAGTTCGTTGCTGTCATACCCACAGGTCCGAGTGCGAAAAGGTTCCTAGTCATTGTCGCTGCAGAAAGTCTGATTGGATCTAGCGGGCACTTGATGTGGCGTAACGAACCAAGTAGAGTACACAATTAAAGTGATTGACTTTAAGATTGTCGTCATCTGACGCGACTTCTGGATGGCTTCACCATTCCTGATCGAACTCTCTGAATGTGAGAATCGAAGCATATCAGGATTCGAAGCAGCAGCACCAGACGATTTCCTGGCTGTTATCGCCAATTGCGCCAATGAGGGAAGACGAGGATGTATGAAGCGCGCCTGTGGTTCTTCATTCGGCAACCCCACGCATCAAGACCCACGTCCACGCGATGCTGGAAATTTATCGTGGGGGATTGCGGAGATGGTTGGGAGAAAGAAGAGCCAGTCCTTTCGAACCACGTGACCGGCGAGTCGGAAGTGATGGCGAGGAATCCGAGGATAGACTTCTCCCAGCGCCTACATCGTCAATTCTTCTGTCGCAAGCTCAGGCGAAAAGCCACGAATCACAGAGTAAGGATCTCGACTTTGTTTCGACCGTGCGGGTGAATCTACGGTTAGGTGACGCTTGGGACTGGCGCATCAATGAGGGTTCCGGCTGTCAGCCCACGCCCAGTGGAGCCGCCTCTCTCTACCGCACTCGCATACCTTGACCCCTTGATAGGATCAACTTGCACGACCCACGGGTCACACGCACGGAACGGCTTTGGTAGAGATGCTCTGGCCTCGTCTCTCTCCAGAGACTGCCTCGAGAGTGAGTGGGTCGCCAGGAAAATAGGAACAACAATGGAACGGTTTTCTGACATCCAACATCTGATATCATCTGATGCTCGTCATCGGAGGGCAGTCAGCATCTCTCGATCAAGTACCTTTTGGCGGTGCGCCATGTCAAAACGGTACCTCCGCCCTTTCGTCCTAACCCCCAAACGACCTAGCCCTCGCAGACGCCGCAGATGATGAAACCCGTCAGCCAACTTTACTTTCTGCCTCCAACCACCACCGCTCACCAGCTGGGGCACCAACCCTTTCGCACAGCAGCTCAGACCCCAACACTAACAGGCCATCGGAAACCCTAAGGCCTCCGTCTCAGACCCAGTCGCCTTGGCATCCTGCGCGACTTAGTTGCGTTTCAGACTGATGATGCGCCCAATCCGTCGATCGCATGGGGCAGAATATACCCTGGCGAAGGCAGAGGCCAGAGTCAGACCTGCCCATGCGACAGAAGGGCTCTCCTGCTGTGCGCTCCCGCCAGGCCGCACCATGTATACCTCGTCGCGACAATCGACCATAGTGGGCCATGCGCAAAAAGCAGAGGCATTCCCCTCTTGCCGACTTGCACTTTTTTTCCCTTCCTTTCCTCTCGCTACCTGTACTGCTGCAGCATCTCTGAATGCCCTCATGTTGTTTCGTTTGATGCCGTGATCTTCGCTTGGTGGTCTAAGACAATGCGCGTCATCGCCTAATTCCTAAATCCGGGGAAAGGCACAGGCATACCAAAATACCTTTGAACGCCGATATTATTAGCATACGCCATCGCGCAAGCTGACCTTTCAGGCAATCCACGAGAAGACAAAGTCGACCGTGCTTATACCTCTGGTAAGTTTGCCCTCGTCCCTAATTCTTTCTAAGCTCCCGGGCCTAAATGTTGGTCATGATGCTGAGGGTGGGCTGTGCCGTCATTCAGAAACACTCCCAATTTCCGGTTGATCGCTACCAACGGGGCCCCCAACCATGGCGGCACCAGGCTGTGGAATTATTTTCGCTCCATCCCAGAGGATCGACCGCAGCAGCAGTCTGCGACGTAGTCACAGTCTGAACACGAAACCAAAACCCTTCGTTGTCAAACAACCACCTGTTCTCATGTACCAGGGCCCAAATAAGGCATTCACTCACACTCACTCGAGAAGTCTGTCGGACAAGATGAGGAATCTGCACCGTAAGAAGAATTCGAACGAGAGCAACGTGTCTCCGAAGACACAGCAGCCAGGCATGGCTGCACCACCGACGAAGAGGAACCCGAAGCACATTGATCTGAAGGAAGCAGCATCATGGAAAGACCTATCGAGGCCACGCGGTGGAGCACCACAGCATTTGGGAATGGGCAAAGAGAATGCGGTGCCCGGACCGAATCTGTCAAGGCCCGCTATCAGTAGGATGGAGCAAAATTCTCGCAAGATTGCTTATGACCAATACATGTCGGAAGCGTTTGGTCTGCACGGTCATGACAAGCCAAAGCCTGCAGGCGTACAGAGACTCAGAACTTCGCCAGTGCCCGAAGCAAGATCTGAATCTGACATCAGTTCGAGGTCCACCGACTCAATGGAGGTACTCTTTCACATCCATCCAACCGACCTACCTGCTGCCAACCCGCCTTCCATCAACCGACTCTCAGCCAGGGAACGACGCCCCAATCTCTCAGTCACGATACCTGGCAGCGCACCTGTTAAACGAGCTCGCTCAAGTGCTCACTTAGTACATCAGATCAACAAGCAAAAGACAAAAGGCAGATCACCCAGAACACGGGCTTATGAGACACAGACGCAAGTCTCACCTCCATCTTCAACAACAGGCCAGTCTAATGAGGCACCGGCAAGACTATCCATTGTATCACCGATATCAGCAGTCCAAATGCCCAAGCCAAGACGACCATTTTCTGCTTGGTCACTTGAAGAAATGACGAATGATATGCCTGAGATGCCCAAGAGTGCTCCAATTTTGGAGAAATCTGCTATTTCAGACTCGTCGGACGACACGGGCGATCATGATGACCGATCGTCGAATTACAGCGGTCATTCGTCGATGTCAAGCTTGACCGAGGATCCCTCGCTCGAGAAGTCGAATGATCGAAGCCATAGCATCGCCTTTTCAATTTGCTCGCCAGCTGCAGCAGGCGTCTTCGACGGCGTGCCTCTCACACTCAACGCTCCGAGCCAGCTCAAGCCGTGCAAAAGCGCTACTTCACTAGGTATGAACATGAACAAGCCTCTACCCCGAGAGCCGGGAATGGAAGAAGTCGCACCGTTGAATGTCCCTGGGCGCACCAGACCCGGAAGTATGTATGGAAAGCGCAACGCCCCTTCACCTCTCACGATTTCACGTGACTCCATGATTGATTCATCCTCACGCCTGCCATCGCGAATGTCATCCTTAAGGTCAAAATACACACCGGCGGACCTCGACGCTCTTGATGCTGCATTTGCGAAGACGAGTGCGAGTGCACAGGCAGCATTGTACAACCATCTTGAGCCGTCGCTCAGCCAAGCGCAGATGGAACTGGAAGCACATCTCGGTACCATCAATGAGGAGCCGCTGTACCATCCGAACATTATGCCCGCTGTACATGACCCACTGCAGATCAGTCGAGGACCAAATACAATGGTGCCATCTCGACAAGCACCACCGCCACCGTCTTCACTAAAACTGAGTGACGGTAGCGTCAGCAGTAGGAAACGACTTCAGAAGAAATCCGCGACTCATGTCGCGTTACAGATGCGCGCAGAATCTATCAAGGATAGCAGCGAGAGCGAAGCAGGAAGCGAGCGAAGGAAGCGCATATCAGCGCTTGTCAGGACAGCGAGCATGGTGAAGGCGAATAAGATCCTGGGCAAAGAGGGGCCGGTCCCAATGCAGAGAGAGGCAAGCGCCGAGTCTGGCTTGAGCTCTAGTGGTTTCCCGCCAACCCACGACGATTCATCTAGCCCGACCATGTCAAGAGACGACTCATCAACGCCGGAGACTGATGTTTCTTCCATTCCGGATCATGATCATGCATTCGAGGAGGTTCGTGCCAGGCTGGAATTGTTGAGCGCCAAGAACGACTCAAGTCATTTCGCAGTCCCTCAAGCCCAGTTTGGCCATGGCCAGGTCGAATCGTCTTCATCGGTCAAGTCGCCGATGCAGGAGCAAAGCAAGCATGCGATACCGAATGTGTCGCAGCATGCACTTTCCCACACCGACGGCTATGGGGCTCGAAAGGACTCACTTTCGCCTGAGATTCACGTGACTCCCATCGAGGAAGGAAATGAGACTCGTCTCGGGGTACCACTTGCTCTTGAGGATGCAGGTGATGAGAGTAATATCCACCCTCTTCGAAGACGGGGCACCAAGCCGGAAGAGCTTCGACCGAGGTCTTTGGCCTCGATTGCAATGTCCGAAATCCCAGACATCTATGCTAGTCTTCCGTCTCCCGGTTTCAGTATCAATACCGTCAGGGAATCCATGACTGCTGAAGAGGTCGAGCGTATAATCTCCGCCGACGCAGCCGAAAAAGTCCTTCTCCGTATCCTGCAAAATCTTGACAATCTCCAGGATCTCTTCGCAACCGCTGTGGTCAGCCGTGGCTTCTATCGTACATTCAAGCGACACGAGCTTCCCTTGATGAAGAGCGCTCTCTATGGTATGTCGCCGGCTGCTTGGGAACTTCGCGAAATGAGCCCACCCTATCCCGGCTTAGAAGGAACTTCCCCAACGCTCGACTACAGGCCATCGCTTTACCTTCAGCATTACATGAGGGACATGTACACTATGATCGCTCTCAAATCGATGATCCTGATCCATTGCGAATCCTTCCTCCGTGCTGACACTATCACTGCTCTTGCCGGTGGTGAGACTGAACGTGCTTCTCAGATTGACGATGCTTTCTGGCGCGTATGGACTTTCTGCCAAGTCTTTGGGTGTGGATCCAACCGTGAGGATGATATCGTCGGCCAGATGGACTGGTTGAGGGGTGGTTCGTTGGCAGCTAAGCAGCGAAAGAATGCGAATGCTACTGATCTTGGCACCGATGTGGCTAGAAGCAGCGTTCTGTACAGCTCGCCGACGTCATTCGGAAGAGGAAATGTCGGGGGACTTTCGGCTGAGGATCTCTATGACATGACCGAGATCTGGACTTGCCTCGGTGTACTCGTTCGTGGATTTCAAGGGAAGCGTCAGGAAGCGAGGGATTACGGTATTTTCCAAACTGCAGATATTGCCGCTGGTGATATTGAAAAGGAAGACTCCGTCCTTGGTATGTCCATTTCCTCATCACCCCTGTCCTATGGTAGCTAACATCCTCAAAGAAGAATGGACCCACCACCTCCTCACCCTTGCTCCCCCAACCGTCCTCGACGTGACATCCCCGACATCCCCAACTGCAGCCACTTTCGCGCACGCTCGCTCCCGAGGCTACACAACCTGGACCCCACCATCGGTGTCGCGAGCCACCTTCCTCAAAGAGGCCGTCTCTCGTGTCTATCAGGAGAAGATGGCTCTCCGCCACTCTCCAACTCCGACCTCATCTCCCAAAGCCGACTCTCCTACCATCACCGTAGATCCCTCCTCACCTCTCCCTCAGTCCGCAAATGATACTGTCGCCGCCCGATGGCGCGTTGCCCGCCATGCGGCCGAAATCCGAGCCAAGCGCAATGACCCGAGCTTCAACCTTGTGCCTACGTCCGAAGATCGCCCCATGTCTGAATTCCCCAACGTGATCGAAAAGCTCGACAGCAATTCACCACCAGTCCCTGCTCTCCCTCCTTCCGCCCACCCTCGTACCCCGTCTGAAGAGGATACCAGCAAGAACTTCGTGTCCGCTCTGGTCGTGCCCGCTGGACCGCAAGTCCGAGATCCTGTTGATGTCGCTGTCGAGAGATTCGTGGCGATGGGGTTTGATAAAGCGAAAGCGGGCAAGGCGCTTGCGGAGACGGACACCGGTAATAGCATTGATTTTTCCGCGGCGATGGAGTGGTTGGTGAGGGAGAGGAAGAGGGATGTGGGAAGTTTGATGCATGCGACTTATCGTGGACCGTTCAATGCGGAGCAGAGCTCTCCTGTAAGTCCTGAGGCTGTCATCCGGGACCCCATTGGCTTGGGATTGGATGTTGGGAGGTATGATTAAGTGAAAGAAGTATGAGCGAGCGATCTGATGGCCTTTTTGTTTTGTTTTACCGCTATATACCAAAGACCGTCTCGTCGACTGGTCAATGTCTATTGTTTATGAGCATATGTATGGCTCTCACAGTCTACTCTACATCCACATCGTTCCTCCGAGAGCCTCGTGTCCCATTCATCTTGCAATCCCTCCAATCGAGAAACATCATCTCCCTTGCTTGCACCAAATGACGGGCGCTTGAGAAATGCTCGCAAGTCGCCCGCTTGTCGCTTTGATTGTCTAGCCTCGTCCCGCCGAGCTCCAGGTATTGGGCTTCATGTCATCTTCGCCGCCTCGATTTCCGCCATCTGTCGACCGGAAAGGTCTCCTCCATCGGAATGTTGTCCACGGCTTTACCGCCATGAGTAGTATCGCATTCTTACACCAGCTTCAAAGCGGTGAGCATCCTCGCCACGAGTATCATCGGACAACATCTATCTTGATACAATCCTACCCTTTCGATACTCGCCCATCCTCCCGGTATCGTCCGCCGCAATGAGTCCCATTCGGGATCTCCTTCTCGCCCAACCCTCACGCGACCACACTCTACCCAATCTGTCAGCGCCAGGGTAGGTGATCAGTAGCCTTATGATCTCCTCCCAAACCATGCTTGTGGCTCACGAAGAAAACACAGCGACATCCCCTTCCCCTTCCCCGTCAAAGACACACCCATCAGCCTGCTCCTCTACAACGTCGGCCGATGGGACTTCGATCGCTCCGACCTCGGCAGCGCTTTATTCAACGCATACACCAGTGTGGAAGACATCATCGAGGTTGCCGGCGACGGGGAAGTCCCCGCTTCGGCGCTGCCGTTCGAGGTTGTTAAAGAAGGGGCGTATGTGTTGGTTGCGAATGATAATGTGGGGGCTGAGGGTTGGAAGTTGCGGTGGGGTGATGTTAAGGATGTGCTTTGGGGGTTGCGGGAGTATTTGATTGGGGGGAGGCATTTGGGGAATATGGTTGGGGCGATGGGGTATAGGGAGCCGGGACGTCGGTTGGCGGGGTAGGCGAGGGTGTTGGGTCAGAAGATTGCGAGATGAGGTGCGATGGATGTTTGAGGTAGAAATGATAGATCACAGGAAAGCCACATGTGGACCTTTGAAGAGGGCGGTATTATAGATTATGAGGAAGTAGGTATATGGATATCACATCGTTCACGTGACAAAAGCCGGGTATAAACGTACAGAGAAACCAGACCACATACATAGGCACACACGTCACGTCGCAGATCCAGGTCACCAGCTCATCATCAAAACGCAGCGGCGCCTTCCCTTCGATCCCCATGGAGATGTAGCTCACTACTGTGGCCCATAGGCCATGGGCTCCACCTTCGTCGGCTGCATGTTGACGTTGGATTCCTCCAACAGCGCGACCCGCTCGGCCTCCTTGTCTTGCTGGATGAGATCGCAGCATGAGCAGCACCAGGACTAGATTGCCAAGCAGAGTCAGCAAAAGAATTCGACGCTCGGATGTCCCGTTGCTGGGATCTTGGTATTGCGTACCTTGAGGAAGTCGGTGACGAAGTTGCCGCTCAGTTGGGGCTGGGCGCGGTCGCGGATCTCGTGTCGTTGTAGGAGGTTGGGGATGCAGTGGAAGCCGAAGCAGGAGATGGCCCACCAGCCCAGACACTGCCAAGACCACTCAGTCAGCATCCCGCCCCATCTCAATCGTTCTCCATTGCCTTCGTTTAGACATACCGACGCATTGACAACGCTATACCCATTCAAATTCGCATCCTTGTGCAACCGATGGTGCGTCTTGCCGAAAGTGATGCAAGGGCAGCAGCAGGTGATGGCGCAGGTGTCGATCGGGTCGAAGCAGCCGAAGAACGACGACGACCACTCGCCGTGGCCTTGTGGAGCGGTGATGCCGGCGGGGTTTTTGGCGGTGGCCGAGGCGCGGGTCACCCAGCCGTCAATGTCTTGCTGCATCTCTGATTTGGGGGCGGCGGCCATTGCTGCGGTTTTGGTGTTGGTGCGGGAGGGAGGTAAATGAGTGACTGTTTAGGTTGAAAGAGTGACGAGGAATGTAACGAGCGACTGCTGGAGCTGGGAAACTGGACTGCAAAGTAGAAACCGAATGGAGTGCATTGTCGATACATCTTATATACAAAGCACCCTCCCCCTTTCTTCAGCATTGGAATCGCCATCAGCCCCAGTAGCTGGGAATGTGCAGCCGCAATGCCAGTTTCACATGTCGCTGGATGTTGCTGGTTTGATCTGATTGCTTACCGAAATTGGATTCGCTAAGCTGAGCCAAGACCAGTCTAGCGCCTTGGGATCTAGCCCTACCCAGTCCACTTATGGCCCGCGTTCGCAGGGCTTACCGCAGCCCTGTGAGATTCGCCCCCAAACATGCCATGTCCTCGACGTCTTTTCCTTGGCCAGAACCATCTTGACGCGATTGATACCCCCATCTCTCACGGGGGGACTCGTTGTGAGTATGCAGTTCTCCTGCACAGTGCATGCTCATTTGCTTTTGTATCCCCTTTAACGATGCCGCTCAGCGTCGCATTATGCAACATGGCACCCTCTTCAATCACGAGATAGGGGCCGGCTGTCAGGAGGGGCAGCCTGCCTTCTGGAATTACCCGAGTAGTAGGATCCATGAGGGAGCATCCTGTTGAAGCTACGCTTGCCTCTGTCTGTTCGAAAGCGGGTTGTTGAGAAGGCTGAGTTAATGAGTGGTTGGATGTTCGTGATGGAAACCATGCCTCGTCGCTCTGGCGGTGAGAGCTCCGATGCAGATTTCCGCCCTGAGGAATTCGATTCATGCAACACCTGGCTCCTTGTCACCATTCAAGCAAAGGTCTCCCCTCGTGCATTAATATTGCAGCCAATGATTTTGCGTTGATTTTTCCAAGTTCAGCAAGCCATTCAACAGAACAAAAGACTAAAGTGCCGCCACTGCTATCGTCACTGCCTTGTGTACACTCTAATGTACTGACCTAGTGCATGATCAATCGTCAACACATTCCGCTGCGATCAATCCTCATAGGATTGTATGAGAAGAGTATCCGGCAAGTTGATGCTACAGGTAAGTCCATGTCGGTGGCATACGACAACTGAGCTAGCGGGCGAAAAATTGTTGAATATTTATAAATCAGGGGCTACGACCGGCTAGACGATGTAGCTTTCGTGGCGGGTTAGACAAGAACTTGCCTGCCCAAGAACATTTGTATGATGACTCACGTGCTTGAATTAACAAGTTACCCCTCCATCCCTCACCAGGTCCCCTGAATGATGCAACCCAGGTAGACACGCTCACACAACTCCATGGCCATAAAAACAATGTCACAACCATCCAGATCCATTCCCTTCCCATGATCCTACCAAGTCCCATTCAGAGGCAAGTCTCTCGAGCTAGCACCTACAGATATTGTCAAGGGCCCATCCGGCATCACCCAATTCTGCCTTCCCACACTCCAGTAGCTCAAATCTTTCCTCGTCAATCTAACCTCCACAGGCACCATCGCACCCCTGCCAATCTCAACCTTCTCAAAGCCCCTTAGCACTCTCACAGGGAAGTCGATCTTCTTCCCAGTCGAAGCATCAATGACACCTTTTGGGAAAGAGACATAGACCTGTACGACTTGTTTTCCTGGCCTGTCACCTGTATTGGTGACATTTAGGGAGACGAGGACATGCTCGTCGTACAGAGAGGGATTTCCACCTTCGCCGCCACCAGCTTGAGAAGGAGGCCCAGGGGTTGTATAGCCAGTCGGATAAGGGTAATCACCAATGCCAACAGAGGTGTTTGGCAGGTAGGGATAAATCCGGCCCTGTAATTTCCGGAACCCGGGCGGGAAGACAGCCTCTTCAGGGTTCGGAATACCAGTCTGATAAGTCGGTGGAAGAATGGATACAGTAGCGCGAGGGGAAGGCAAAGGGGACTTCGGTTTCAACTCCTTTACATTGAGATCCGAGAAGCTAAAGGTAGTATAAGAGAGTCCGAAGCCAAATTCATAACGAGGGGTGATACTTCGATTGTCGAAATGGCGGTAATCCACGAACAGACCTTCTTTGAAATCTTGTTGTGGTACGACACCATGAGGCTTGAACATGATCTGACCTCCTGAGCCGTAGTCGGCTAAGGACTTACCAACAGTGTAGGGAAGACGGCCACTAGCATCGACACGACCAAATAAGACATCAGCCAGAGCATTGCCACTCTCTTCGCCTGGCAGATTGGCAAGGATGACAGCTTTGACATTTGGATGGTCGATCCATCTTTCCAGGATGACGGGGCCAACGGCATGTACGACCACAACCGTTTGAGAGCAGTTATTGGCAACAGCCTTGACGAGTTTATCGCCTCCTTTTTGTGGGTGCAGGTCTTTCCTATCTGTGATTCCATCCCACACCTTGAACCCTTCACCGGCATCAGAATTGACAAAAGCAATACAAAGGTCTTGCTCTGCGTACACGGAAGCATTCTGAACAAGGTTGGACATCGTAGTGGTGAGCTCGACCGATTCTAGATCAAACGTAGCTTCTAGGGCTTCAGTCGGTGGGACTAGAAAAGGGAACAGAACTGCACCGCTACCCCAGCCCGACGCCAAAGTGCCAACGTTACAGGCTCTGTCCTCACATGCATTGGGTCCATCGGGGTTTGGCCCAGCATCTTCACCAAATATTCCTACACGATACTTTGAGGATCCTGCTGCCTTGTTCCCACCTTTAGAGCCCAAAGGCAAGATGTTGTTCTCGTTTTTCACAAGCACTGTACCCTCAGCGGCAATTTGTTGTGCCAGACGCCCATGGAATTTATCGCCTTTTCCTTGAACATCGAGGAACTTATTTACCTCCACTGTAGTAGTGTCATCACTCTCTGGATGGATTTTGCCTATTTTCTCATCTGTGAATGATGAAAAGTTTGGCCCTCCATCACCTTCGGGAGGTGGAGGCGGCCACAGAGATCTATCATCCTGCCCTAGTTGATACCATGCTGCTACGACTCGAGTTGCCATGTCGTTCATACGATCCACAGGCACAGAGCCATTCAGCACAGCGCGTGTCAGCTCCGGACCGAAGAACGAATTGGCGTCTTTCCAGAAGCGGCCGTCTCCAGGCATGGTCATGTCAAGACCAGCTAATGCACTGGCGACGCCGCTTCTTTGGGCCAGCCAATCCGACTGTACAAAGCCCTGGAAGCCTAGCTCATCTTTGAGAATACCGTTCATAAGCTTGCTATTGCCGCAGGCGTACGAGTTATTGACCATATTGTAGCTGCACATGACACTGGCAACACCAGCTCTGACACTGTCAGCGAACGGCCAGAGATACATTTCGTGCAATGTGCGGTCATCGATGTTTGATGAAATCGCGTATCTCGCACCCTTCCATTCGTTCTCTTGCCGAAAGTGTTCCTGCTCATTCGCGATAAAATGCTTTGCCGTAGCCATCACCCCTTCATCCTGGATGCCTTTGATAGTTTGCGCAGAAGCGATCCCTTGAAGCACAGGGTCGGGGCCGAAGCCTTCCCACGCCCTTCCTCCACCTGGCATACGACCAAACGCTCCCATACACGGCCCTAATAACACGTTTACACCTTTCAATCTATGCTCAATACCAAGACCTCTGCCTCGCTTGTACATCAGATCCTTGTTCCAAGTAGCACCGACGGTAATGCCAGCAGGCCAAGCAGTGGCATGATCTGCAAATCGGATTCCGAGTGGCCCATCCTGAAGGCACAGCGGTGGAAATCCAACAACATTCGCTTCCGCAGTATTACCCACACATAAGTCCTGGGCCCAGCCAGTGCCTGTCGTGATATTGACCTTCTCCACCAGAGTCATGTTTGACACCATGATAGCTGCTTTTTTATAACTATCTTCCCACGAAGCAAGGGTTCCTCCTTTGGGTGATTCGTACCACGGTGGGGACAGCTACACGTTGTCAGTAGTGAAACATTGACTTACAAAAAAAGACTCACTCCATCCTGCAATCCAGGTGCCTTGAAAGCTCCACCGAATACACCTCCTAGCCCACCTACAATTCCGCCGACTAATATGGCCGTG
>JAABUI010001612.1_pt1 | contig 12937 bp, 24 predicted proteins | sample 5559111 | NCBI WGS metagenome assembly JAABUI01 (sample SAMN10711870, study PRJNA513365) | rock metagenome | isolation source: Antarctica rocks | place: Antarctica: Victoria Land, Buttleship Promontory
TCATGGCCGTTGGCGATGTGGATCGTCCCGAATCGTTGTATGGCGACGTGGGCCCCTTGAAAGTATCTTTCAAGATCAACATGCGTCCAATTTAGGAAAAAGGAAAGGGGGGATTAGCAGATATGTAGCTGTGCTTTTCCCCCCCAATTGCATCTGCATGACGTCATTACGTTTCCATATATTTTGAGCCCGATCACCGATAACCGATACAATCGTCTCGACCGCTCATCCAACGAGCCATGGCATGCAAGCATCCCCGGGGTCTCTTTTGGATCCCTTCCGGTTCCCTTCGTCATGGCAGGAACTGGAAAATAGCAGGCCTTTGCGCTCGATTCGACAACGGAATCTGACCTGTTGTCCTTCACCGCGCTCCCGGCTTTCCGGCACTAAACTGGCCTGGTGCAGGATACAAATCTCTTGCTCGACCATATTTCATCTGTCAAGGTTGCCAGGCTCACCCTCTGACCCTGTTTGTTCAATATCAAGGAATGCCGACACACAATAACCACCTCGTCCTCCTTCCCCTATTCGCTCGTTCCCACCTCCGGCTCTCTCTCCAACTCACCCTCAACCTCCTCAACCTCCACCCCTCGCTCGTCGCCACGATTCTCATCACCTCCGTATGCACCTCTCGTCTCGATCAGGAGATACAGCTGCAGCCTAAGAGTGTGGTGGCCCGCTTGGAGGGTCGCCTTCGAGTGAAGACTGTCGAGGTCGGACTGGCGCAGGACGCCGGAGTAGTGCAAGAGAACGAGGCGTTCAAAGAAAGAATCGGCCCAAGTTTAGAAGAATTGCTCTCCGGGAAAGGGGAGGACAGGTTCGCACCGGTGCCGTGCTAGTTCATCTGCGATGTAGGTGTATTCAGGCTTCGTGAAAAACTCGCTGACCTTGTAAAGGTGTTCCATGTCTTTTTGCGCTCCGCCTTGAGAGAGAAGACTGCCGAGTTTGGTATCCCGAGAATTCCCGTCCTCCAACTCATCCCGACGATGGCTCTGACTCAGCACCGGCAAGTCTCTGGTACCTTTGCAGAGGATTATCCCTGATTGCCAAACAGCTTCATCAATCGCACCGAAGACTTCGGCGCGACGGAGAAGATCGTCGAGCGGTTGAAAGAGAATCAAGCGGCAGGTATGGAAGACGTCGACGCAGCGAGGAAGGTAGACTTGTCTTGACTGAGCTGGAATGCTGCTGATATGCGTCAGGCGTTCCGCTTCGTGGATAATCGGTTGCTGGAATGGCCTGATCTGCCGCCCATGTACGACTGTATGTCGGCCCGTGCCCGATTTTGCTGTACCCACTGACAGGCCGGCTTAGACGAATGGAGTCAGTCCTCTCTAGCACGAAAAGCTGAGCACTTCTGACAAGATTATCGAATTTAGCGCCGCAATCGACATCCCGTATGATCACGCCAATGATCTGCATGGTGCAAGATCTCATCTGGAAAGCATCGCGTGATACCGACGGATCGATCTGCTTGAGTACGCCCGAGATGGATCGAGAGTCGCTAGAGAGGGTGAGCCAGATCCAGAGTGTCCCGCCGTTCGGCGTCGGGTGAGCTTCGTCTCCTCCTCGTTCTTCTTGCCTGTACTGAGGCGGTATCAGACCGCAATTCAACGAGGACGTATGGAACGCCGCGGAAGAGCAGGAGAGGTCCGACGCTGTGCGAGAGGACGAGAAGCGTATCATGGCGTTCCTCGACGAGTCGCAAGTAAAATACGGGGCCAACTCTTCAGCATACATCAGGTCCGTAATCTCTTCCTTCTTCGGCTTGTGGGGCTTGACTCGGATACCCAGTTTTGGCACCAGCTTTTGGCCTACCCTGCGACCCGAGCTGATCACCACCATCATCATTTCCCTTCTCGAGCTCGAACAGCCCGTCCCATTCATCTTCGCAACGGCCAGTCCCACCGGTAAGATAGATGAGGCGCTGAAAAAGCGGATTCAAGGAAGTGGTAGGGGACTAGTGGTCGACTGGGCACCACAGGTGCGAGTGCTGAGACACGAAGCGGTCGGGATGTTCTTGGTGCGTACAGCTGATCCAAATTGATTTGCCACACCTGATACCGCGTCAGACGCATTGTGGTGTCGGAAGCTTGACGGAGACTATCGTGACTGGCGTCCCCATCATCGCTTTACCATTTGCAGCCGATCAGCCCGCCCTTGCCGCACATTGTCCGTGCTCTCTGCTTGTCTTTTGACTGAACTGATGAACATCTAGTCACCCAGATCCGAACGATCGGTATTCAGCTATACCAGCTCTCTTCGGCCAACGATAACCTCACCCTAGGCAATGGGGTACACGTAGAATCGACGCCCAGGGCCATGCAGGAGGAATTGAGAGCGAGCTGGGGCCAGATGCGCGGTCCAGAGGGCGAGGAATACCGACGGAACGTGGAGGGAGTCCGGGAGATCATGAGGAAGAGCTGGGAGGAGGGAGAGACGAGGAAGACGATGCTTAGTTTCGCGCAATTCTTTACGGAGAAGGAGGGAGCATGAGACACAGTGTTATAGATAGACCATGATGAACGATCCGCTAAGCTTTGTCGCAATTCGACTAGCCTTTGATGAAGGGTAGCGCTAGAGTGAGAACTCCAACAATGAGACGATGAAATGATCTCATCCTGCTGATGCAGATCGACATTGATGTTGACAGAGTGCTGTTACCCATTAAAGCTCCACACCTTCATCACCTCCCCCACCTCCGGTACATTCGTACCCCGCACCTCCCGCTCCGTCCGAACCAGTCCGACGATCTTCTCCTCGTCAAATGCCAATTGCCGGATAGCAGGCGGCCTATCATCTATCGGGTTGATGTGTGGCAGATCCGGCGGACGGGGTAGGAAGAGCGATCTCGCAGCTGACGAGATCGATTGCGGATGAGGCAGACCGTCGAATGTCGCATCGGGCAGATCTTCTTCGTCCTCGTCCCGGCCAGGACCTGCTGCACCTCGCCAGACAGTCCGTCGTCCCCCTTGACGGACAACTACATATCCCACAGTCCGACCCAGGCGACCATCGCCCTCATCATCAGACAGGTCATCGTCTAGCTCCCAGATCAGTACTCTGCCATCTCGGCCGCCTGAGACACATCGTCCAGCGGACAAGGAGATCGAAGTCACTGCCGCAGAGTGCGCGAGCAGTGTTTGCGAATGCACGATCGGTGCGGGTCGTGGTGGAGGCGAGGGCGACGGTGTAGGGAGCGAATACACTTGAATCTGATTATCCTCTCCGGCGAGAACGCACCACCGGCCGTCCATGCCGACACCAACGGCATGGCCCTTGACACCGACGATTGGGCGAACCTTACGAGGCCAGATAGGCCGGTCATCGGACGCCCCTTCGTCCCCTCGACCCACATTCCAGCACTCGTTGCGCCAGACGTCACCGGTAGCAGGCTGCGTATCCAGTGTGGATTGGAGGTCGACGCCAAACTCCTGCACAGCAACGGTCCAGGACGAGGGGTATAACGGGGTGCAGTAAGTGAGAGCGGCTCGGAAGTGGCGCAATGCGTCTTCTGTCGACGTAGATGGCTTTGTCGGCGACTCGTCGCCCATCAAAGCTTGCATCGGGAAGAGCGTCAATGCCGCCGGATGGAATGAGACGTCTGAATGCATCGTCTGGAGGTGTTTCGGTCTGAGCGGCTCGCCAATGCTCGAAGGCGGAGAGAGTGTGTACACAGAAAGGTGAAATGCGAGGGTGCAGGTCAGCAGAAGCGGGTAGTGCATCGAAGCAAGGACGACCGGGTCGCCGGCGAGCGGTGTGAAAATCGTTGCTCGCCTTCGGGCTGAACGAGGTCGGGATAGAGCGGGATGGACCGCCTCCCGAGTCCAGCTTGTTCGAGGGCGGTCTCCCGGAAGAAGACAAGCGCGAAGGACGACGAACCCGCCCGACTGGTAGAAAACAGCAAGACGAGCAGGAAGGGCGGGATTGATGCCTGTAGGATCTGCCGGATCCTCCTGGGGAAGCACGACCGATTGGTCGGCGCAGATCGCGGTGACGTTGTCAGGCCGTGTAGGTGAAGACCAGCCAGGAGGCGGAGGGATGATTCCAAGATGAGCCGCAGTAGATAGATCGGATGTTACGGATGTGGAGGAGAGGTGGACGTGCACGAGCGGAGAGGTAGGATTGGAAGTGAAAATGAAAGATGGGAAGAGGGCGATATGCTGTTCGCTGTACGGTGGGGGACGCAAGGATCGGGAGGGAGGTGCCGCGACCTTCGACGATATCGATGGGGAAGGCGAGGGCGGGAGAGGTATAGTCGTTTGAGAAAGGGCATTGCCATTGGACCTGCAATCGTCGAAATCAGCATGATTGATCCGTGGAACAACCAACCACCAACCAGTTGGTCCCAAGCCTAAACATCATCTTCCAGTCGACGCCATCATTCCGTACACCATAACCGACCTCTCCAGTAGGAATCGACGAGTCCGTAGCTAGAGGTCTAGCGCGACCGATACCCTGCAGCAGTCGTGGTGGATCCGGCCCGGGCCCAGCAGGTGAGGGTGCAGGATGCGCGATAGGCGTAGCTGAAGCCGATCGTGTGGGTGAAGGCGGCGGGAAGGCCCTCGAAGGTAGTCTGGCGATAGGTCGCAGCGATCTCGACGGTGTCGACGATGCTTGGGACTTGTAGATCAACCTCGAGTGGTGAGGATGCGGATATCTCGCTACGGCGTCCATCAGCTGCCGGAAAATGACGGCGTTGATATACAACTTACATAGATAAAGCCGTTTCCAGAGCTGCGAGTACCACCAATCCAGATTGTTCAGTACACCTGACACAAGATCGGCCAAAGGGCAGAAGTAGACAAGGGAAAGGGTAATGCTCACCTGAGGATCGAGGCTCATCTTAGCCCAATACTTGCTCACCCCTTGCATGAGGGCGAGCTCAGTCGGGGTGAGGAAGGAGAGGATTCGCATTAATAGTTCTTGATAGGGGAAGAGGTCGGAGATCGTATGCCGTATGATCGCACTGGCATCCAGACCGTTTTGTAATCGTTGAAGACTCGAAGCAGCATCGGGAGGAGGGAAAACATTTACCGCCCCATGCCTTCCCGGTGGGGAAGAAGAGCGATGGCGCTTCGACGGCATGGCGAGAGCTCGAAACTACGGATTGGAAGGAGAATGGCGAAAGAGTCGCAACAGCGAAATGGGAAATCGTCACCATTCCCCAGGATCCATCCAAACCGCCATCGGATCGGCGTTTTTCGGCGAAACTACCCGAGGCTCCACGGACTGTTTGTTCGGGAAACCCAAATCGCTTGTATAGTTATAGATCGCCGCTTGTTCGCTCAAATTCCCCCAATTCATACCGCAGTCTATGAATTAATTGCCTCCTGCGGCGATATGTTGGCCCACGTCCGACAGGTTCACCGCTCTCACCGATTCCTTCCTGAAGACGCAAACATGCTGGGGCTCTTCCTGTACCCGCATTGCGGAACTTTGCTCCGGAACGAGCGCTGAGCGCTGTTTGCCTCTACATCTGGGGTCTTGTAAGAGCCGAACAAAGTACGCCGCGCCCAGGCGGAAGGCGAGGCGACAAGCTTTTTCGGGCGCCTGTCCTGCGTGTCCTGGAACACGAGTGTACACGTATCAGGGATCGACATCCCGACCGTTCCTTCCGGCTGGAGGATGTCGAGCATGCCCGCCTGATGGTTTGTGACTGCGGGCGTCCGCAAGCGAATGATGACGGACCGGTCCTGCATCGTCGCTTCGGGTGCTCGGCAAGGTTCGCCGCTGCCGCGGGGGGCGCTGAAACGGATGACGAGCATGTCATACAGCCCACAGCAGGCATCCCTAAGGATCCAATCCCGCATTTGAGCCTCCTTCCAACCATCTATCAAGGCGTTCCAGAATCCGTCCGCAGGCCTTTCATTGACGCTGCCAACCGCGCAGCAAAGGCATATACCGATGACCCCTCTTCTGAGACCCTGCTCGGCATCCTCGCCTTGCCCAAAGTGGGACTCGCAGCCAGACTGCACCGGCGCAAAGGCAGCGGTAGCTCGTCTGGCGATATGGCTTGATGTCCCGTGGCCCGCGCCTGACACTACCGAGCGAGTTATCCGGGGCGATCCCGCGCTGGCTACCCGCCAAGTCGAGATTGGAGGCCTCGGATCCGCTGCCAACACCCTCAGGGCTACCGCCCGTCCGGTGGCGAGCACCGATGAGATTGTTCGGGAACTGCTAGACAAGCATCCAGACGGGCCCGATGAGGCGTTTCCAGACGACGCTGGACCAACCAATGTCTCGCCTCCAACTCTGGAATTCATTCGCGGTATCGCCCGCGATTTCAACATCGACACGTCGCCTGGTATCTCAGGCTGGACGGTCCCCCTGCTGAGGCTGGTAATCTCGTCAGAGGAGATTGGCGATTTTCTGCATCTTCTTACTGCCACCATCGCGCAAGGGATCGCTCCTGGTTAAGAACTCCTTTGCCCGGCCCGCCTTACCCCCCTTCGGAAGGCAGATGGAGGTCTTCGACCCATTGCAGTAGGAGAGCGATTTTACCGGCTTTGCTCGAAGGCTCTTCTGCGCCATGCTTTTAAGCCTGACTTCCTGCTGCCATCGCAATCTGGCGTTGGGTCCAAGGGCGGGGTCGAACCTCTGGTGTGGGCAATTCAGAAAGGGCTCGATGGTGGACTGTTTGAGGAGTATCAATACCTCGCTTCCCTCGATTTCAAGAACGCCTTCAACACCATCGACCGCCGCGAAGTCGCCAAGGGCCTCCGCAAGTATGCGCCCGGTCTTTATCGGGCAGTGCGATGGGCATATGGGGACCCTTCCGATTTGTTAATCAGGACGGGCCCAGCGACATACTGTAAGATAAGTATCATCCCAGGGCGTCCGGCAAGGAGACCCACTCGGCCCACTCCTCTTCTCCGTTGGCATCCGAACGCTGCTCAACAATCTCAGCCTTGAGGTTGTTCCGGACTACCTGGTCATCGCGTATCTGGACGACGTCTTCATCCTTGGCCCTGACGCCAATATCCTCGACCGCACCGAGACCTTCCTGGCTCGCGAATCTGCTCCCATGCAACTCAACGCAACAAAGAGCACGATTCGCAGCCTCGTAGATGTCAGAAGGGACGGGATGGAGATGCTTGGCACGTGCATCGGACCAACAGCGTCGCGCGGGCGCTTCTTGGCGAGGAAAATCGATGATTTGCTCAGAGTCCTGCCAAGACTCGAAGTGCTACCGTACCAGCATGCCTTGCTTCTTCTCAGGATATGCTTCCAGCAAGATCTCCGCCACCTTCAGAGGACCCTCGATACCTCGGAACTCCAGCATCTATGGGCTTCGCTCGATCAACAGCTGCAGGTATTGGCTTTTCGCATCAGCGGGGCTCGGCACACCTCGATACCAGACGACAACGGACTACGCATCGACGTCAGCCTCACCACACTACCTGTGAGGCTCGGAGGACTTCGGCCTCCTCTCGTACGTTGAATGCGCTCCGCTTGCATACGACGCCGCTGGAGATGCTGCCGACAACGTTCTTGTCCCGCTTATCCCGGGACTCTCCCCGAATCCCTTGTGGAGTCACAGCGGGATCGGTGTTATGACGTCTTCTCGGCGAGGCACGCCGAGCTTCTCTCTCGCCTATCCAACCTGGAACGGATACTTGTCACCGAAGCCGCTTCGCAGATCGGGCGAAAATGGCTGAGCGTGCTCCCAACCATGCCTCTCCTCCGCCTCACGGACGTAGACATTTCTGCGGCGCTCCACGCTCGCACCCTAACACCAAGCGCCGTAACATTTTGCCGACACTGCGAGGGGACGGACTTTTTTGCTTTTCTTTTGAATATTTGTTCGGGAAACTCCCAAATCGCTTGTATATAGATCGCCGCGCATTCTCTTGTTCACTCAAACTCCCTCCCCTTATAGAATCTCAATTCATACCGCAGTCTATGAATTAAATGCCGCCCCAAGTCAAATCAAAGGGCGAGTCTGCGCGTTTTCGCGAGCAGGAGAGCATCGCTGACGACCGAGTGTAGCCCAGAAGGCCGCTGCCGCGCAGGCAGGTTCGAAGGCCGGGTGAGTCTCGATTTTAATCAGAGCTTGGTCATCCGCTTCGTGTTCTCAAGCTGGCTCAAATCCGCTGTCTGGCTCGAACAATATCAGGCTACTGTTCCAGAACATCAGTGCTGACTCCGCCCGTAGTAAGAAGAAGAAGTGGTCCAAGGGAAAAGTCAAGGACAAGTCCAACAACGCCGTCGTCCTCGACAAGCCGATCTTGTGCGTCCCATCCTTACCAACCTGATTCCCACTGACCATCGACGCTAATCTTGTCGTGATTAGTGACAAGATCATGAAGGAAGTCCCGACCTACCGCGTCATCACCACGTCCACCCTCATCGACCGGATGAAGATCAACGGCTCCCTCGCCCGCCGCGCCATCGCGCATCTCGAGAAAGAGGGGTCTATCAAGCGGGTCGTTCATTCCAATGCGCAGCTCGTTTACACAAGAGCGACGGCTGGGAAGGAGTAGACGATGGAGAGGAGGAGAACGGGATGTATGATAGCGGCGATGCATAGGCTGCCGATGATTTTGCGGGTCTCGATGGTGCATAAGCGTGACTGCAGCGGTGTTCGGTGTCTGATCAGATCTCCAAGCCAAGCTCAAAGTCGAGAGTAAAGAGTGGTCGGCAGGCTTGCATCATCCCCTCGTGCCAATATCTACAGCTGGTCTCCTACTTAACCAATCCCATACACTCCGCCCCGCACTCCGCATTACATCCCTCACCTCCTCACCCTCTGGACTGCTCTGTATCATGGCAGGCCGTCCCGCGTCTCCACCAGCACTGACAGACGTGACTAACGGTAACCTACCTAGCGTGCCGGGATCTTGTCAGCTTCCTCGATCTTTTCCGCTGCGATCCCATGACTCACCTAGCACGCTTAGTCCCAGCTCATCCGCGGCGTTTGAGAAGTTCGCAGAACTGCCGAACAGTTCGTGCGGTGTCGAGCAGGAGGTACAGGTATAATACGACATGTTCAGAAGTAGTCCTATGATCTCCATCACAGTCAGATCTCCGCGTAATGTTGCGGTCTCAAGACATACTGGTATTGAGACTTTATTGAACATTCCAACACCTTTTCGTGCATCCACCAAGGCGACGTCCTGTGGTGTGGATACGATGACTGCCCCTGTTGCCGTATCAGCCCGGATCACAGTCTAGCCACTCTGAATAGCTTGGGGCTGCGGTGGCTTACCATCTACCACGACCAGCTGGCCCAAGCTCAGCTGAACATCGCCTGTTCCAGGTGGCATGTCGATGACCAGTACGTCTAGATCTTCCGGCGAAGTCCAATCGACATCGAAGAGCAACTGACCCATAATCAGCCGATGGACTTCGCATGCAGGAGAATGGGCCTGACTTGTTGGACCGCTTTCATCACCATCAACCCTCGCCACACTACCGGCGAGTCGTTGGCAGGATTTGCCGCTGCACTCGGTCAGTCACATCGGTCGCTTGAACGAGCGCAAGGCTCACGAAGGAGGTATCCAATAGACATAGTCTTGACCCCATGATTCCGCAGGGGTACCAACTTGTTTCCTGTACCGCCAATTCAGCAACTCCTCTCGCGCTTCATTTGGGATCGACAAACCTTCAGTAAGGTCAGGATCACCAGCATTCTCCAACCCCATCAACTTCGGCACGCTCGGTCCGAAGATATCCAGGTCAAGCAAGCCAATCCGTGGCGGTCTCGCATGAGGTGAAGTGGACAAGAGGGATAGAGCAAGATTCGCTATCCTGGCACTTCAATCAGACAAGCTGTCCGTGAAAGATTATGTACAACGGACCCGCAACGGTGGATTTCCCTACGCCGCCTTTACCGGACGCCACCACGACGACGTGCTGGACGCCTCGGATTCGGGATTTTTGAGGTGGTCCTCCTCGTCTTGGTAGGGTCGGTGCAGGATTCGCTTCGCGACGAGGAATGCCCTGCGAGACTAATCAGCCCAAGCTCTGGACATCACAGCAAGAACGTCGATGTCCCGACAATGGCTGGCAAGACTTACGAGGGGGTTCTCATGTGACCTGATTCGGCTGGACGGATGGATCGCTCGGACTGTCAACGAGGCTCTGATAATTGTCGTGTTCTGGGTAGCCCTGGCTGCGGACAATACGGTGTGCCACATGCTGGGATCGGGATTGTCGATGGAGAGAGGCATCAAAGTATGACAGATTCAACGACGGAGATCTCGGCATCAGAGGCCCGAGTTTGGTCCGCTTCCACGTGTTGAGCAGAGATTTCCGACCTTTGTTTCAGCCGGAATCCCCCACTTCTGCTCGACTCGAGACGGAACGAAGTATACTTGACCTGCTTCTTCATGGGAGCTTGAGATGCGCACTCTCCGGCTGAGTTGACAGGCGCACTCAGACCGATGACATATGAGCGAAAATCCGAGACATCAGGCGAAACAGGCATTTGTCCTCACCCATGCCCTCGGTTCCTTAGTCCTCTCCTAGCCTTTCTCACACGACCCTTCCCCTCTGACAAACTGATTACGAAGCGATGGCCACTCCGGTGAAGCGCCCTGGTGGAGCCCGACCCAACCGGACGAGAATTGCGCCGCCACCGAAGCTGTCCATACCCGAAGGCAATGTCCGTGAGTAGAAGGCTTTTTTCGGTATGAAGATCCCGAATCTGACACTACGTCGTTGGGAATCTCAGCTGGCATCAACGTCGACTCCGCGGATCAAGGTGGTTGGCAGTACCCTCAGTCACTTCCCTCCCTCGCCCTCAATCCTGTCAAATCCGCCACTTCTTCCTCCCGGCCGAAGCTCTCCCTCTCTGCTATCTCTTCACCCGCTGCTTCACCTGCCCCGTTACCCCCAACAGTCCCATCTTCTTGCACACCGTGGCCACCACTGCTCAGTGCGCCATCTGCCGACGCCGGCTCCTCTCGCGCTGCTACGCCTGCCCTCAAGCTTGCCGTTCCCGGAATTTCGGGCGCTTCGAGCGGGTTCAATTCCGCATACGAATACCCAAATACCGATGATGATAACGACTTCGGCTCGGACTTGAAGACACCATTGGCGATTGGGGGGGATCGGAATCCTACTCTTCAAGCTCGAGGGCGAGACTATGATGGGGAAAGCGAGAGCAGCTATGGATACGGGCGGATGGGCAATGGGCTGGAACAAGGCCAGAACGGAAGCCAGATGAGCATGATGACTCAAGATATCCGACAAGCACTCTCGAGATCTCGCTACGATAGCTCACCGAGACCCTCGTTACGATCAAGGGCGAACTCTGCCGCGGGATCTGCCCCGAACTCAAGTCGGCGAAGCAGTTTTACGAGTTCGGAAGATGTGCTGGCTCTGACAGCTCTGACTATCACTGAATCTCCGAACGAGTATGATCAGTCCTCCGGCTCGGAGAGGAGGGAGAGTTTGGAGAATTGCGAAGAGAACGAGCCGACTTCTCCGGTATTCGAGCCTGCCGAGTTGGAGCATGTACGGAGGCTGGGAGAGGGAACGGGTGGGGCAGTGGAGCTGGTGAAGGATCCCCGGTCGGGACGGATCATGGCAAAGAAGGTGAGCTGATCCTACCGATCACGCAATGGCTCCTGATTGCACGCCAGGTGATAGCTCGCACGACCAATCCCGACATGCACAAACAGCTTCTTCGCGAATTGAAGATCCTAGATCAATGCTCATCACCATATATCGTCGACCACTACGGCTCCTTCCTTGCTGAGCGAGACTCGCAAGTCGGAATTCTGATGGAGTACTGCGAAGGCGGAAGTCTGGATAGTCTGATGGACAGTATGAAGACAACGGGGATGAGGTGCTCGGAGCATGTCCTTGGACGTATAGCGTCGTCGGTCAGTCCTTTCGCTGGCGGTCAGCGATGTCGAGCTGATGTAGAGACAGGTTCTGAGAGGACTTGACTATCTTCACAAACGCCGGATAGTGCACCGCGACATCAAGCCGTCCAATATCCTTCTTACCCGGAATGGCATGGTCAAGCTCTGTGATTTCGGGGTCAGCGGCGAGACTGTCAATTCGATCGCCGGCACGTTCACTGGTACGAGCTACTACATGGCGGTAAGCGTGGACATTTGCTCCCATGAGTAGTCTGACGCTCCTGCATAGCCTGAGAGAATCCAAGGCAGACCTTATACTATCAAAGCCGACGTCTGGTCTCTCGGTCTCACCCTCCACGAAGTAGCGCATCTCCGCTTCCCCTTCCCTCCAGAGGGAGAATGTCAATCTGTCGCCCCAATCGAGCTGTTGAGCTATATCGTCACCGCCCCCGTCCCAGTCATGGTGAATGACCCGGCTCTTGGCCGGACCTGGTCTCCGCCTATTCAGGACTTCATGTCCCAATGGTGTGTCCGAATTCGAAGGCGTTGACCAATCTGAGAACTATGCGTAGTCTTGTGAGATCGGGAACAGACCGCCCGTACCCCCGCCAGCTCCTCTCCCACCCCTATATCGTCACGAGCGAGTCGAAGAAGGTCAACATGGCCAAATGGGTAACTACACTCTGCGGCATGCCACCGGGTTAATCCTTCCTTTACGATGATCACGACAATAGCTCTTTCTACACATATTATGTCTCTCCTTCACCTGTATATTAGAGCATAGACATTCCCTCACGATTTCACGAGATATGCATTGCATCGAGCCAACCCTAAGGGGTGCATTGCCTCGCTTCTAAACTCCGGAAAAAGTTGGTATCTCCGGATACAATCCATTTCCGCACCTCGAGATCACACTTTTGTCAGCACACGAGCCGCTCACCGATCCGCCGACTGGATTTTCACTGTCTGTGGCTAGGATCAGCTCCCTGCCGACTTCTCTCTCTCTCTCTCTTACTGGTGCTGAGGGTGGAGAAGTGGCAGCTCCAGGGATGTCTATCGCTTCCTCCTCTTCTTCTTCGGCTTCCGCCTTGCGATCGACTGTCCGCCCTACCCGCTTGGCA
>JAABUI010001613.1_pt1 | contig 12934 bp, 17 predicted proteins | sample 5559111 | NCBI WGS metagenome assembly JAABUI01 (sample SAMN10711870, study PRJNA513365) | rock metagenome | isolation source: Antarctica rocks | place: Antarctica: Victoria Land, Buttleship Promontory
GCGGCCCCGCGCGATGGACGCGCTCATCGCCTCGATCGCCGTCGCGAACGATCTGCCGCTCTACACCTGCAACCCGGACGACTTCACCGGCATGACCGAGCTGACGCTCGTCGTCGTACCGCACCCCGACTCCCCCTGACCACCCAAGTCCTGCGTCTCCCAGAGGATCCGCGACCGGTGCCGGGGGAACGACCTCCGACGTGACCGCCGGCGGGGCGGCTAGCGTTGGACCGTGATCTGCGAGGTCGACTGGGATCATCCCGACGCGGTCGTGCTGCGGGAGGCCCGGCGCGCGGACATCGCCGAGGCGTACGGCCGAGACGGAACGGAGCCCGCCGGGTCCGAGGCATCCGCCTCGGACATGGCTGTGTTCCTGGTCGGCTACCAGGCTGGTGCCGCCGTGGCGTGCGGCGGGCTGCGCCTGCTGGGGATGGATGCCGCGGAGGTCAAGCGCATGTACGCCGTCCCCGCAGTACGGGGTACCGGAGCGGCGACCGAGGTGCTGCGGGCGCTGGAGGGCTGGGCCGTCGCCCACGACGTGTCGGTGCTCCGGCTTGAGACCGGTGACGCACTGCTGGCCGCTCGGAGGTTCTACCAGCGCGAGGGCTACACCTCGATTCCGCCGTTCGGGCCGTACGTGGGTTCACCGCTCTCCCGCTGCTACGGACGCCGGCTGAGCAACCCTCCAGCGTCTGGATCGGGCGGCTGAGGACACCGCCAACTCGATCTGGGACGACCGAGCAGAAGACGCCTGCGGCCCGTCGTCTCGCGTGGCCATATGGGGATGGTCCTACGGTGACGTGTCTGGCCTCCTTCAGCCGTTCCTGCGCGAACGGCGGGAATGCGTGGCCGTCGGTGTAGTGCTGGCTTCTTATCACCGATCTCCGCGGGCGGGGAGTCAATTGACGCGAGGACGGGGCGGGGTGTGAGTTCTTCGCCGGTTCAGGGAGTCGCGGCGTTCCGGGAGTGGTCTTCAACGCTGCCCGTGCGTGTGTCCGGTCTTCCGCGCCATGTGGTGCACGAGTGCCTGGAGGGCCTCGGTCAGCCGGTCGCGTACATCGGTGTCTGTGACCAGTCCGTCGGGTCCGACCGCGGCCCGAGTCATGGGTGCCCGGGCGCAGGCCGCTTGGACGATGTCGGCGCTGACGTAGCCGAGCACCTTGGTCAGCGAGGCGTGGGCGTCGGCTCCTGCGGTTGGCGCCGCTACCGAGGAGACGTTCAGCCAGGCGGCGGGCTTGTCGTACATCCCCTCACCGACGGTCCAGTCGAGCAGGTTCTTGAAGCTGCCGGGCAGGGCCCCGGCGTACTCCGGGGTGCAGAACAGCACCGCGTCCGCGGCGTCCAGGTGGCGGCGAAGGTCGGCCACGGCCGGGTGCAGTGGCTCGTGGTCGTCGTCGGGGTTGAACGCCGGCAGGTCGGCCAAGCCGCCATACAGGACCGTGGTCAGGCCAGGTGGTGCCACGGCTGCCGCGGTGCGCAGCACGGCGGTGTTCGTCGAGGCGGCTCGGGTGCTGCCCGAGATCAGCAAGATCCGGCAGAAGGTTGGCATCGGCCTCAGCCCTTCTCGGCCGAGTCGTCGCTCAGGCGGGTGCCCTGCGCGGTGAGCAGCCGCCAGCGCTGACCGTCGTGCACGTACACGTGGGTGTACCGGCTGCCCGCGGCGGCCTGGACACCGAGGTAGCGCATCGCCATGCGGGTGCGGCCGACGACCACCGCAACGCCGGGACGGTGACGGATCAGTACCTCGGCCTCGTCGCGGGCGACGGACAGGAACGCCAGGTCCCCGGCCCGGAGCGCCTCGAGCAGCCCAGTTCGCGGAACGACGTCGCCGTTCAGCACATCGACCAGGACGAAGTCTTCGGCGAGCACCTGCTCCAGCGCGGTGGTGTCACCGGCGAGCAGTCCCGCGAAGAAGGCCTCCTCCGCAGCACGCACCTCGATGTCGGCAGCTGCCTGGTCCGGCGCGGTCATCGGGCAAGCTCGTCGGCCACGTCGGCCTCGCCGTCGTCAGGCTCGATCTGTAGTGTGACGCAGGTGTGCTCCCCGGCCGAGCACGCGCGGACCAGGCGCGTGAGCCGACAGCGCAGCGTCGCCAGCTCACGTAGATCCATCTCCACCTGCGCAAGCTTGGCCGTGGCGGCGGCCGTGATCGCCTCGGCCGACCCGTCGTCGGCAGCGTCGAGCAGCTCCCCGATCTCGGCGAGCGTGAACTTCAGAGCCTTGGCACGCCGGATCAGCGCCAGGCGGCGCACGCTGTCACTGCCGTAACGCCGACGTCCGGACTGCACCGGCGGGGCCATCAACCCCCGACGTTCGTAGTACCGCACCGTCTCGATATTCACCCCGGCCGACTCCGCCAATCCGCCGATGCTCAAGGCCTCCATGATGGTGACTCTAGAAGCCGTACCAGGGTACGGATCAACACCAGACCTGCTGCCGCCACGGTGAGCGCCGCCGCCTGAGCCTCAAGCCGGTCGACTCGGTCGCGACAACGGAGCCATAGGCGTCCCAGTAGCCGATCGGCATACGGCAGCCTTTCCCCCCGCGTGGTAGGCCCCGGCTGGCCGTCCGTTCGGCTGGCTCAGGTGGTGGTGGGTGGTGGTCATGGTCAGGTGAGGACGGCCTGGGTTTGGGTGACTTGTGCGACGGGCCGACCGTGTGAGTCGACGAGGTCTGTCTGGATCACGACCAGGGTGCGGCCGCGGTGCAGCGGGCGGGCGGTGGCGGTGACATGGCCGTCGCGGACTGATCGGAACAGGTGGGTGGTGGAGCTGGTCGTGGCGGTGCTGGCCCCGGTTGGCAGGCCGAGGTAGGCGCAGACGGCGCCGATGCTGTCGGCCAGTCCAATCAGCGCGCCGCCGTGCAACATGCCTCCGGCCGTGCAACGTTGCGGCGCCCATGGCAGGTGGCCGACGGCCTGCTGCGCGCTGGCGGATTCCAACTCGACGCCGAGCGCGACGGCGTAGGGCATCAGCGCCAGCAGGTCGGGGCCAGTTGGCGCCTCCGGTTCGGACGCTGATTGCGGTTCTGGTGGGGTGGGCGTCGATGGGGGGCACTTCGCAGGATCCTCTGACGGCCGCGGGCTGCGTGTCATGGGGCAGCTTCGAACGCTCGCTTGACGGCGAGGCTGTCCTCGATCGCTGGCTCTCGCAAGGCGGCGGCAGTTGTGTCATCGGCAGCGAAGAACATCTCTATCGCCAGTTCGCTGACTGTGGCGTCGAGCGGGGTCCCGAAAGCAGCGATGGTACTGAACAGCTTGAATTCGCCGGTACTCAGGCGAAGATGGAGCGGCATCGTCAGCTGGGGGGAACCCCCCAACAGTGGCTCTTTCACGGTGCCGTTCTCCTGCACGGGAAGGTAGGTCTGGATTTCGGCTAGCAGCGCAGTGAGCCCCAGGTTCCCGGTGAGCGCGACTTGTCGACGCAGCCGGTCGGTGACGTGGTTCTGCCAGTCAGCCAGATTGACGATCGAAGGGGCCAGAGCGTCCGGATGCAGCACGAGGCGGGCAATGTTGACCGGCGGTTCCAGGAGTCGTGGGTCCACGTCGATCGTCAAACGCCGGAAGGCGCTGTTCGCACGCAGGAGATTCCAGCCAGCGTCGAGGACTACCGCCGGATGGGGCTCGTGCCGGGTCAGGATTAGTTCCAGCGCGGCCCGAACCGCATGCATAGCCGGATCGTTCAGGTCGTGTTCGGGGTACTCCGGCGAATGCCCCGCCGACAACAGAAGGGTATTGCGATGCCGGACCGGAACCTGCAGGGTGCCAGCCAGTCGCAGCACCATCGCCCTGCTGGGGCGAGCCCGTCCGGTTTCCAGGTAGCTCAGATGCCGCGTCGATGTGCCGGCCTCCGACGCCAGCTGGAGCTGGCTGAGATGTCGACGTTCGCGCCACCCCCGCAACAACGGGCCCACGCTGATCAGTTCAGTCGATGCGCTCACAACCACGAACATAGACCCCAGGCCGTCACAGCAGCTATGACGTCCGGGGTTATTGCCTAGCCCATCCGATCTCCGCGAGACTCGCGGCATCCGCTTGAGAGGAGATTTTGATGGATAGGTCGCCAGACAGACGCGTCACACCACTGCATGCCGGTCGGATGGGAGCGCAGCGGTGAGCGGCACCACGCCGGCCCCCTTCACCACCGATGCGCCGGCCGCCGGTCCTCCCCACCGTCGCACTCCTCGCTCTTCTGTGCACCGGCTTGTTCGTGGTGTACCTCGACACCACCGTGGTCAGCGTGGCGCTCCCCGCGGTCAGGGCCGACTTAGGCGGCGACATCTCCACGCTGCAGTGGGTCGTCGACGCCTATGTTCTGACCTTCGCCTGCCTCCTGCTGTCAGCGGGGGCACTGGGGGATCTCCTGGGACGGCGCCGGGTGTTCCTCATCGGCCTGATCGGCTTCACCATCGCCTCCGCTGCCTGTGCACTGGCCCCGTCGGCCGGCCTGCTGCTCGCGGCTCGGGCAGTGCAAGGTGTGTTCGGCGCCGCCCTGGTGCCGGTCTCGCTCGCTCTGGTCGTCGGGCTCTACGCGCAGCCGGCCGAGCGGGCTCGCGCCATCGGGGTGTGGGCGGGAACGGGTGGTCTCGCACTGGCCGCCGGGCCCGTCGTGGGAGGCCTGCTCACCGAGAACCTGGGCTGGGCCAGCGTCTTCTGGCTCAACGTGCCGATTGGCGTGATCGTGACCGTCGCGCTCTTCCGGCTGCTGCCGCCCGTGGCCGCGTTGCCGGATCGCCGTCTCGATGTTGTGGGGCAGTTGGCGTTCGTGGTCGGAATCGGTGCTCTCACGTGGTCGCTCATCGAGAGCGGGTCCCGCGGGTGGGGCTCCATCCTGGTGGTGTCCGGCCTTGTCATTGCCGCCGCCGCGCTCATCTTCTTCGTGGTCTGGGAGGGTCGCTGCGCGGCGCCGATGCTCCCGCTGGACCTCATCCGTCAGCCAGTGGTGGCGATCGCCTGCGTGGCGAACCTGTTCAGCATTTCAGGGTTCTACATCGCACTGTTCCTGCTCACGCTGCATCTGCAGGTCGTGCAGGGCCTCTCCGCGGTGGAGACCGGCGTGCGCTTCCTGGCGATGACCGGTGCCGTCATGGTGGCGTCGTTCGTCGCCAGCTCCGTCGCCGGGCGGGTAGGAGCCCGGATTCCGGCCGTCGCCGGGGCACTGAGCGCCACCGCCGGACTGCTGGGCCTGCTGACCGTGGATGCCTCCAGCGGCTACCTCAGCTACGCATGGGCGCTGGTCCTGCTCGGCGCCGGAATCTCCTTCGTCGGCGCACCCGCCACAGTGGCCCTCATGTCCGCCGTGGCTCCGGCACGGGCCGGTACCGCCTCCGGGGCATCGAACACATTCCGCCAGCTCGGCGCGGTTCTCGGGATCGCCCTCGCCGGATCGCTCGCCGGCACGCCACCCCCGACCGGACAACCGGCGGACGCCTTCGTCGCCGGCATGCACACGGCCTTCCTCGTGGCGATCGTCGGCACCGTCCTCGGAGCAGTGACCTCGCTCGGCCTGCCCGGCCGACGTCGATCCCCCGAGCCCGCGAACGCACCCTCGGCGTCCGCGCCGGCAACCCGATAGGAGAGCCTCATGCCCACCATCACCGGCGTCTCGCACGTAGACCTCAGCGTCCGGAACCTCGACTCCGCCGAAACCTGGTATCGAGGGCTGTTCGACGCCGCCCTCGTGCTCAGCGGCCGCAACGAGGTACTCGGATTCGACTACCGATATCTACTCGTGCCGGGCGTGGAACTGTTAATCGGACTCATCCGCCACGATCACGCCAAGGACGATTTCGATCACGAGCGCCCCGGCTTGGACCATCTCTCCTTCGAGGTGGCGGACCGGAACTCCCTCGAGCAGTGGCTCATCCACCTCGACAAGCTCGGCGTGGACCACAGCGGCATCGTGGAGCAGGCAACGGGAGACGCGTTGCCCCTGCGGGGGCCGGACGAGCTACAGCTCGAGTTCTACGTTCCCAGCCCTGACCTCCCGTGGATCCAGGGACGAGTCGCCCGATGACCTCCACACACTGACTCCTGGAGTCCAACACGAGGAGCACCGATGTCCGCGGATCAGCACGCCCCGTTCTCCACGGCTGTCGTCATCGTCAACCCGATGTCTGGCTACCGGGAACGGTCAAGGAGGCTGAGACGTGCCACAGCCAGGAGCGAACACGCCCGCGTGTGAAGCACACAAGATCGTCCCCCAGGGACCTCGTTTGAGCAGGAGACCCCATGACCGTCCTCGTCCGGGCCGAGTTCCACGTCACCACTAAGGATCGCGTCGAGTTCCTGCGCTTGGCCTTCGCCCTTCCAGAGGCAGCGAGCTCGGAGGTGGGAACCATGCAGTACCGCTGGTTCAGCAGCGCCGACCCGGAGGTGTTCGTGGTCGTCGAAGAGTACACCGATGAGGCCGCCGCGCTGGCCCACAACCGAGCGTCCAGTGCATTGCTCGAGCAGGGGGCCCAGGTCTCGGAGATGACCAGGGTCGACCTCCACGGCGCCATCGGCACCGACCTCAAACAGTGGATCGAACAGCACCCCCAAGCCAGTGCGTTCGCTCCCCTAACCAGGTGACGACCGGCGAACCCCGGCGCTCGCCCTCCCCGCGGCCGCGCAGCCCGACCGTCCCGCAAGCCGAAGGGCTAGCGGCATGATGGGGAACACCGGCAGTAGTGACTGATTGGTCCACCTCAAAGTCGTGCACGTCTGTGTCTGATTGGCTGAGCTTCATGACCACCGGTGGCCACGACAGCGGACCGCCCACTCGCGCCCGGGTCTGGGCCTCACGGACCGTCTGTTCACCGGTAGTCGAGGTCAGTCCTGTCATGGGGGATTCACGGCGACGAAGTGGGTGCTACAGCTGTCCGAGGGCGGGCCGGTGGTGCTTCGCTGGTCCGATCCGCAGGTGTGGGGCTCAGTCGGCCGCGAGCACGTGCGCCGAGAGGCGGTGGCTTGCCGACTACTCGGTGACTCCGAGGTGCCGGCCCCTCACCTCCTCGGCAGCGACCCCGACGGGGCCTACACGGCAGGGTTTGCGAACTTGCTGACCTGGCTCCCCGGTCAGCCCCGGTTCGACCGGCTTGGACCTGACGCCATTGCAGCCTGGGCAGCGCTGGCCGTGGCCGTGCATACGCACGCGGTGTCGGCGGACCGGCGGCCGCCGGCATTCGCGTTCCGCGGGGAGGCTCAACCGTCGGTTCCGGACTGGGCACGCTGGCCGGGCCTGTGGCGCACCGCTATCGACCTCCGGATGGCCGGCCCCCCACCGACGCCGCACGGACTGCTGCACCGTGACTTCCACCTGGGCAACACGCTGTGGCAGGGCGACGTCGTGACTGGGCTCGTCGACTGGGCCGAGACCTCGTGGGGCCCACCTGACCTCGACGTCGCCCACGCCTGCGCAGACCTTGCCATGCTCCACACCGCGGTAGACGCACAACTCTTCCGCACGGCCTACCTGAGACACGGCGGACGGCTGGACCCGGAACCCACAGCTGCGGCCTACTGGATGATCGGCGACATCCTCGGCTTCCTACCCGATCCCGCTCACATCCTTCCCGGACTCCAGAGCAGTCGCCCCGACCTGACCACTGCCGCCGTCCGCCGCGGACTCGAGGACCTCCTCGCCTTGACCCTCGACCAGCGCAGAGACCTCGGGTGATCCAAGCAGGAACCGTCCTAAGAACGACCAGCTACCGGCACGGCCGGATGTGTCGCAAGCGGAACCTCTTGCGGCGACGATTTAGGCGAACGCGCAGCGCCTGGGAGGCTTGATCAGGTCTCGCAAGCGGATCGTCAGGTGGCGATCCAATCAGGGTGTCGGCCGGACAGTCCGAGAAGGCGGTCCAGCGGTGGTGCGTCCTGGGGTACGGCGACGGGTTCAGCGAACATCTTGCCTTCGCCCTGGTAGTCGTCGGTGAGCATCGTGGGGGCGAAGCTCAACGACTGTTCTGCCGCGGCGGCTGGCGGGTGCCAGGGCTGCCCGGTGGCTCGGGCCAGATCCCAGCCGTGCACCTGGTACTCCCACAGGATCATGCCAAGAGCCATCTCACCGGGCATGGCGGCATCACCCAGCTTCAGCGGTCGAGCGGCGGCCCCACCGCGGACCGCCTGGACCAGGAGCTCGGCGGCGGCCTGCACCTCAGCCGCTGGGTCAACGCTCGCCCGGTGACCCTCGACGGTTGCCTGTGGTGCTTGCCCGTGCGGGTCGGCGAAGCCAGCGGCGAAGTTGCTCAGCCAGCCCAGGACGTGGTCCCGCAGCTGTCCGACGTCATAGTCCGAGCATGGTGTCGGGTTGTGCCGCTGGTCGTCGGTGATGGCGCCGACGACGGGGGCGAGGTCGGCGAGCACCGCCTCCAGCAGGTCAGTAGTGGTGTTCGTGTCAGTGGTCATGGCCACGACACTACGAGCGGGCGAACGCAACGGCTTGAAGATCTGCGTCAGTCTGCGTGGATAGCCTGGTGCTCGTGGCACGCCCGTGGCCGAAGCCGGTCGAGCAGGACAGCCGCGGCATCCTTGACCCGTGGCTGTTGAGGCAGCGGATGCGTCTCACCCGATACCCGGTCGGGACAGCGCTGTCCGGACTGATCGATCGCTTCTGGGCTGTCGAATGGGATCTTCCCGATCACACCTCGCACAACCAACAGGTGCTGACCCATCCGGGGGCGAACCTCACCGTCGGCCACGCCGATGCCCGTACGGCCGATCACACACCAGGGCACATCGAGGCTCGCCTGAACGGGGTGGCCCGAGAGCTGACCACCCGCGTCCTGGTCGGACGAGGGTGGACCGTCGCGGCGATGACGACGCCCGGCGGTCTGGGCGCCTTCCTCACCCGATCTGCGTCGACGTTCACCGACCACACCGTGCCCCTCGGGCAAGCCCTGGACGTTGACGAGGAGCTGCTCGTCGAGCGGATCACGGCCGCGGACGGCCTACCGGCGCGGGTCGCCGTGCTTGCTGCCGCCCTCGAAGACGTCCTCGCCGCAGCGGACCCCACGCGGGTGGGCCGTGCCCGGCAGGTGGCCGAGCTGGGTCGACTGGCCGAGACCGACCGGTCGCTGCGGCAGCTACCCGACCTGTGCGCCAGGGCAAGTCTCAGCCCTCGGACCCTGCAGCGGATGTTCCTGCAGCACGCGGGCGTGCCGCCGACCTGGGTGCTACGCCGATACCGGCTGCTGGACGCCGCCGAGCGAGTCCGAGACGGACAACGGGTGTCCTGGGCCACGGTCGCCGTTGATCTGGGCTACGCAGACCAAGCCCACCTGAACCGAGACTTCCGATCCGCAATCGGGCAGACACCCGCCGCCTACGCCGAGGCGCAGCCGTCTGGGTGATCGCCGTGCGAACAGGCAGTCGGACCCAAGGGGACCCGGGCATCTCGGCACTCGCAAGGGCCGTCGGTCAACGACACCTCGTCCGCCGGCGAGAGGACTCAGCCTGCGTCCCGCCCGAAAGGATGGACGAGCCACTTGGGGCCCGATCGGACGGTGAGCAGCGTCCCGCTGGCCGATCCCCCTACGGGACAAGATCGTCGATCTCCAGGTGCGGCGTGCGACCGGCCACATAGCGCTGCAAGAACCCCGCCACTTACCGCTGAGGCTCACAGACCGCGGCCTGTGACTAGCAGCGGTAGATGGCGCGGTTTTCGCAGCGCTATGTGGCCGGGCGGCGGCCACGGCGATCATGTCCGGTAGCCGAACCTCATACGGGAGCTTTGGATCTGTCACGAAACCGCCCCTCGTGCCTCGTAGGTGAAGGGGGTGGTGGTGGCGAGGTCGATGAAGCCGAGCCTGCGGAGGATTGGTTGGCTGTTGGCGGATGCGTCAACCTGGAGGTATTCAAAGCCGGCGTCGGCTGCGAGGGCAGCACGGTGGGCTACGAGAGCGCGGAAGATGCCGCGGCCACGCCATGCGGGCAGGGTGCCTCCGCCCCACAGGCTGGCGAAGTCGGTTCCGGTGGTGAACTCGATTCGGCCGGATGAGACCGGCAGATCACCGGCAACAGCTAGCACGGCTGCGACCGGCGGCGAGTCGCGGAAGAGTTGGGCTGCCAGGGCTCTACCCATGTGCGAGTGGTCACCACCGAAGACGGTATCGTGCACCGACACCAGGGCATCGATGCCTTCCTGGTCGTGCACCGCGACCAACTCGACGCCGGCCGGTGGTCGAACGTCCAGGTCCAGGTCAGCGATGCGGGCGACGAGCAGCGCCTCGGAAGGTCCTGGGATCAGCCCGGCCCTGCGGAGACGCTTTGGAAGGTCGACTGGATGGTCGTGGGAATAGTGCTTCCACTCCCACTCGGCTAGCGGGTCGAGCTCAGCGAACCGTCGCACCTGCGCAGCGATCACGTCGTCGGCGGTATCCGGTTGAAGGTCGCTGAACGTGACACCGATCCAGCCGTCGTCAGCGGTCATCACCCGAACGATGCCAGCGTCGCGTTCAACGACTGAAGAGCCACCCGCGGTCTCGGGACGGCGTCGAATCTGATCTTCGTAGGCAGCAAGCAGCGCAGAAGGCTTCACGACGTCATCATCGGTCAGGACCGGTACCGGCCGCGAAGCCGCGCTGAGACGGTGCCGGCCCAACCATGCAGCCACGCCTAACCCTCTGCCGTAGGACGCGCACTCATCAACGGCCCGTAAACCGACGCACGGCCGGTACATCCCCGCCGTAAGGGGAACCTGATACGCCACGGCACTATCCCGATGGTCCTGGGTCGGGCCGCTCGGTGTCGGGTGGCACTGGTGGGCGTGGTGATGTCGTGGGAAGGCCGGCGGCCTGCGCGGCGCTGGCAAGTCGGTGGTCGTAGGCGACGAATGCTGTCAGCTCGTCCCTCAGGAGCACGGCGGACGCGAGGTGTATGGCGTCGAGCGTGCGCAGGAGTCGAGCGTGCGCAGGAGGGGCTCGCCGATGTCGCACGCCAGGTCCTGGACCCCCTGATCGAGAGGCACCAGGTCGATGTCGCCGATCACGGCCTGCGCTTCGGTCAACGCCTTGCCACCGACGCGACGGGCGGCGCGCAGGACCTCCACCCGGCCGAGCTCGCTGGTGGCGACCGTTACCTCGGACTGCGTACGCAGCCACTCCTGCAGCGACGCCGTCTCCTCCTCTGCTCGGACCAGCTTCATCAGCGCCGAGGAGTCGAGGTAGATCACAGGCGCTCCTCCCGCTCAGCATCGAGCAACTGCTGGTTGGTTGGCTCGCCGACGCCCACCTGTACGGGCCGGGATGAACGCAGCCGCCCGGTCGGGCTCGACGCTGGGATCAACCGGCCAGCAGCGACGAGACGAGCCCGGACGCTCTGCCCACGATCGGGCGGCACCAACAGCGCGACCAGCGTGCCGCGCTCGCTGACCTCCACGGTGTGGCCAGCCTTGACCTGAGCGAGGTAACGCGACGCGTTCTGTCGAAGCTCCCGTACGCCAATTCGTTCCATGGAACTACGGTAGCACCGACTGTGCTACTTGCGGCGAGAGCATCGGAACCACTGTGTCGGTAGACCATCCCCTCGCGACGATGAGCACGTCTGGGTTCTGCTGTTAGCGGACCTTCCTTGATCCGCCGCAGCCCACCGCGCAGGGTTCGACCTACGGACCTCCTCACCGCAGAACGTCAGCTGCAAGCCGCCCAACGCGCAGGCGACGTCGAGTCCTTGGACGCGCTGTTGCACCCCCGGGTCATTGGGGTCGCAGCAGTATTGGCCGAGGAACCACCGGATTTGAGACAGGTGAGCGAGTCCCTGGCTAGGGAGAAGGGTGCGGCGGGCTCAGCCGTCAGTGGGGGTTGGCGCCCGGAGGGGCCGGTAGCCGGTGGGTCCGAGTTGGGCGAGCTCGCGCTCGACGTCGACGGTGATGGTGCCGAAGAAGTTGATGTTCTCGCTGCGTGCCGGGGAGATGTGGGCCAGGATCTCGGGGTCGATGTGGCGGCCCTGGACGCGCATCGCCTCGACGGCCAGCCCGAAGTACTCGGTCGTCCAGGCCACGACGGCGTTCGTCGTTAGGGTGAGGCACCAGGCCTGCTCGGTCTGCTGCTCGAGGTGTCGGCGCTGCACGGTGCCCTCGTTGGCGTAGAACAGGTCCCGGCGCAGCGCGTGCAGGCTTTCGCCCTTGTTGAGTTGCCTGGTGATCTTGCGCCTATAGGATTCATCGGACAAATAGCGGGCGGCGTAGGTCGTTCGGATGAGAGCGCCGTACTCCTTCAGCGCGGAGGCGAGGGTGTTCTGCCGGTCCGAGGCGGACAGCTTGCCCACGATGAGCGAAGCGGTGACGTGCCCGAACTTCAACGACGCGGCCAACCGCAGCAGCTCGTCCCAGTTCTCGGTGATCAGGTCGACGTTGAGTCGCCGGGTCAGCAGTGGGCCCGCGGTGGGGTGGGCACGGACGGCGTCGCCGCGGCTGCCGGTCCGGCAGAGGGTGATCTTCCCGAGGTCCCGGATCCGCGGCGAGAGCTGCAGACCCACGAGATCGAATAGGGCGAAGTTGACCAGTGGGGTGCCCCGCGTTTCTCGGACAGTGGATATAATCTTTCCACTTAGATGAGAGGCCAGGTCGTGAGTCGAGCAAAGAGGGTGTTCAGTCCGGAGTTCCGTGAGGACGCTGTCCGGTTGGTCATCGAATCGTCGCGGCCGATCGCTTCAGTGGCGCGGGAGCTGCAGATTGGGGAGGGCACATTGGGGAATTGGGTGAGCGACCAAGCCCGGCTCCGTGAACTCGAGCGAAAGTACCGGGAGGTGAAGTTGGAGAACGAGTTCCTGAAAAAAGCCGCAGCGTACTTCGCCCAGGATCCCCGGTGAGCGAGAAGTACGAGTTCGTCGACACCACGCTCACCGAGCCCAGCTGCCCGTTCCCTGTTCGGTCGATGTGTCGCTGGCTGGACGTGTCCACGTCGGGGTTCTATTCGTGGCGGGCACGTCCGGACTCGGCGACCGCCCGGCGCC
>JAABUI010001614.1_pt1 | contig 12924 bp, 17 predicted proteins | sample 5559111 | NCBI WGS metagenome assembly JAABUI01 (sample SAMN10711870, study PRJNA513365) | rock metagenome | isolation source: Antarctica rocks | place: Antarctica: Victoria Land, Buttleship Promontory
GACACGATCACCGTGGCCATGGCCCAAGCACACCCCGGCCAGGTGAACTGTGGCCGACGCTGCGGTGGCGGCGAAGCGGCGGTTTGCGCAACTCATCGCCACCGTGGCGTGACGGCTACACGTCGGCGGGCCGACCGCCATCCAGATCTAAGGCTGCAACCAGTCCGAAAAGGACAGTCCGGAGATGCGTTCGTAGGCCTCGACGTAACGCTCGCGGGTGGCCTGCACGACGTCCTGGGGTAGCGGCGGTGGTGGGGTGTCACCGTGGCGGTCCCAGCCCGAGGGGCCGGTGAGCCAGTCACGCACGTACTGCTTGTCGAAGCTGGGCTGCACGTGCCCGGCCTCGTACCCCTGCTGCGGCCAGAAGCGCGAGGAGTCCGGAGTGAGCACCTCATCGGCAAGCACCAGCTCGCCGGCGGCGTCCCGGCCGAACTCCAGCTTGGTGTCCGCCAGGATCAGACCGCGCTCGGCGACGTGGGCCGCGGCCCGCAGGTAGACGTCCAGGGTGGCGGTACGCAGCTGCTCGGCCACCTCGGTACCGACCTGGGCGGCGACGGTGGCGAAGTCCACGTTCTCGTCGTGCTCACCCAGTGCGGCCTTGGTGGCCGGGGTGAAGATCGGCTCGGGCAGACGGCTGGCCTCGGTGAGCCCCGCGGGCAGATTTACGCCGCACACCGCACCGCTGGACCGGTAGTCGCTCAGGCCGGAGCCGGTGAGGTACCCGCGGGCCACGCACTCCACCGGCACCATGTCCAGGCGCCGCACCACCAGGGCGCGACCGCGAAGCGCAGCGGGGATTCGCGCGTCGTCGGGGGGGCCGGCGAGGTGGTTGCGGCCGCCAAGCAGGTCGAAGAAGAACACGCTCATCGCGGTGAGGACGCGGCCCTTGTCCGGGATCGGGGTGTCGAGCACGTGGTCGTAGGCGGAGATGCGGTCCGAGGCCACCAGGAGTAGGTGTCGGGCGTCGATGGCGTAGAGGTCGCGGACTTTCCCTGCGGCGACGTGGGCGTAATCGGCGAGTTCGGGCACGGGGGCAGCCTATCCGCCCCGGTTCGGGACGTTGAGAGGTGCTGGACACCTCTCAACGTCCCCAAAACTGTGGCCAGACGGAACCGCCCGCCCGCGGGGCGCGTCTCACCGCGGTGCTCCTCGACCACTTCCTCCGTCGCCAAGACGGCGTCATCACGTACGCGCAAGCGCGCGAGGCGGGTCTGAGTCAGACCCAGGTGCGCGAGCGCAAGGCGTCCGGTCGGTGGCTCCGCGTGGCGCCGCAGGTGTACTTCATGGCCGACCGCGAGTTCGGCGACCGGGCCCGCTTACGCACCGCCGTCTATGCGGCAGGCACCGGCGCCGCCGCCGACGGCCTCAGCGCCGCGTGGTGGCACAACCTCACCGACGAGCTGCCCAAAGTGTGCACCGTGACCGTCCCGCATGCTCGGCGCCCGCGCACGGTCCCGGGTGCGCGGGTACGCAGGCGGGACCTGCATCCCCGTGACCTTGTGGGGTTCCGCGACCTGTGGGTAACCGAGCTCGCGCTCACCGTGCTGGAGTCAGCAGTGCTGCCTGGTGGTTCGGCGCTACTCGACCGGGCACTCCAACGCCGCGTGACGCTGCCTGTTCTGCACGCGGCGCATGAGCGCAACACGGGCCGGCGTGGAGCACCGCGCGCAGCCGTGCTCCTCGCCGCCGCAGCCGACAACACCGCGTCCGCAGCCGAGCGAACATTGGTCAAGTTGCTTCGCTCGGCCGGCATCAGCGGGTGGACGACCGCCTACCGCACGTCCGGCGCCGTGATCGACGTAGCGTTCCCCGCGCAACGCGTCGCGGTGGAGGTAGACGGGTGGGCTTGGCACCATGACATCGCCAGGTTCCAGCGCGACCGCACGCGACAGAACGAGCTCAGCAACGACGGCTGGCTGGTGCTGCGGTTCACCTGGCACGACCTCACGGACCGACCGGACGAGGTGGTGCAGAAGATCCGCCGCGCACTCGACCGACGCGAGAGGGGACGCTGAGAGGTACTTGGCACCTGTGCGCGTCCCCAAGTTCGTACGGGAATGCCGGGCAGGCGCCGTGGGTTGGCTCCAGGAGTGAGCACCGACACCGCCCCGCAGACCGGCGTTGGTTTCCGCTCCGAGCGCGGACCGGTGCTCATCGCCATCATGCTCAGCTCGGCCCTCGTGGCGCTGGACAGCACGATCATCGCCACGGCGGTGCCTTCGGTAGTCCGTGACCTCGGTGGCTTCTCGCAGTTTCCGTGGCTGTTCTCCATCTATCTGCTCGCCCAGGCGGTATCGGTTCCCGTCTACGGCAAGCTCGCCGACCTATTCGGGCGCAAACCTGTGCTGTTCTTCGGCATCGGGCTGTTCCTGCTCGGCTCCGTGCTCTGCGGCGCAGCGTGGAGCATGCCCGCGTTGATCGCCGCCCGCGCCATCCAAGGACTCGGCGCCGGCGCCGTACAGCCCATGGGCATCACCATCGCCGGCGACCTGTACTCGGTGGCCGAGCGGGCCCGGGTGCAGGGCTACCTGGCCAGCGTGTGGGGCATCTCGGCGGTGGTCGGGCCCACCCTCGGCGGGGTGTTCTCCGAGTACCTGTCCTGGCGGTGGATCTTCTTCGTCAACCTGCCCGTCGGGGCGCTGGCCGTGTGGATGCTGCACCGCCACCTGCACGAGAAGGTGCAGCGCCGGGGGCACACCATCGACTACACCGGCGCCGCTACGCTCACCGTCGGCTGCGCACTGCTGATTCTGGGACTGCTCGAGGGCGGCGTCGCCTGGGCCTGGGGTTCACCGGTGAACTTGGTGATCTTCGTCGTCGGCACCGCGTTGATCACCGCTTTCGTCCTGGTGGAGCGGCGAGCCAAGGAGCCGGTGCTGCCGCTGTGGGTGTTCACCCGGCGGGTGCTCGCCGGTAGCAGCCTGATCGCCGTCGGGGTGGGCGCCATGGTGATCGGGCTCAGCTCCTACGTGCCGACCTACGTGCAGGGCGTGCTGGGCACCGGCCCGGTGGTCGCCGGCTTCGCGCTGGCCGCGCTCACCGTGGGCTGGCCGCTGGCGGCGTCGCTGGCCGGACGGGTCTACCTGCGCATCGGGTTCCGGGACACGGCGCTGATCGGGATGGTGATCCTGCTGGCCGGGGCCGTGTTCGCGCTCCGCCTCGGAGCGGGCTCCAGCGTGTGGGCGGTGACGGCGTGCTGCTTCACCATCGGCGTCGGGCTAGGGCTGGTGTCCTCGCCGACGGTGGTGGCCGCGCAATCGGTGGTCGGCTGGGAGCGCCGCGGGGTGGTCACGGGCACCAACATGTTCAGCCGCTCCTTGGGTAGCGCCGTCGGAGTGGCGGTGCTCGGCGCAGTGGCCAACGCCGTACTGAGCCATCGCTACGCCGGGGCCCCGAACGGGCTCGGCCTTCCGACGAATGCCAACGGCACCAGCGCCATCCTGGAGCCCGGTTCCAGCGCGCCGCCGGCCGTGCACGAGTTCGTCCGCCTGGCGCTCAGCGATGCCACCCACTACGTGCTGGTGGCGCTAGCCGTGGTGGCCGTGCTGATGATCGGCGCGGTGCTGCTGATGCCCCGGCGGACCAGCGAGTTGACCTTCGAAGTCAAAGAACCTCGTTGATCACCGCCGCCAGCCGGCCGGCAAAACGCTGCGGCGACCACTGCGCACCGTGGGCGATGATGGCGTCGCGGTCGAAGGCGGCCGCACGAAAGCGCCGCAGACCGTCCACCACTCCCCCCACCGAGGGATCCTCGACCCACACACCGGTCACGCCGTCGACGCAGCTGTCCAGGTAGCCGCCCGCGCGCAGCGCGACCACGGGGGTACCGAACCCGAACGCCTCCACCGGCATGAGCCCGAAATCCTCGTACGAGGTGGCCACCAGTGCAGCGGCGTTCGCGTAGAGCCACCGCAGCTGCGCATCATTGACCCGACCGGGGGCTCGGGTCAAGGGGTTGGCTCGTCGAGAGGCTGGTGCACACCCGCAGGATTGGATCGCAGTGCGGTGGACGCGATGACATCCGAGCAGGCCGCGGACGCCTGGGTCGAGTACAGGATGCGCAGCACCTAACGGCTCCATGCCGGTTGCAACCATGCGGCGAGCGCAACTGCGTCGATTCAGTCCCGCAACAGGGCTCGTACCTTGACCGCGTCTGCCGGGAACTCCGTGACGAGGGCATTCCAGATGAGGCGGTGGTCTACGCCCTCGTATTGGTGGGCGACCACATTGCGCAATCCCCTGATGCCCACCCAGTCAATCTCGGGATGGGCAGTCGCGAAACGTCCGTGGTCGGTGTGCAGCAGGCGTGCCGCAGCCTCACCCATCCGATGGCAGATCGCCTCGCCGGCAAGGCGCAGATTGATGTCTTCGTTGTAGCGCTCGCTGCCAACCGAGGTCAGGTTGGCCGCCATGTCGACGAAATCAAGAATGTCGTAGAGGGAATCCACGACGCGCTGCCCGTACTCCACGGCCAGTCGCTGACCCGGCTCGCGCTGTCCGTCCATCACGCGAGCGGCACCGCGTCGCGCAAGATCGAGGCGGCTCTGCGGCCCAGTGTCGCGTCCGAAACGACATCGACGTCGCACCGGAGCAGGTTTTCGAGGTCAATCACGATCCTGGATTGGTCGAGGATCGTCGCATCGTCACCGAATGTGACGAGCAGGTCGACATCGCTATCGTAGGTGTCGTCCCCTCTGGCTACCGAGCCGAACACCCGGACGTTGCCAGCCTTGTGTTGCGCCACGGTGGACAGAACGTCGGCCAGACGTTCTTGCAGCACGGAGGACGGGCGAGGTCGTGCGGCGGCGATCAGCCGGCGCAGCATTGTTGTCGACGGACTGCGGGCTCCTGTCTCGTAAGCGGCGATATTGGGCTGGGCAACGCCTGAGCGACGCGCGAGCTCCTCTTGCGTCGTTCCGGCACGGATGCGCGCCGATCTGATCTGCTCCGCGGCGTCCATATCCCGATTATATCAGTTGCTATCGTCCGCGTCGCGGCTCTTTACCAAGCGCCGGAACCAGTCGATGGTGCGGCCGAGCCCGTCGTCCAAGCTGATTTGCGGCTCCCACCCGAGCTGGGTACGCGCCAGGGTGATGTCGGGCCTGCGGACGCTGGGGTCGTCCTCCGGCCGCGGAATGAAGGCCATTTCGCTCGGACTACCGGCCAACGCGATGATGCGTTGCGCCAGCGCCAGCACCGTCAGCTCGGCCGGGTTGCCGATGTTCACCGGCCCCACCAGCTCGCTGCGCAGGAGCTTCAGAATGCCCGCCACCAGGTCGTCCACATAGCACACCGAACGGGTCTGCGTGCCGTCACCGGCCACGGTCAGCGGCTCGCCGGCCAGGGCTTGACGGATGAACGTGGGGATGGCCCGGCCGTCGTTGGGACGCATCCGTTCGCCGTAGGTGTTGAAGATGCGCAGGATCACCGTGTCGACACCGTGGGCTCGGCGGTAGGCCATGGTCAGCGCCTCGGCGTAGCGCTTGGCCTCGTCGTACACCGCACGCGGGCCCACCGGGTTGACGTGGCCCCAGTAGGTTTCCGGCTGCGGGTGGACCTGCGGGTCTCCGTAGGTTTCCGAGGTGCTGGCCAGCAGGAAACGGGCGCCCTTATCCTTGGCCAGCCCCAGCGCGTGCAGGGTGCCGATGGAGCCGACCATGAGGGTCTCGATGGGCAGTTTGAGGTAGTCAATCGGGCTGGCGGGGCTGGCGAAGTGCAGGATTTGGTCCACCGGCCCGGGCACGTGCAGGTAGTCGGTGATGTCGGTGCGGATCAGCCGGAACCGTTCGTGCTCCAGCAGGTGCTCGACGTTGACCGGGGAGCCAGTGAGGAAGTTGTCAATGGCCACCACCTCGCAGCCATCGGCGAGCAGCTGCTCACACAGGTGCGATCCCAGGAACCCGGCTCCACCGGTCACCACCACTCGCGTCACGCTCGGACCCTAGCCCAGTGAGGTCGGAAAGCGTTCTGCCGCCACCACATACGTCACGAAGGCGGAAACTGGCCGAGTGGTGCCGCGCTTCATGCCAGGAGGACGCCGACGTCGTACTGCCGCAGCGCCGGGTCGGCCGTGACCAAGGTCAGGCCCTCACACTGGGCTTGGGCGATGAGAAGTCGGTCGAAAGGATCGCGGTGATGCATCGGCAAAGCGCCGGCCACCAGGCCGTGTCGCAGCGAAAGGGGCAGGACGGTAAAGCCGCCCTCATCGAGCTGGGCCTCCAGGTCGTCTGGGGCTTCGAGCTTGCCGAGAGTCTTCTTGGTGGCAATTTCGAATCCGCTCACGGACGAGACGACGACGTCGGCCCCGCTGTCGTCGATCACCTGGGCGGTCTGTGTACGAAGCCGTGGGTCATCGAAGAGCCACCACAGTAGAACGTGGGTGTCCAGCAGCAGGCTCACTGCGGATCGACCGTGCCGTCCCCGTAGAACAGCTCGATGACGTCGTCGGGTGTTGCGTCGAAATCCGGCGCAATCTGCCCTTTTCCTTTCCAAGCTCCCCGCCGGCGATGAGTGGTCGCCGCGGCGACAGGCACGAGGCGCGCGAGGGGTCGGCCGTTCCGGGCGATGACCACCTCGTCGCCAGCGACGGCTTGGTCGAGCAACTGTGACAGCCGTGTCTTGGCCTCGTAGATGTTCACCTGAACTGTCACGCTGCCAGCGTACCGCGTTGATCTGGTCTGACTAGGCTAACCGGGCCATCGCGCGGTCGCGTGTACAAAATGGGCGCCCCCGCCGGCGTCTGAGGTATGACCCAATTCGATTTTGGGTGTGGGGTCACCGGATCTGGGCCGAGCGCAATTCTGATCATCAGCGACGGTGGGACGCGGTGCAGTGGTGGTCCCATTTCCGGCCGTCCTGGACCGTCCTGGCCAGCTGGATGGGGCCCACACTGTGCGAGGTCACACCGCTGACCGTCGAGCATTCCGCGCTGCAAGACGCCGCGGTATCCCTGAACCGCACGATCCCTTCATCGCGCTGAACCATCGGGGCGACGTCCGCAGGACGATGACCTGGCGCGTAGAGTGACGCGGCACACCCCTCGTCGCCCAGGAGACCTCGTATGACACGTCGCGCGCTCGGCCTGGCCGCCTTGGCTGCCGCTGCCTTCACCTTCGTCGCTGTCGCCCCCTTGGCAGCGGCGGCACCCTCGGCGAACGGGCTGGCGCACCGCAACGTCAAGGTCTGCGATGCTCCCCGGACCGGTGACGCTGCCTGCCACGCCGTTCGCCACGACACGTTCACCCCCGACGGTCTAGTCACCCCGAATGTCGCCCCCGCCGGCTATGGGCCGTCGGACCTGCAGTCGGCATACAAGCTGCCCTCGGCGGCGGGCGCGGGGCAGACCGTGGCGATCGTCGACGCCTACGACGATCCCCGGGCCGAGTCGGATCTCGGTGTCTACCGTAGGCAGTTCGGGCTATCGGCCTGCACCACGGCGAACGGCTGCTTCCGCAAGGTCAACCAGAGCGGCGGCACCAGGTACCCGCGGGCCAACAGTGGCTGGGCGCAGGAGATTTCTTTGGACCTGGACATGGTCTCGGCCGCGTGCCCAAACTGCAAGATCCTGTTGGTGGAGGCCAGCAGCGCCTCGCTGACCGACCTCGGCACAGCGGTCAACCAGGCAGCCAGAATGAAAGCCACCGTCATTTCCAACAGTTATGGCGGCTCCGAGTCGTCCAGCGACCTCAGCTACGACAAGACGTACTTCGACCACCCCGGCGTGGCTATCACGGTGAGCTCGGGTGACAACGGGTTCGGCGTCGAGTACCCCGCGGCGTCCCCGAACGTCACCGCGGTCGGCGGCACCAGCTTGTCCCGGTCGGCCAGCCCCCGCGGCTTTGACGAAACCGTATGGAGCGGCGCTGGCAGCGGCTGCTCTGCCTACGATCCCAAACCCGCCGTGCAGACCGACAAGGGGTGCAGCAGACGAACCGTGGCCGACGTCGCCGCCGCTGCCGACCCGAACACGGGCGTCGCCGTCTATGACAGCTACGGCTCGAGCGGCTGGCTCGTCTTCGGCGGCACCAGCGTGGCTGCTCCGTTGATCGCCTCGGTGTATGCCCTGGCCGGCAACGCGGGAAGCATCAACGCCAGCTACCCCTACTCGCTCTCCGGATCGCTGTTTGATGTGACCTCCGGAAGCAACGGCTCGTGCAGCAGCTATCTGTGCACCGGCGGCACGGGCTTCGACGGCCCGACCGGTCTCGGCACACCCAACGGTATCGGTGCCTTCTAGTTCCGGGCCAGAAAGCGGTTGGGAGGTAGCGGCGAAAGTTGCTGGCCGCAGTATCGCGTTTAGGTGATCAATAGCACTAGGGTTGCGGGACCATTGCGCTCGAGGAACCGCTGACCGGAGAAGTCATGAGTCGTAACACCATCATCTGGATCATCGTCGCTGTTGTCGTGGTTCTTCTATTGCTGGCCCTGCTGTGGGCAGCCATGAAGAAGGGTGCTCAGAAGAAGCAGGAGAAGCGCAGGGACGAGGCCGAGAACATCAGAGGGGACGCCGCCGCGCAGGAAAGGACGGTGCGGGGGCATGAGGCCGAGGCGGCCGAGCAGGAAGCGCTCGCGCGCCAGGCCCGGGCGGAGTCAGATCGCAAGGCCGCCGCGGCGGAGCAGTTGGAGCTGCAAGCCGACGAGCGCAGCGAGCACGCGGCCGGCAAACGAACCGAGCAGCATGAGCGCTTCCGCGCCGCCGACGAGATCGACCCGGACGTGCAGCACGAGGGCGATCGAGAGAGTGGCGGCCACGACCGCGGCGACCGCCGCGATACTCACGGCGGTCGCGGTGACGTCGCGGAATCAGGAGACCGGGCCGGCAGCCGGCTTGACTCCGAGAGCTGAATCAAGCCCGCAGCCCGCAACGCCGTCCCCTGACTGCTCCCCGAGCACCAGGCCGGTGCGGCGCCGGACCTCGCGCGCAGCGTCCACCACATCGTGTCCCGCGACGTGCGCATCGCCCTCGTCGGGCAACACCGTGGTGCCCGGCACGCGCAACAGCGCCGACTTACCCGCGCCGTTGCGGCCACAGCAGCGCGACCACCTGGCCGGGCCGGACACCGAGGTCGACGCCGTCCAAAGTGTCGCCGCCGCCCCGAAGAGTGTCCCGAAGCCGGCCCGACCCGTATACCAGTTGCGACGATCGTCGGTCTTATTGCCGAAGGGCTCGATGCTCAGCAGATTACGACAGAGTATCCGCAACTGACGTTGGCCGATGTCCGCGCTGCGCTTGAGTTCGCAGCTGCGGCGGTGGACGAACGGCAACTCCCGTTGCGTATGCCAGCTTGAGAATTCTGGTCGATGAGTGCCTGAGTGACTGGGTCCCGCCGCGAGGATAACAGCGCTGACGCTGATGGGAAGAGTGAAGCGCAGTGATCACGCACGAAAGCGTCAAGCGTGTGCGCACCACGCTTGACCTGGATGACGGCGCCCTGCTCGCGGTCAAGGAGCGGGCACGGCGCGAGAAGCGCACGGCTGACGACGTGCTGTCAGACCTCGCTCGAGCATGGTCAACGTCGGGTCGAGGGGAACGACGCTGCCGAGCAGCCGGCGGAAAGAGCGCCCCGGGCGCTCGAACCTCGCGACCGACGGGTCATCGGCAGGTTGTCGTCGCCGAAGGGTACCCTAACGGTCGTGGCCGCCCGCGCCCGAAACGACAAAAGGGTGCCTTTCGGGACAGAACACGCTGTAGCGAGGGTATACCTCGTCAACAGCAGGCGCCGGGATGGGGCCGCGGAGATGCTCTCGGGACTCAGGGTGGCGTGCGCCGGTGGATCAGGTTGCGGCGGGCGCACGGCCCAGCGTTAGGGCAAGGCGATGCGAATAGCGGTGCTCACCGCGCGCAACGTCGGGACCGAAACCGCGCCGAGCGGCACGGTGAGTTCGTCGCGGTAGAGCTGGATGAGGTCGTCGACCACGACGTAGCCGCTCAGCGGGTCCGCCGGGGACAGTGGCACGACGGTGGGCACGTTGGCGTGCTTGTCGGTGGTGGTGACCCGCACGGCCAGGACTGTCTCGAGGTTGCGGTTACGCGCGTTGTTGCTCACGATCAGCCACGGCTCCGCACCGTGACCGAGATCGACCCGAAACACCTGGCCACGCAGCGCCGTCACGCTCACACAGTGGCTTCGGCGCGGGCCACGTAGCGATCGCGAGCCGTGCGACGCTCCTCGCGCTCCCCGGCGCCCCCGTAGACCTGGGCGAGCTCGGCGTAACCGGCGTCGAGCACCTCCTCGGCCAGCGCCTCTGCTCCGGCCTGCAGCAGCACCCGGATCGCGGCGGCTTCGGAATTCACCGCACCCACTCCATGCTCCGTCGCCCACTGTTGCAGCACCTGGTGCTGGCCGGTGCCGGGCCGAATGAACGGCTCCAGCGTCAACTGGTCCCCCTCGCCGAGGATGAGACTCAAACGCTTCGTCATACCTCTAGCCTACACCCGTAGGTAGTGCATGAAGATGTGTACATCGTGCACCGAAAAGTTCTTCCGGCTGCGGCTACGGGCGTCCCAACCCTCGATAGGTCCACCCCTGGGCCCGCCACACGGCGGGATCAAGGCAGTTGCGCCCGTCGATCATGACCCTCGCGCTGACCCGCTCGGCCAACAGCTCCGGCGACATCTCCCGGAACTCCGACCACTCGGTGAGCAGCAGGACGGCGTCCGCCTTGGAGCAGGCATCCAACGCGGACGTGGCGTAAGTCAGGGTGGGAAACAGTCGTCGGGAATTGTCCATGGCCTTCGGGTCGTACACGGTGACCGTGGCCCCCCGCAGCTGCATCTGACCAGCCACGTTGAGCGCCGGGGAGTCACGCACGTCGTCGGAGTCCGGCTTGAAGGCCGCACCCAGCACGGCGATCCGAGCGCCGAGCAGGCTGCCGCCCACCGCCTCGCGCGCGAGCTCCACCATGGCTGCGCGCCGACCCACGTTGAGGTTGTCCACCTCACGCAGGAACGCCATGGTCTGGCCGAGGCCGAGCTCACCGGCCCTGGCCATAAAGGCCCGGATGTCCTTGGGCAGGCATCCCCCGCCGAATCCGACTCCGGCGCTGAGAAACCGGCGCCCGATCCGAGGGTCATGGCCCAGCGCATCGGCCAGCACCGTCACATCCCCACCGGCTGCTGCGCACACATCGGCCATCGCGTTGATAAACGAGATCTTCGTGGCCAGAAAGGCATTGGCGGCCGTCTTGACCAGCTCAGCCGTCGCCAGGTCCATCATCAACAGCGGAACGCCGTGGCGCAGCAGCTCCGCGTAGATCTCACGGGCGACCGCCTCCGCCCGGCCGGGACGCTCGCGGTCCACCCCCAGCACCATGCGATCCGGGTGCAGGGTGTCCTGCACCGCAAAACCTTCCCGGAGGAACTCCGGGTTCCAGGCCACCTCCACGCCATCCCCTGCCGGGGCGAGCGCGCGCATCCTCGCCCCCAGCCCGGCTGCCGTGCCCACCGGCACCGTCGACTTGCCGAGGATCACCGCCGGCTCGCTCAGCAGCGGAGCCAGTGCGTCCATCACTGCCTCGACGGCCGTTACGTCCGCCGCGAGCTCGCCCTCCTTCTGCGGTGTCCCGACCGAGACGAAGTGCACGTTGGCCCACACCACGGCCTCTGCGTAAGAGTCGGAGAAGTGCAGCCGGCCGGCGGCGATGTTGCGCTGCAGCACATCCTCGAGGCCGGGTTCGTAGAACGGCACCTCACCGCCCCGCAGCTTCGCGAGTTTGGCCGGGTCGACGTCCACCCCGAGCACGTCGTGGCCGAGCTCGGCCATGCACGCCGCATGCGTGGCCCCCAGGTAGCCCGTACCCAACACCGTCAGCCGCATGACGACACCATGCCAGCAACCCGCGCAGTACGCCCCACGAGAAACCTCCCCACATCGCTACAGTGGACCGAACCTACGACGAGTGGAGTTCCGACGTGCATGTGCTGTTCGTCTGCACCGGCAACATCTGTCGCTCACCCACCGCCGAGCGGCTCACCTGCGCCTTTGCCGCCGAGCACGGCCTCGGGCTGAACGCAAGCAGCGCAGGCACTCGGGCAGTGATCGGGTACGGCATGGAGCCGACGGCGGCGGAGGTGTTGCGCAGCATGGGCGGCGATCCGGAGGGGTTCCGGGCGCGGCAACTGTCCCCCGCGATTGTCGGGGACGCCGACTTGATCCTGACGATGACGACCCGCCACCGCGACCGGGTACTCTCCGAGAGCCCCCAGGCCATGCGGCGCACGTTTACGCTTCTGGAGGCCGGGCGGTTGCTGACGGTTCCGGTCGAAGCCGACACCGTTGCCCAGCGGCTAGCGCAAGCCCGAGGAGAGCAGCCGCGTGGCGAGCGGGTGAACGATATCGCCGACCCGATCGGCCTCGACTACGCCACCTTCGAGGCGGTCGGCGCGCAAGTGGCCGACGCGCTGCGTCCACTCTTGCACGCGTTCGCTGTGGATCCGGCGCTGCAATGACGGGCGAGCGCGCCTTACGGCGACAGGATTGCCGCATTCATCGCCGCGACCCCTACCAGCCCCCGCAATTCGAAGCCAGACAATGCTTTTGGATAAAACTCTCAACCCGACGGTAGCCGCGTGCCACTAGGCTCGCGCCACCTCCCCGGTCGCCCCGGACATCCTCGACATCACCGATCCGATGGGCCGGGACGTGGAAATGTTCCGGTCGATCGGCCCGCAGGTGGCCGCGGTCCTGCTGCCTGTCTTCGACGCGCTGCGCACCGAGCTGGTCCCCGGCGGGTGATCCGCGCGCCTGTCGTGGCCGGGGGCGCGGCCTGCTGGTGGGGAGCGGGCCCGACCCTCGCGCCGCGACCGACGGCGCGCGGCACCCACGGGCAGGCGGGCCCGTCGGATTGGTCATGCCGCGCGCGCCCCCGCCCGTCCCCAGGCGGGCAGCGGTCTTCGTTGGGGGTCGATCGCGGTAGGGGGGATGA
>JAABUI010001615.1_pt1 | contig 12922 bp, 9 predicted proteins | sample 5559111 | NCBI WGS metagenome assembly JAABUI01 (sample SAMN10711870, study PRJNA513365) | rock metagenome | isolation source: Antarctica rocks | place: Antarctica: Victoria Land, Buttleship Promontory
ACGCCGCGGCCACCGTCTGGATGTGCTCGCACTTCACCACCGACTCGTGGTCCAGTCCCTCGACCGGTCCCACCCGCAGCTCGGTGCTCGACCCGCGGACAGTGAAGCTGATGGGTGCGACTGTCACCCGCCGGGCGTGCTCGCGCTTGTCGTCCGCTGTCAGGACCAGTGCCGGCCGGGGCTTGCCGTCGACGGCGACCAGACGGATCGACCGCATCAGTTCGCGTCGAAGGCGTCGGGGGAGGCACCGGCCACCCACGCGTCGAGCTCAGGGTCCGGGTCACCAGCCGTCGCGCGGAGGATCTCGGCGTCGTGGTCGATGGCTGCCTGCTGCTCCGCCCGGGCCACCAGGGCCACCAGGGCCCCGAGCATCTTCGGGCGGCTCAGTCCGGCTCGGCGGGCGAGGCCGCGGAAGCTCGCCAGTACGTCGACTGGTACCTCGAGACTGATCTGTCGGACCGTGGGCATATTGCGCAGCGCATGCGTCGTGCAGCGGCCACCCCGTTACCCGGAGGCCACGTGCCGTCCGAGGCGAACATCCCGCCGGGAGCCCGCGCACTATCGTCCGAAGGCAGTGGCGGCGGAACCGGACGCGCCGTCCCGAGGACTGTCCGGTGACGAGACGGGGTGCGGCGTGACCGATCGACCGCTCCCGGCCGACGGCCCGCCGGAACCTTCGCCGGGCCTGCTGTACCCCTCCGAGCCGGCCGACGGGCCTCGCTACCCGGCTCCCCCCGGGAACCGAACCCGCGCCCCTGGACCGCACCCCCCGTACGGACCGCAGTACCCGGCGCCGCGGCAAGGTCGTAACGGCTCATCGGCGCGGCGACCGGGCGACTACGACGGGCCGTCAGCCGCCTGGCGGTTGCAGCACTCGCTGTGGCTGCTGCTGCCGGTTTTTAATCTGGCCTGGATCGGCTTCGTGGTCACCGGCCGTATGGCGAAGAAGCGCGAATGGCTGGCCTGGGCTGCCGCGTACGGGATCGTCCCGTGGGGACTGCTCGCGGCCGCCGCTGCGCAGTCGGGGTCCGGCGCGCTCGACGCGCTCGCGGCGGTGGCTTTCCTTACGGCCTGGGCCGGCGGGACGACGCAGGGCGTACTCATCAACGGCGAGTACCTGCGCCGGGCGTGGGCGGTGCAAACCGGCCGGCCGCTGCCCGGCAGCCGCACGGCCGCCATCGCGCCGCCGTCGGCCGCCACCGGGACCGGCCCGCCATCCGGGACCGGCCCGCGATCCGGCACCGGCCCGCCGGAGCAGCAAACCCGGACGGTGACGCTGTCCCGCGGTCCCCGTTTCCCGGTCGCATCGGCCGACACGGTGACCGCGATCGACGAGATCCTCCAGCCCGTACTGGCCGAGCGGCGCGCCGGGAAGCTGACCGAGCCCCAGCGCGAGCGCCTCGACCAGATCGTCACCGCCTACCTCCCCCAGTCGGTGGAGGGGTTCCTGCGGCTGCCCGACACCTTCCTGGACCACAGCGGTCGACGCCAGCACTACACGACCGTCCTGGACCAGCAGCTGGGCGCACTCCTGGATGCGGCCACGACCCTGCAGACGGCGGTGTTCGCCGACGAGGCGGACGAGTTCGAGGCGAACGGCCGTTTCCTGCGGGACAAGTTCGGTCGGTCCTCGCTCGACCTGGACCAGCCGTGAGGCCGAGGCCGAACGCGGACCCGACCCGCGCCGACCCCACGCGGTTCCTCACCCGAGCCGCAAAGTCCCGGACACCCGTCCCCGGTCCCGAGGAGTCCCGTTGTCCGATCAGTTGAACCTCAGTCCCCCGCTGACCCCGCCGGCCGGGGTCCCCGCGGCCGCGGGCACGGCCGGCGACGGTCTGGTGCTGGACGCCCCCGCACCGGTCGGCACTGTCGCCGACGACACGGCGCCCACGATGGTCCCGCTGGATCCCGCGGTCGCCCGGGACCTGCGCGCCCGCGCGGACTCGTTCGCCACGGAGCTCGCTGACCTGAACCCGCACAGTCCCGAGTTCACCGCCAAGGTCGCCGACATCTCCCGGATGGGCGAGACCGAGGTGCGTGCGTCCTCCTCCGTCTCCAACCGGATGCTGGATCGGCCGGCGTCCTCACTGGCCGCGGCGCAGAACCGAGGCCAGGCGGGGGATGCCCAGACGAAGGTGGCCCGGACCTTGCTGGACCTGCGCACCACCATCACCTCGCTGGACCCGGCGCGCGCGGACCTGCGGGGTGCGAAGAAGGTCCTCGGGGTCATCCCCCGGGGCAACAAGCTCGTCGCGTACTTCAACCGCTACCAGTCCGCGCAGCAGCAGCTCGACGCGATCATCAAGGCGCTGGGTTCCGGGCAGGACGAGCTGCGCCGGGACAACGCCTCCATCGAGCAGGAGAAGGTCAACCTCTGGGCGCTGATGGGCAAGCTGACCGAGTACGCCACACTCGCCGCCGCGCTGGACGCCGCCGTCGAGCAGAAGATCGACCGGCTCGCCGCAGCCGGCTCGGACACCGCGGACACGCTGCGGGCGGACGCGCTGTTCCCGATCCGTCAACGCCGGCAGGACATCACCACCCAGCTCGCCGTCGCGATCCAGGGTTACCTGGCGCTGGACCTGGTCCGCAAGAACAACATCGAGCTCATCAAGGGCGTCGAGCGGGCGCAGACCACGACGGTCGCCGCGCTGCGGACAGCCGTCATCGTCGCGCAGGCGCTGGCGAACCAGAAGCTCGTCCTGGAGCAGATCAACGCTCTCAACACCACGACGAACGCGATGATCCTCGGGACCTCGGAGCTGCTCAGGCAGCAGACCGGTGTCATCTATACCCAGGCCGCGTCCTCGGCGATCTCGGTGGAGACCCTGCAGAAGGCGTTCGACAACGTGTTCTCCACGATGGACGCGATCGACGGGTTCAAGGCGCAGGCGGCGGCGAGCCTCGGCACCACGATCGCCGCGCTGGAGACCCAGGTCGGGCGGTCGCAGGGCTACCTCAAGCGGGTCCACGACGCGGACGAGAGCAGCCGTCCCTGACGGCGCTGAACGGTCAGGGCCGTCGGGTCAGGTCAAGAACGCCGGGGTGGCCAGGCGGGTGCGCCACTGCTGGGTGCCGTTCCACTCCAGCCACCCGGCCGGCAACCACTCCCCCGTCTGCAGCTGGGCATGGCGGGGGTGGCAGGCGAAGGCCCAGGTGACGAACAGCAGCTCGGCCCAGTCGGAGGTGAGCAGCCACGACGTCTGACCCTGCGCGCCTTGGCCGAGCAGGTGCACGGCGCCCGCGGCCTGCATCTGGGCCGCGGTGATCGACGGCCAGGTCCAGGACCAGACGCCGCGGTCGGTGGCCAGGTGGAAACCGAGGCTGCTCAGGTAGAGGGTTCCGCGGTCGACCTCGGTCCAGCGCGGCGCCATCGCGTCCAGGGCGGCCCGCCGGCTCTCGCTGAGCGTGAACGGCCCAGCGGCCCAGAAGACCTCGTCGTCGGCGAGTTGCGGGCGGAAGGTGGAGCGGACGTCTTGGTGCGGGGGCGGCACGACGCCGCGGGCGAGGTCGAACGCCACCTCACATGCGCGCCACAGGGCGGTGTCGCGGTCGGACCACGGATGGTCCGGCGACCTCGGTGACATCAGTGCGCCCCTCCCCTGCTGCGACGCCTCGGCCCCGGTGCGTCGGGCGACCCTCTGCGGGTCCGCCCGGGCGCGGGCCTGCCCGGGCGCGGGCCAGTATCGCTCCCGGCTCCGCGGACTCTTCGACAGAGATCGTCACCCGATCGTGACCTAGTACCTGGGCCAGGTCGGGCCTGCAGCGCCGATCCTCATCTCACCAGTCGACGTCCGGTCAGGAGCATCCGATGAACGAGTCCGAGCGTGTCCCGGCCGTCCCGGCGCTACCCCCGCCAGCCGACCAGGACGGGGCGGTCGTCGAGCCTGTCGACCCCGCGGCCTACCCGACCGCCCCGCCGCTCGGACCGCCGCCGCTCGGACCGCCGCCGTCCGGGACGCATCAGCCGTCCGGGACGCATCAGCCGACGGGCTTCGGGTATGCGCCACCTCAGGGCGCGACTGCCGCACCGGGCGCTGACGCCCAGCCCGCCGGTAGGCCGTTGGTCGGCCCGGGCTACCCGCCGGCGCCGCAGAACCTGCCGGTCGGCTACTACCCGGCGCAGCTGCCCGTCTACGTCGGGCCGATGAAGGAGACGGGGATCGCGTACCTGTTCCTGATCCTGCTCGGCGGCGTCGGCGCCCACGAGTTCTACCTCGGCAAGACCGGTCGCGGGATCCTGTACATCCTCACCCTCGGTGGGTTTCTCGGGATCCTGCCGCTGATCGACCTGTTCACGCTGCCCTCCCAGGTCCGACGGGTGAACACCGAGCGAGCCGTCCTCGGTCGCTGAGCTGGGCCCGGCGCGCTCGGCCGCGCGCCGTCGCTCTTGCCACCGTCAACTACACCGCGTCGCTCCGGAGATCCGCCAGCAGAGCCGGCAGACGGTCCTCCTCGTAGACGCCGGCCACCTCCGGGCGCCACTCGCGGGCGCCGGGCAGACGGTCCAGCAGCTCGACAGTGATCGACCTACCGGCATCGTCCCGGTCGCCGGTGACGAGCAGCCGGACCCCGGCGGCGGCGAGCCCGTCGAGCAGCGCCCACGCGGCACCCGACGGCCGGCCGAACGTGCACACGACGGGTCGGCACGCGACGCCGAGCCGGTCGGCGGCGGCCTCGACCACGGCGGGGTTCTCGCACACCCGAACCTCCGCGGCCGGCCCACCGACGGGACTGTCGCCAGCCGCATCCGCGGTCCACTCGCCGGCCAGCGACCGGGCCGTCAGCCAGACCGGCTCGCCCGGTGCCGCCCCCGCAAGGGCAACCGCCGAAGCCGTGCCCGCCAGCGCGACGTTGAGGACAAGAACCGTCGAGGACACCCGGTCGCAGCTGACGCCGACCGCGTCCCACGTCGTCCGCCAGCGCGCGGCACGGCCGGCCGCCTCGTCGGAGGCTCGGGCCAGGCCGACATCGGTGACACCTGCTTGTGCGGCTGCACGCGCGGCGAGCAGGCGGCTCGCGAGCCGGCCCGCCTCCGCCGTCCGGTCGAGTGCGTGCGGGTTCCCGAGCAGCTGCGCGGCCAGCTCGGCGAGCAGGACGCCGTCCGCCGGCAAGGCCCTCATGAGCCTGTCCATGGCGTCGAGCCGTCCCTCGATTTCCGGTCCGGCCGGCGGCCCGAGCCACCGCCGGGCAACCGCGAGGTCGACGACTGCGGGCGGCAGACCGCATCCCGCCAGCCGGGACCGCAGCCGGGTCAGCGCATCGGCCCGCTCAGCCGTATGCGTCGCACGCTCCTGCCGCCGGTCGCGCAGGGGGCCACCGGTTTCGACGAGCAGCTCGACGAGGTCGCCGCCGTCCCGTGCAACGGCGGCACGCAGGTCGCCCAACCGGACGGGACGACCCGAGGCCACCCATCCCATCCCGAGGAGCTGCCCGACGTGACCACGCCCGGACTCGTTCAGCCCGGATCCGAGATCCGCCCGATCCCCGACGCCGGCCTCGATGCGCTCGCGGGCCTCGGTGAGCGTTGCACGCGCCCCGGGTAACGTCGCCCACCGCGCGAGAGCATCGGTCACGATCCGCCCGTCCCCGACAGGTCGAACAGTCCCATGTCACCGTCCGCGAGCACGCGCGGCGCGGCGTCCAGGCCGCGGTCCGGCAGCTCGATGTGCGTGAGGTCGTGCCCCGCCCACAGCATGAGCGACAGATCGACACCCGGAACCGGCGCCGGCGCGCGGGTGACGTGCCAGACCGCCGCGGCCGGGACCTGCTCGACCGTCACCAGCGTCGCCGGCCCGGCGAGCAGGAGATCGAGGTCGAATCGGACCAGCAGGTCGAGCATCTGCGCCCGGTTCGCGTCGTCCACACCGGTGAACGCCTCGTCCAGCCACAGCGGCCGGGGCGCGCCCGGCGACTCGTCGTACAGGGCGACGAGCGTCGCGAGCAGCGGCTGAAGCAGGGAGACGACCTTCCCGCCGCCGGAGTCGCGGGCGTGCACCTGCCGGGTCAGCGGGCGCCAGTCCGACTCCCCGGAGCGGTAGGAGAGCACGACGTCGAACCACCGCCGGTAGTCGAGCAGGTCCGCGAGGTGATCCGTCCACTCGCCGTCCCCGTCGCGGGCGCGGTCCTGGGCCTCGCGCACCTGTTGCTCGAGGAACGACCGGACCTGCTGCTCGACCTCCGCGGACAGCATCGACCCGTGCTCGAAGACCGAGAGGATCTCGTAGGCGGCATGCTGCCCGGCAGCGGGGACGCGGCGGAGCCGGATGGTCCGGCGGTCGGCACCGGTCGGGTGCGCGGCGAGCACCCGGTTGACCCGGTCGAGCTGCTCGACGACCCGACCGACCCGCTCCCGCAGGTGCTCGACGAAGGTCGACGTGAGCAGCTCCCCGAGGATCTGGTGCATCTTCTCGTCGTGCTCGGCGGAGAGCCGCTCGACCTGGTCGGCGAGCCGGCCCAGCGCCGTTCGCGGCGGGACCGGCGGCCCACTGTCGACCGTGAGCAGGACGCCGGGAAGCCCGGTCGGGGCCTCGGGGTCGTGAATTGCGACGTCGCGTCCGTCCGACCGGCGCAGCGCCTCCTGCAGGTCGATGAACGCCTTCCCCGTCAGCCGGCTCGTCGCAGCGGTCACCGAGGCGGTGCGGCTGTCGGCATCGGCCGCCTCGGGCCAGTCCCGCGGGCGAAGCACGCGGCGCGCCGCCTGTGCTGCGCTGAGAGCAGCTGTCACCGTCCGCCCGGGAGCATCCTCGATCCCGCGGGCCACCGCCAGGCCGGCGTCGACCGGCACCCACCACGCCGCCACGGCCGATTCCCGTTCGGTCGTCGCGGCCGCGCGGGCGGCGTCCGCCTGGGCCAGGGTCCCCTCCGCAGCCGTGACGATTGCGACCTGCCTGCGATCCTCGGCCTCGAGCGTCCCGACACGACCCACCAGCATCGTCCGCGATCCGTCCAACTGGTGTGCCCTCTGCAGGACCGCCGCCTGCTCCTGCCCGAGCGCGCTTGCCGCGGTGTCCGCCGACCGGCGAGCGCGGGCGGCCTCGTCAGCTCGCCGACGCGCCATGTCGGCGCCACGCCGCGACTCCGCGGCGGCGTCGTCGGTCACCCGCTGGGCGACATCGCGCGCGGCGGTCGTGGACCGCGCCGAGCCGTCCGTCACCCGCAACTGGGCAATCGCCTGCCCCGCCAGGTCGAGCGCACCACCGACCGCTGCCAGCCGGTCGGCCGTGCGGGGCAGGCGCCTGTCACCCGCGACGCGGAGCAGCTCGGCGTTGGCATCAGCGGCCGCCGCCTCGAGCTCGTCATGACGCTGCCGGGCCCCCGCCCACACCGCGGCTGCCCGCTCGCGCTCGCCCTCGGCCGCTCGAGCCAGCTGCGCTGCTCGGGCGGCCGGCGCGTCGTCCGGCGCCGAACGGGCGGCGGTCTCCAGCCTCCGGACGCGTTCGCGCAGCGACGCCCCGGTGGCAGCAGCCTCCGCCGCGTCCCGGCGGCGGTCGGCCGCGACCGACCGCAGCCGCTCGACCCGGCGCGCTCGCTCGGCGGCGCGGGCTGCGGCACCGAGCAGACTCGGGCCGTCCGGGACGGGGCCGGCCCGCCCGCTGGCGGTCGGTGTCCGCCAGCGGCCGTCGGCAGCCACCGCGACCGCCCGACCCAGGTCCGCGTCGGACTCCGTCCAGCCGATCCGGGCGAGCAGCGCCTCGACCGGTCCGGACAGGTTTCCGGCGTCCTCGGACGGCTCCAGCACGTCGGCCAGCGAGTCGGCGCCAGCGCCACCGCCCCCGGCCCCACCGTCGCGACCGTCGCCCTCGCCGCGACCGTCGCCCTCGCCGGCGACCTCGAGGGTGACGACCAGTTCGTCCCCGTCGCGCCCGGCGGCCCAGACGCCGTCGGGCGTCACCCAGGCGTCGAGCAGCCCGGCCGCCGCGAGCGCCGCCTCGATCCGACCGTGCGTCTCGAGCCCGAGGCCCGGACGGGGGTCGACGACCCGCCAGAGCGGTGCTCCCACCCCCGCCGCCGTCGGCGGTCTGGTCCGGCGGAGCCAGCCGTGGGGCTCGGGCGGCGCCGGCTCGGGGCGGGCAGCGACCTCGTCGGCCTCCGCATCGGCGCGGGTGGCCTCGGCCGTGAGGTCGCGTGCGCGTCGCTCGTCGACGGCCGCCCGCTCGCGCAGCGGCTCGACGGTCGGCGCGAGCCAGGTCTGTCTCAGTCGCTCGGCGAGCACCGCTCGCGGCGCATCCGATCCGACCGCCGCGGCCACGTCCGCGAGCCAGGCCCCGCGCAGCGCCCCGCCGGGTGCGTCGCTGCCCAGCTCAGCCGCCCACCGCTCGACCTGGTCGGACAGTTCCTGCACGCTGTCCTGGACGGCGGTCGCCGCATCCGCCGCTACGGAGATCCGCTCGCCGTGCTCCCGTTCCGCACGCGCGAGCGCCTCGGCCGCCGCGTCGAGACGCAAGCCCGCCTGCTCGGCGCGACGGATCAGGCCGCCGACCCGGACCACATCGGCTCGCCGGCCCGCGATCGCTGCGTCGAGGCGCGCGATGTCGCGGTCGCCGGCCCACCCGGCAACGTCCGGCCCGAGACCGGCCGTGTCCCCGGCCGCGGTCGCCGCCGCGACGGCGGCGGTGAGGTCCGCGACCGCCGCGTCGAGATGGTCCTGCGCTGCGGCCAGCTCCGCCTGCCTGCCGTCGAGCACGACGGCAGCCCGAGCCGCGTCGGCCGCGGCACCGGCCGCCGCGGCATCGGCGTCGTCGGCCCGGGCCCGCAACGACTGGACCCGCTGCGTGGCGGTCGTGGCGTCGCGGTACGCCGCAGAGGCCAGCAGTTGCTCATAGTCGGACTGCGCGTCGCGGGCCTCGGCACCGGCATCCGAGAGCAGTGCCTCGAGCTCGCCGGCCCGCGTGACTGCCGCGTCACGGGCGGTCTGCGCCTCGCGTCGGTCACGGGTGACGTCGTCGAACCGGGTGTTGGCGGCGACGAGCACGTCGGCCGCCCGTCGCAGGACCGCGTCGGCCCACGGGTTCCAGGCCCGGTTCAGGTAGGTCGCGACCGCGTCGCGTGCGCCGACTGCGGCCTCCCGGTCCGCGACGAGCCGGTCGAGCTGCTCCCAGCCCTCGGCGAGCCCGTCCACCTCGGCGCGGTCCAGCGCCGGCAGCGCCTCCCGCATCTGCTCGGTCACGAAGTCGGGGTCGAGGCGCTGTCCCAGGTGGGGTGTCCGCAGCAGCCGCAGGATCCGGGTTGCGGTGTCGAGTCGACCGACGTCGAACCCGAAGAGCTGGTCCGCCACCGCGGCGCGGTATTCGGCCGCGGTCTCGGCCACGCGGAAACCCGGCGCGTCCGCCAGATCGCGGGGGGCTGCGGCGGCCGCCCCGGTGCGCAGTGCCAGCCCGGCACCGACCCTGGACGGCCCCGTGCACAGACACCAGTTCCGGGGCAGGTCGCGGGACCCTCGCTTGGCCTGTGCGTAGAGCAGGGTCGTCAGGTAGCGCGGTTCACCGTCCACGAGCCGGCCGTACTCGACCCAGGCCCACCCGCGACTGGTGCTCACATCGGTGTCCCGGCGGTCCTCCGGGTCCGAGGACGCCTCGACATAGTACCGGAAGGAGCGGTGCCGATCCCCGAAGGTGTCGACGAGCTGACCGTGCAGGTCCCCCGCCAGCAGTATCAGTGTCGTCAGTGACATCAGCGTCGACTTGCCGGACTGGTTGACACCGACGAACTGACAGCGGCCGTCGGCGAACCAGTACTCGGCGTCGTCGAACTCCCAGAGGTTCACCGCGCCGGCGCGCAGCGGCTGCCACCGTTCCCGCAGGGGCTCCGGCAGAGCACCGGTCTCGGCCGCGTCCCGCCAGCGCGCGAGTTCTGCATCGGCGATGCCCGGGCCGACCGGACCGACGGTCCCGGTCCGCTGCGCGTCGCGTGGGCCGGCCAGCAGTGTCATGTCGTCTCCTTCCCGCCCGGCACCCCCGGCACCCCCGGCACGCCCGGCACGCCCGGCACGCCCGGCACGCCCGGCACGCCCGGCGCGGCGGCCGCGCCGAGCACGGACGGGTCGCGGTAGCGACCGAGGACAGGCGAGAGCAGCCAGCCGCCATCGCCGTCCTCGCGGAGCAGACCGAGGGCGCCGAGCTCGTGCTCCACCGCCTGACGGACGCCGTCGGCCTGGTCGAGGACCGCGCGGCTCATCGCGGGGCCGTGCCGGTCCACCAGCCCGGCCACGACCTGCGCCACCTGCCCCGCGTCGGCGTGGACGGTGCCGCCCGCGAGCCGCCGGCTGACCCGCCCGCACTCGTCGGCGGCGAGCAGGGCCACCCAGGACCGGGTGTCGGCGCGCGGCCAGTCGACGGTCACCGGTGACGGCGGTTCGTCCGGGAAGACGAGCACCATCCCTTCCTCCCTCGTCTCGACGACCCCCCCGGTCATCGCTTCGACCTCGTGCGCGCGGAGCCCGCGGGTCGCGCGCAGCAGCTCGGCGTCCGCGGGGTCCAGATCTGCGTAGCAGACGCACGGAGTCTCCACGAGCGCCCGGAGCAGCTGCGTCGTCCGGGACCCGCCGTCGCTGCCCGGCCGCTCCACCGTCGCCTCCGCCACGGTGTCCGCAACGGTGTCCGCAACGGTGTCCGCAACCGCGTCCTCGACGGTGTCCGCAACCGCGTCCTCGACCGGCGCCGATGCGCCGGGGCAGCCGGGGACGTCGGCGTCGGCGTCGGCTGCGTCCCGCAGCACGGTCGAGTCCAGCAGCAGGACGAGCGCGTCGCGGTCGACGTCGTACCCGGCACCGATGCCGGCCCTCCCGTCGGCCCACTCCTCGAGCAGTCGCTCGTCGGTCCGACGGCGGACGACGCGCCACTGCTCGAGCAGGCGCACGGCCTGCGTCAACTGCCGTCGGGCACCGCGGGAGTCCGGGTCGTAGGCGGCGACCGGCGACCCGGCAACCGTCGTCAGCTCACGGACGAGGTCGGAGACCCGTTGCAGGGTCAGCGCGCCGCCACTGTCCTCGCAGGCGGCTGCCGCGCAGAGAGCGAGGGCGAGCACGCGGCGGCCCGGACCGTCCGCCGGCCGCGTCGGGGCGGTGACGACGCCGTTCCGCGGCTCCCGGACCAGCCGGAATGCGCGGCCGTGTGCGGTCAGCCGGTAGCCGAGCCGGGCGGCTCGGTCGCGGACGGCCGAACGGTTACGGACGAGCTCCCGGTACAGCTCCGGATCGGCGGACCGTGTCAGCAGCGGCTGGGCGAGCAGCGCGACGAACGCCTGCTGGGCCGCGAGGCCACTGTCCGACGACGGGCTCACGAGCGTCCCCTCGCCGCAGCGTCGGTGACCGTCGCGGCCGTGGCGAGGACGAGCCGGACGTCGGGGTGCACCAGCCGTCCGGTGCGAGCGTGGACGACGGCCGCCGGCGCACCCACCGGGGGCGGCTCGGACCGGAGCTCCCACTGCCCGTCCGGGGTCCGCGCAGTACGCCGTCCACTGGCGTCCGGACGTCGGCCGGACAGCGTCGCCAGCAGCCGGAGCAGGATACCCAGCTCGGCCGGCTCCACGTCCGTCCACTCCGACAACCGGGTCCCGGACCGGGCGAGCAGGGCGGCGCGGACGCGCGCGTCGACCTCGCGGCGACGGGCGGCGTCCCAGCGGGCGGCCTGTCGCCCGGCGCCCCGATCGGCGATCCGGGCGGCGGTCCCGGTGAGCGCACGCGGTCCCTGGGTGCGCAGCCGCACCTCGACCGGCACCGGTTCGGCAGCCCAGAAGGACACCGCGGCCGGGTTCCCGGCCGGGTCCGGCGATGCGCGGGCGAGGTGGCGGGCGGAGAACAAGCCGGTCCCGGTGCACCAGGTCCGCCACGCCTGGTCGTCGTCCACGGCGCGGTCCAGTCGCCCGGCGAGCCCCAGCAGCTCGGCTCGGCGCGTGAGGTTCCCGCCGACCGCGGCAACCGCGCGACGGCCGCGGACCAGCGGGGCGATGGCGTCGCGCATCTGACGACGCAGCCGCACCGCCTGGCTGTCGGGACCGGCGAACCAGCCGGCCACTGTCCGCAGCGTCGTGCGGTACTGACCGACATGGGTCTCGACGTCGGCCTCGGCAGTGTCCGCACCAAGGGTGTGCAACGCGGCCCGGCGCCAGTCGGCGTCCGGTGCCGCGAGCAGGTGGGCGGCCGCCGTCCCCACCAGACTGCCGTGGACGTCGACACCGGAACCCCAGACCTCGACGTAGCGGCTCAAGGTTCCCTGAAGGACGGCGACCTTCTCCGGGGTGGGCGCGCCGGCCAGTGCGCCGGCCAGCGTCGCCTGCCAGCCGGCCGCTGCGCTCGCCATCTGCTCGATCGTCGAGGCGACCACCGCCCAGGCCTCGGCGACCCGGCCGGGGTCGGCCGGGAGTGCGTCCTGCATGATGTCGAGCTGGTTGTGCAAGACGGCCGGCGCCAGGTTGGCGACCAGCCCCGCGACGTCCGGTTCGTCGAGGGCGCGGACGGCCTGGTGGAACCTCGCCGCCCGGGAGGTCAGCTGGTACCGGGTCAGGTTGCGGAGGAAGTCCTCGTCCCGGACCGCGCGGTCCTGCCAGGAGTCGACGACACCCCACCCGACGAGCTGGCGCATCCGGGCGTCGAGATCGAGCCCCGGCTCCGCGACGAGCCGTTCGGGATCCGCCGTGCCGGCCGCGGACACCGCAGAGCGCAGCAGGGCCGGGAGCTCATCGTGCCGGACCCCGGTGAGCGACCGCTGCTGCGCGTCCAGCAGCACGTCGACAACGAGGCGGTATAGCGCGGCGTGCGGCGTCGTCAGGTAGGTCGCGAGCGTCAGCCCGCCGGGGAGACCGGCGAGGAGCCACGGATCGACTGTCTCGACCCGGTCCGGTGCATCCGAGTCCGACGGCGACCCCGCGGCGCGATTCAACGACCGGCCGTCTGCCATCGCCATCCCCCCTCCGCTCACCGCCG
>JAABUI010001616.1_pt1 | contig 12921 bp, 10 predicted proteins | sample 5559111 | NCBI WGS metagenome assembly JAABUI01 (sample SAMN10711870, study PRJNA513365) | rock metagenome | isolation source: Antarctica rocks | place: Antarctica: Victoria Land, Buttleship Promontory
CGGCGGTGTGTTCGGCGGTGTGTTCGGCGGCGTGGTAGCCGTGGGCCTGGCCGGGGCCGTCGTCCGACGTTGCGTAGTCGTGGTCGGCGCGGGCTGCGCGGTGGTGGTCTCCGGCGGCGGTTCGGTGGTGGTCAGTACCGGCTCGTCGGTCGTCGTCGGTACCGGCTGGTAGCGGGTGGTGGCAGTCGGCGCTAGCTGGTAGGTGGCCGTCCGGCGCGGCGCGACGTAGGTCGTCTCGGCCGGCGCCCCACCCGAGCCGCCGTTGATTGCCGGCGCGTTCGGGAACGCCTCCTCGGGGGTTCCCTGCAGCGCACCGTCCATCGCCGATTTCCAGATGTCGGCGGGGACGCCGGACCCGTAGATGATGCTGCCGCCGCTGTTCTTGATCGCCCCACCATCGGTCGTGCCCACCCACACCGCAGTCGACAGCGAAGGGGTGTAGCCGACCATCCAGGCGTCGCGGTTGTTTTCGGTGTCGCCGAGCTGCGAAGTTCCGGTCTTCGCGGCCGACTCACGCCCTCCCGCGAGGTTGTGGCTGCGCGAGTATCCGGCGATCGGCTCCATGGCCGTGGTTACGTTCTTGGCGACAGCCTGGTCAATCGTCTGCTTCCCCGCCGGGGCGCCGCGATCCAGCAGGACCGTCCCGTCCGAGGTCACCACCTTCTGCACGAAGTACGAGTCGTGCTGCATGCCGAGGGTGGCGAAGGTGGCGTAGGCGGACGCCATGTCGATGGGCCGCACCTCGTACTGGCCAAGGCCGATGCCTGCATTGGGCGGGCTGCCATCCTTGTTCACCAGGGTCTTGGTTCCGTCCGGAAACTCCAACGGGATGCCCGCGGCGTGCGCGGTATCCGCTACCACCTGGGGACCGATGTTCGAGGTGAGCTGGAAAAACACGGTGTTCAGCGACATCTTCAGTGCAGTAGCCAGCGAGCACCGACCGCACGATTCTCCGTCCGCGTTGGAAATTTTCTGCCCGTCGATGGTTTGCGGGGACGACCCATCGTAGGTGCGGCTCAATGGAATGCCCTTTTTCAGCGCGGCCGCCAGCTCGAACACCTTGAACGACGACCCCGGCTGCAGGCTCGTCGACTGCGCATAGTCCAGCCCGGTGCCGACGTCTCCGCCGTAGTAGGCCCGGACCGCACCGTTGCGCGGATCCACCGACACCACCGCCGAACGAAGGTTCTTGGGTTGCGAGGCCAGGGTCTTCTGCGCACCCTCGACGGCAGCTTGCTGGGCTTTGGGGTCGATGGTGGTGGTGATCTGCAGGCCTTCGGTGGCCAACTGCTGCTCGCTGACCCCCGAGGCGCTCAACTCGGCCTTGACCTGCCGGACGATCAGGCCATTCGGCCCCTGGGTGCCCGTCGAGACATCGGCGTCGACCGGTGGCAGCACCTTCGGATACACCTGGGCCGCCCGGTCGCTGGGCGCCAACCAGTTCTGCGACACCATGCCGTCGAGCACGTACGTCCAGCGCTGCTGTGCTGCTTCCGGATGATCGGTCGGATCGAGGGCACTGGGACTGCGGATGGACGCGGCGAGCACGGCGCCCTCAGCCACGGTGAGGTCGTTCGTCGACTTGCCGAAGTAGGTCTTGGCGGCGGCGGAGATCCCGTAGGACCCGCGGCCGAAGTAGATGGTGTTGAGGTAGGCGGCCAGGATGTCGTCCTTGGACGTCTGCCTGGCCAGCTTGGTGGAGGTGACCAGCTCCTTGAGCTTGCGCGTCAACGTCTGGTCGTCACCGGTCAGCGCATTCTTGACGTACTGCTGGGTGATGGTGGACCCACCCTGGCGGTCGCCGCCGGTCACGTCGTTCAGTGCGGCGCGGGCCGTGCCCGACACCGAGAACCCCGGATTACTGTAGAAAGTTCGGTCCTCGGCGGAGAGCACCGCGAAGCGTACGTGGGTGGGGACCTCGGCAATGGTGACGTCGGTGCGGTTGCCCTCGGGCGGCACGAGACGCGCCAGCTGGGTCGTGCCGCCCTGGGTGAAGATGGTGGCGACCTGGTTGGTCTTCAGGTCGGAGGGCTGGGGCACCTTGATGACGACGTAGGCGACCATGAACGCCACGATCGGGCCGACAATAGCCAGCGCGACCAGGGCGTAGACGGTGCGGCGAATCTTCTGCCACCGGGTCGCCTTCTTGCGCCGCGCCGCGCGGCGAGCTTGGGGCCGGGGATAGCCGGGTCCGGTACCCGTCGATGGTGCTGCTGACCGATGGCGGGGACCGTCCTGGTCACTCACTCGCAGTTCTCCTCGTTGACGTCCGCTTCCTGGGCGCTTTGGCGGCGGCGGGCGTGCCCATCACGTAGGACTGCACCAGGTGGTTCCAGCTGCAGGTGCGACAGACCTCCACCACGTACACCGAGAACTCCTCCTGCGTGGTGGCCATCCGGACCAGTTCCTCGGGGCTGCGCGCCGAGCCGGAGACCGCACCGAGGCGTTCCCCGAAGACCCAGGACACCAAGGTCAGGGGCTCCTTGCGGCACACCGGGCACATGACGGTGCTGGTGCGGCCGTGGAACTTGGCCGCGCGCAACAGGTACGGGTTGGCGTCACACACCTCGTTGACGCCGGTCCGCCCGGAGTGCATGTCGGCGAGCAGGGCACGCCGCTGCAACGCGTAGTCGACCACCTGTCGCTGCATCCGCACGTGATCAGCGTACGTGCGTCCCCCACGGTGGCGGGGCGGGCGGCTGCTCAGCAGTCGGTGCCCGGCGGCTGAGCAGCGACGTTGATCCAGGCGTGGCTGGCAATGTATCGGTGCGATACAGTGAGCCATCGCATCGGATGAGTTTCCAGGAGGTGGACTGTGCTCGAACTCGCCGTGCTCGGCCTCCTCCATGAGGCACCGATGCACGGGTATGAGCTGCGTAAGCGTCTTACCGGACTTTTGGGCGCTTTCCGTGCTTTCTCGTACGGCTCCCTCTACCCGACGCTGCGCCGAATGCAGACCGACGGGCTGATCACCGAGGAGGCCGATCCCGACGGCACGGGCACCAAGTGGCGCGCGCGCCGGGTGTACCAGCTGACCGTGGCCGGCAAGGAGCGCTTCACCGAGCTGGTGGCCGACACGGGCCCGCAGACCTACACCGACGACGGGTTCGGGGTGCACCTGGCGTTCTTCAGCCGTACCCCGGCAGAGGCCCGGATGCGGATCCTCGAGGGCCGCCGCCGCCAGGTGGAGGAGCGCAGGGAGGGACTACGGACCTCCATGGGCCGGGCCAGCGAACAGATCGACCGCTACACCCACCAGCTGCACCGCTTGGGCCTGGAAACCAGCGAACGCGAAGTGCGGTGGCTCAACGAGCTCATCGTCGCCGAGGAATTCGACACCGAAGCCAGCACACCCGATGCGCCGAAGACAGATACGACAACCGATAAAGGAGAGGCCGACCATGGCTGAAAATCGCACCAGTGTGCGCGTAGCAATCGTAGGCGTGGGCAACTGCGCCTCCTCCCTGGTGCAGGGCGTGCACTACTACCGGGATGCGCCCGAGGACACCACGGTGCCCGGCCTGATGCACGTGCGCTTCGGGCCCTACCACGTCCGCGACGTTGAGTTCGTCGCCGCGTTCGATGTGGACGCCAAGAAGGTCGGCTTCGACCTCAACGAGGCCATCGTCTCCAGCGAGAACAACACCATCAAGATCGCCGACGTGCCGCCCACCGGGGTTACCGTGCAGCGCGGCCCGACCCTGGACGGCATCGGCCGCTACTACGCCGAGACCATCACCGAGGCCGACGCGGATCCGGTGGACGTGGCCGCAGCGCTGCGCGAGGCCGACGTCGACGTCCTCGTCTGCTACCTGCCCGTGGGTTCCGAGGCCGCCGCCAAGCACTACGCACAGTGCGCCATCGACGCGGGTGTGGCCTTCGTCAACGCGCTGCCGGTGTTCATCGCCTCCGACCCCACGTGGGCGCAGAAGTTCGTCGACGCGGGCCTGCCCATCGTCGGTGACGACATCAAGAGCCAGGTCGGTGCCACCATCACCCACCGCGTGCTCGCCAAGCTGTTCGAGGACCGCGGTGTGCAACTCGACCGCACCATGCAGCTCAACGTCGGCGGCAACATGGACTTCAAGAACATGCTCGAGCGTGAGCGCCTGGAGTCGAAGAAGATCTCCAAGACCCAGTCGGTGACCAGCAACCTCAAACGCGACATGGGTGCGAACAACGTCCACATCGGACCGTCGGACTACGTGCCGTGGCTGGACGACCGCAAGTGGGCTTACGTGCGCCTGGAGGGTCGGGCGTTTGGTGACGTGCCGCTGAGCCTGGAGTACAAGCTCGAGGTCTGGGACTCCCCGAACTCGGCAGGCATCATCATCGACGCGGTGCGCGCCGCCAAGATCGCCAAGGACCGCGGCATCGGCGGACCGGTGTTCGCTGCGGCGAGCTACCTGATGAAGAGCCCGCCGCGCCAGCTCGCTGACGACGTTGCGCGCACCCAGCTCGAGGCCTTCATAGCCGGCACCTGATCTCGTCCTCGGGGGCATTCAGTGACCTCAACGTCCCTTCTGAGCATGTTAGGGGGCGTTGAGGTCACTGAATGCCTTTTCCGGCGGCCTTGTGCGAAGGTTTGCCCGTGACGACGAGCACCCCGGAGCGGCCGAGCGTGCTGGATCTGCTGCACACGGTGGTCGATGACGGCTCCTTTCTCTCCTGGGACGAGCCCCTCGTGGAGGTCGCCACCGACGAGGCATACGCGGCAACGCTGGCCAGGGCTCGGGAGCGCTCCGGCCTGGACGAGTCGGTACTGACCGGCACGGGCCTGGTGCACGGACGCTCCGTCGCGCTGATCGGCTGCGAGTTCGGCTTCCTCGCCGGCTCCATCGGCGTCGCCGCGGCCGAGCGTCTCGTCAGCGCCGTCGAACGGGCCACCACCGAGGGTCTGCCGCTCTTGGCCACCACCGCGTCCGGCGGGACGCGCATGCAGGAGGGCACTACCGCGTTTCTGCAGATGGTGAAGATTAGCGCCGCGATCACCGCGCACAAGGCGGCGGGTCTTCCCTACCTGGTGTATCTCCGGCATCCGACGACCGGCGGGGTGTTCGCCTCCTGGGGCTCGCTCGGCCACGTGACCATCGCGCAACCGCACGCGCTGATCGGCTTCCTCGGCCCACGGGTGTACGAGGCGTTGTATGACGCGCCGTTCCCCCCGGGCGTGCAGACCGCCGAGAACCTGCATCGCTGCGGCCTGCTGGATGGAGTGATTCCCGCGTCTGGGCTGGCTGCCTTGATCGACCGCGCGTTGGCGGTCCTGATGGCCCCGCGCCAGCTCACCTTGCCCGCCGTGGCCGACGAGCCGGTACCGGACGTCGAGGCCTGGGAATCGGTCACCCGTTCCCGTAGCCCGCACCGCCCCGGGGTGCGGGCGTTGCTGCGCCATGCGGCCACGGATGTTCTCCCGCTCAACGGTACCGGCGAGGGCGAGTCCGACCCCTCGCTGTTGTTGGCGTTGGCGCGCTTCGGCGGTGCGCCGTGTGTGCTGCTCGGCCAGGACCGCGCCCGCCAGACGCTGAGCGACCCACTCGGGCCGGCCGCGCTGCGGACCGCCCGCCGCGGCATGCGGCTGGCCCAGGAGCTCAACCTGCCGCTGGTTACGGTGATCGACACGGCGGGCGCGGCGCTGTCTCCGGAGGCCGAGGAGGGTGGGCTGGCCGGCGAGATCGCCCGCTGCCTCGCGGAGCTGATCACCATGCGGGCGCCTACCGTGTCGGTGCTACTCGGCCAAGGCAGCGGGGGCGCCGCGCTGGCACTGATGCCCGCCGACCGGGTGATCGCCGCGCAACACGGCTGGCTGTCACCGCTGCCGCCAGAGGGCGCGAGCGCCATCGTGCACCGCACGTCGGACAAGGCACCGCAAATGGCCGCCGAGCAGGGCGTGCGCTCGGCCGACCTGCGCGCAGCGGGCATCGTCGACCGCATCGTGGTCGAGCACCCGGACGCTGCCGAGGAGCCGGCGGAGTTTGGCGTGCGGATGGGCGCTGTGTTGGCCCAGGAGCTGGCCGGCGTGCTGATGGCGGATACCGACGAGCGGGTGACTGCTCGGTGGCGGCGTTACCGGAACCTCGGTCTGCCGACGGCCACCGTCTGATTGTGCCGATCGAAGTAGTCGTTGCGGCATTTCTGCCTATCAGCTTACGGCTGTCCGCCAGCGCACCATATCCGCAGTTATTGAACGTTCAGCGGCGCAGAATTCGTACTTCGGGTGTTCAGATTCCGCGCGGTCGATATCAACACCGGTGCTCCCTACGCGTAACAGTTGCTCCCACGCGACGAACCTGTCGAGATGGGGGCTCACCGTGGCCTATCGGGCCCCATTTCTGGACGGTCTCGCGCCCATCAGCACGCGCCGTAACCTAAGTAACCCCACGTTGACATCTCGGTATCGCCCGGCCTAGGTTCTAGTCAACAGTCGGTTACTCAGGGGGATCAGTGAGCACAAAAACTCACGAGTTCGGCGGCCGTCCTACGTGGACCATCATGGTGGGGCTGAGCTTCGCCGGGATGATCGTCGCGATGATGCAGACCCTGGTGGTACCCATCATCGGCCTGATCCAGCACAAGCTGGGGACGTCGGCGAGTGGTGTCAGCTGGGTCATCACCGCGAACCTGCTGGCCGCCGCGGTGATGACGCCGCTGCTCGGCCGATACGGGGACCAGCACGGCAAGCGCAAGGTCCTGCTGGCCTGCTTGATCATGATGTTCGGCGGTTCGCTGTTGGCGGCCACGACGTCGTCGTTGGCGCTGCTCATCGTCGGCCGGGTGCTGCAGGGTGCGGCAGCGGGCATCTTCCCGCTGGCCATCAGCGTGGTGCGCGACGAGATCCGTGCGGAAAAGCTGCCGACCAACATGGCCATCATCAGTGCCACCCTGTCCGTCGGTGGCGGCGTCGGTCTGGTGGCTACCGGGCTGCTCACCACCGGTGGCGATTACTACCACAACGTGTTCTGGCTGGCCTCGGCCCTATCGGCATTGGCGTTGGTCGGCGTGTTCTTCCTGGTGCCAGACCCCAGGACCACCTCTCCTGGACGCACCGACGTACTCGGCGCACTGACCCTCGGCGCGGCCTTGGTCCTGCTACTCATGCCGCTGTCCCAGGGCAACTCCTGGGGTTGGGGCTCCCCGGCGGTCATCGGCTGCCTCGTCGTCGCCGTGGTGATGGTCGTGGCGTGGGCCCGGGTGGAACGTAGGGTCCACGACCCGCTGGTGGACATGACGATGTTTCTGCACCGTCCGGTGCTGATCACCAACATCGCCGGCCTGCTGCTCGGCTTCGCCATGTTCGGCCAATTCCTGGGCATGGCCGACCTGGTACAGATACCGCCCGCACTGGCCGGTTACGGCTTCGGCGCCTCGGTGCTCAAGGCCTCGGTGCTCTACCTGCTGCCCGGCGCTTTGCTCGGGGTAATCGCCGCACCCCTGGGCGGTCAGCTCATCGGCCGCATCGGCGCCCGGATGGTCCTGGCGATCGGGACGGTCATCGGCGCGGTCAGCTTCTGTTCCTTCGCGGTCTTCCACCAGCAGCCCTGGCAGGTCATCGTGGCCGGGATGGGGTCCTCGATCGCCATTGCCTTCGCGTACGCGGCCATGCCCGCGCTGATCGTCGCCGCGGTCCCGGTCAGCCAGACCGGCATCGCCAACGGCATCAATGCGATATCTCGCTCGGTGGGCAGCTCCATTGCCGGGGCGGCCATCGCGACGATCCTGGCGGCCCGCCAGATCAGTAACACCCCGGCGGGCGTTCCGGCCATCCCCGCCGAGTCGGGCTTCGTCGCGGCGTTCGTCATCTCCGCCGCGTGCTGCGCCATCGCCTGCGCCGTCGTGCTTCTCGGCTTGCCCAAGCACCGAGCTGCCGCAGTCGGCCCCGCGCCCGAGCTGGCAGGCGCGTCGGCGTGACCCAGGCGCGCAGGCGCGACGCCGCCGTCACCCGGACCGAGCTGCTGAACGCGGCCCGCGACCGTTTTGCTGAGCAGGGCTACGAGTCGACGACATTGCGTCAGGTGGCCAGCGACGTCGGCGTCAACCCCGCACTGGTCAACCGCTACTTCGGCAACAAGGAAGCGCTGTTCGGCGAGGTCGTAGGTCCGCGCGCCGATTTCGTCGAGGTGGCTGATGTGCCAGTGGAGCAGTTGGGTGCCGAGCTGGTGCGACGCGCGCTGGTGCAGTTGCGCTCGGCGCACAGCGGTTCCGGCTTACTGGCCTTGCTGCACTCGCAGTCCAGCGAGCTGGGCCTGTCCCGGCTGCGCGAGATCATCGTCAGCGAGCTCGCGCACAACCTGGCCGACCCGACTGAGCGGACCGGACCCCAAGGCCCGTGCGGTGCTCATCGGGGCCCAACTGCTTGGGCTGAGCATGGTCACCGAGCTGTTTTACGAACCGGGCGACACCCCGATGCCCATCGAGGACGTGGTGGCCATCTACGGGCCTGGGGTGCAGGCACTCGTGAGTGAAAGTTGGCGGTAGGCCGCCAGCTTTCACTCACGAGGTGTAGTCGGCGTTGATGTCAATGTAGCCGCGGGTCAGGTCGCAGCCGTAGACGGTGAAGCTGCCGTCGGCGACACCCAGGTTGACGGCGATGGTGGCGGTGTCCCCGCGCATCACCTCGCTCAGCTGCGCTAGTCCCGCCTCGTCGAGCAGGCACGGGTAGACGTCACGACCGCACAGATTGACGGTGACGTTCTCGGCGACGATGTCGTGTTCCTCGGAGCACTTGCCGACGGCCATCACCACCCGTCCCCAGTTGGGGTCCGCGCCGTGCACCATGGTTTTGACCAAGGGCGAGTTGACGACCGACTTGGCTACCCGCTTAGCCTGCGCATCATCGCGGGCGCCGTCCACGCTCACCTGCAGCAGCTTGGATGAGCCCTCGCCGTCGCGGGCGATCTTCTGCACCAGCTCCAGGGCCACCCCGTGCAGTCCGCTCCGGAACTCTGCGACATCGACCGGCCCGGCCAGTCCGTTGGCGAAGATGGCCGCGGTGTCGCTGGTGGAGGTGTCGGTGTCGATGCTCAGCGCATTGAACGTGGTGGCCACCACCGAGCGGAACACCTCGTCCAAAACCTCGGCGTCCAGCTCGGCGTCGGTGAAGAAGAAGGTCAGCAGGGTGGCCATGTCCGGCTCGATCATTCCGACGCCCTTGGCCACGCCCAGCACCGTCGCCGCACCCACCTGGGCGCTCACGAGCTTTGGCACGGTATCGGTGGTCATAATCGCGGTGGCGAAGTCTTCCCAGCTCGAAGGCGAGGGCGGTAGCGGCCAGCCAGAGATGTTCTCTCGCATGATGTCCATCGGGTAAGTGCGTCCGATGACCCCGGTGGACGCCGCGAGCAGCTGCGCCGGGTCTGCCTGCACGGCAGCGGCCACCAAACCACGGACCTCAACGGCGTCGGCAGCTCCCCGCGGGCCGTTGGCCACGTTGGCGTTGCGCGAGACCACCACCACCCCGCGCGCGTCCGAGCCGACTTCGCGGCTGAGCAGCACAGCCGGACCGGCGAACAGCGACTGCGTGTACACGGCGCTGCACACCGTCTCGGTACGGGAGAGCGCCACCGCGATGTCATCGCGTCCGTCGTTGGCAACGCCGGACTGTGCAGTGTGGACGAAGAAGCCGTGGGGGGCTACGCCTTGTGCGTGAAAAGCGTTCACGGATGGACCCTTTTCACGCACGGGTCACTTCCCGCCAGCAAGACCATCGCGACCCGCTCGGGGGCGTCCCACATCGGTACGTGTCCCAATCCCGGCAGTACCACCACCGACGCGTCGGGATAGCACCGGCGGGCCCGGCGCGCTTGATACACAGGCAGCAGCAGATCCCGGCGGCCCCAGGCGATGGTGACCGGCACCTCGGTGCGGACCACCGTCTCGTTCGGAAATCCCTGGGCGAGCATATGATCCACCACGGCGTTATCAGCCAGCGAGAGCGAGTCGGCCAGTGCCGCTTCGGGGTTCACCTTCCACGGTTTGGCGAAGAACGGCGCCAGCGACACCGTGCGCACCACCGGGTTACGCAACATTGCGGGCATCCGTGCACGGTTGGCCCGAACCATGGCCCGGGAACCGCGGAACACCGCCTTCGCCAACAGCTGATCAAAGCGGGTGTCGCCAAACCCCGCCGGCGACAGCGCCGTCGCCGAAGCCGCCCGCCCGCGCGCGGCCAGTTGCAGCGCCACCCATCCGCCCAGCGAATTACCCGCGATGTGCGCGCGGGCCTCGTCGGGAGCCAGCTCATCCAGCATCCCGTCCACTCCGTCGAGAATCGCCTGGTTGACGTCCGCACCCGCGGGTATCGGCGGCGAGTCGCCGTGCCCGGGTAGGTCGACGGTGACCACCCGGCGGTGATTTGTGAGCGCAGGCAGCACCGGATCCCACGCCTGGCGACGGTGCGAGAGCCCGTGCAGCAACAGCAACGTGGGTCCGCTTCCGTGGACGCCGTAGGCCAGTTTCATGCCCCCATCCTGCACTGTGCGTGGCCGCCGGCGGTGAGGTGAGTCGCACTCGGTACCGCTCACATCGTCATGTCGTTAGTATGAGTAACGACTTGGGAAGAGGAGCCACCATGACCACCACGCTCGACCAGCGGACCGCCGAAGCATCGAGCCGTCCGGCGCCTACGCAACACCCGAAGCTCCGCGACGTACTACGCGGGCAGCCGCGCACCGTCTGGGTCACCGCGTTCGCCGCGGTCATCGCCTTCATGGGGATCGGCCTGGTCGACCCGATCCTGCTGTCCATCGCCGAGGGCCTGCACGCAACCCCCTCGCACACCACCCTGCTGTTCGCCTCATACCTCAGCGTGCAATGCGTGGCGATGCTGGTCACCGGGGCGATGGCCGCACGGTTCGGGCCGAAGCGCACCGTGGTCGCCGGGCTGGTACTCGTGGTCGTTGCGGCCGGATTGTGCGCGGCGGCGTCCACCATTACCGAGCTGGTCGCGCTACGGGCGGTGTGGGGTTGGGAAACGCGTTCTTCATTGCCACGGCGCTCTCGGTCATCGTCGGTGCGGCCACCGGCGCTCAGCAGGGCGCGATCCTGCTCTACGAGGCGGCGCTGGGTATCGGCCTGGCCGTCGGCCCGTTGGCCGGCGCGGCGCTGGGCACCATGTCCTGGCGGGGACCGTTCGCAGGCACCGCCGTGCTGATGGCGATCGGGCTAGTGCTGGTGGTGACCATGCTGCCGCGCGACGGTGCCCGCGCGGAACGTCCTGCCGTCCGCTTGCGCGACCCCCTGCTCGCGCTGCGCAACCGCGGGCTGGCGCTCACCTCCATCGGCTCGGCCTTCTACACCGCCGCGTTCTTCACCGTGCTGGCGTGGACGCCGTTCGTGCTGGAGAAAGGCCCGTTCTTCGTCGGCTTCGAATTCTTCGGGTGGGGCATCGCCGTAGCGGTGGCTGGAGTGATACTCGCCCCCAGAGTTGCTGCGGCCGTGGGCGAACGACGCGGGGCGATGCTCACGGTGTTGGTGTACGCCGTGCTACTGGCCGTGATGGCCGTCGGGTCCAAGCCGGTGATCGTGGTGGCGGTGGTCGTCTCCGGGGTGTGCTCGGGGATGCTGAATACCTTGTTCACCGGGGCAGCGATGGGCTCGGGAACGGCGCCCCGCGCGGTGTCCAGCGCCGGCTACAACTTCTGCCGCTGGTTCGGTGGTGCGGTGTCCGCCACGCTGGTCGGCTACATCGCCACCTGGATGGGCTCACCCCGAGCACCGTTCGAGGTGGCCGTGGTGTGCTGTGTGATCGCGGCGGGTGCGCTGACTTTGCGGGCGGGCACCGACGCCAGCGACCCGCACAGCGTGCCGCCCACCGCGGCCGTCGTGGGCGCCGACTAATAGCACGGGGGGCGCCTGTTCTCGATCCCTCTGACCGGTACTGGCGCATGACGTCCAAGCCCGGGCGCCCTAACGTCGTACCCCTTACCGGAACGCCACAGAGAGGCCCAAGCCAGCATGAACTGGAACGACGAGTGCGACGTACTGGTGGTCGGCTCCGGCGCAGGTGGGTGTACCGGCGCGTACACCGCTGCTCGCGAGGGTCTGTCGACGATCCTGGTCGAGGCCACGGACCGCGTCGGAGGGATCGCGGCGTACTCCGGAGGCGGGGGCATGTGGTTTCCGTGCAATGCCGCGCTGCGCCGATCTGGCGACGCCGACACCATCGAGGACGCGCTGACCTACTACCGCGCCGTGGTCGGCGAGCGCACCCCAGCCGATTTACAAGAGACCTACGTGCGGTCCGGCGCGCCGCTGATCGACTACCTCGAGGAAGATGACGACCTCGAGTTCGTCGCGTTTCCGTGGCCGGATTACTACGGCAAGCTGCCGAAGGCAAGAGCCACCGGACGACACATCACTGCCAAACCGATGCCCGCGTCCGCCATCGGTGAGCTCCGATACAGCCTTCGTCCCTGGCTGGGCACCGACTGGCTTGGCCAACCCATGCCGGATGACCTCGTCGGTGGGCAGGCGTTGATCGGGCGGTTCCTCTTGGCCATGTCCAAGCTGCCCGCCCTGCGGACCGAGCTCAACAGCCCCTGCGAGGAACTCGTGCTCGATGACGGCGTCGTCGTCGGCGCAATCGTCGTCGTCGGCGCAATCGTCGTCCGCGAGGGACGGCGCGTGGCGATCCGAGCGAGGATGGGCGTGCTGATCGCCTCCGGCGGCTTCGAGCGCAACGACGCGATGCGCACGAAGTACGGCGTCCCCGGCGTGGCGCGGGACTCCATGGCCCCGGCGGGCAACCAGGGTAAGGCCATCACGGCGGGGATCGCCGTCGGCGCGGACACTGACCTGATGGATCAGGCCTGGTGGTCACCCGGCCTCACCCATCCCGAAGGCAACTCCGCGTTCGCGCTGTGGTTCACCGGCGGACTTTTCGTCAACAACGCCGGGCAACGCTTCGTCAACGAGTCCGCCGCC
>JAABUI010001618.1_pt1 | contig 12909 bp, 11 predicted proteins | sample 5559111 | NCBI WGS metagenome assembly JAABUI01 (sample SAMN10711870, study PRJNA513365) | rock metagenome | isolation source: Antarctica rocks | place: Antarctica: Victoria Land, Buttleship Promontory
TGGCCTTGGTCCACCCAATTCTTGCCGTGAAGTCGGCGCAGCCGCTGCTTGATGTGCAATTGGCACCTAGTAAAAATGAGTTCTAGACTAGATAGGTAACACGATCTTGGACTTACATGATCAGCAGCGGTACGTTGTGGTGCTCGTTGCTGATCCTTTTTCATCTCCGTCCTTCGATTCTCGATAGCCTGCTTCTTCGCTAGGAGCTTTGGATCTTCGGTAGCGGCACTACGTTCTCGTTCACGTTGTCGTTCCGCTTCTTGACGTTGCAATTGGTCTTGTTTTCTGGCTTCTTCCTGCTGAGCAGCTCGTTTGCGTTCAATCTCACGTTTCTGATCGCGCTTGCGCTGCGCTTCCTTTTCGTCCTAGAAAAAGGATTAGGAAAACATTATAGCACTTAGGCCTCAGAGCTACGTACTTGTTCCTTCTTCCGCTCTGCAGCAATCAATGCTTTCGGCTTAGCCGCTGCTGATACGGAACTTTTCAAACTAGAGTTTGAGGCCGTAGGATGCAAAGAGGTATTGCTAGGTTTCTTCACCACGGCTGGCTGCTTTGGCTGAGGGGGTGGCAGTGGTTCCTGCAAGTTGGTCGATAGAGCAGTATTCATTCGCATTCCTTGGGACATTGTGCCCACTTTGATAGCTACCGGTGGAGGCCTGGCCTTGGGAGCTGCCTCTTTGGCCGGCTTCTGAGGGCGTCGTATATCTTTCGGCCGCTGCGACTGTGATTGCTGGCCTTGAGCATTGGATTTCGGGAGACCCATGGCCTGAGGCTGCAATTCTTCTTCGGCAAGGTCTACTTGATTCGTGGTAGCCTCTTGTATTTGCGTCCTCCTAGGGCTATGCCTGGTTGGCTTTGCATGCTGTTGAGCCACTTCTGCTAATGGACCTTTCGTCTGCGGTAAAATTCTCGTAGCATTCTTCTCGTTCCCCTGCTCGCGGACTCTCATGCTTTCGACATCAGCGTTTCCACCTCGTTTGGCTTCAGACTCTTTCCTCTTCTCTTCTTTTTCTGTGGAACTACGTGTCTTTCGCCCGACGGGGTTTGGTAACGGACTTTGGCTGCGAGTCTCCTGCAAAGTCTTCTTATTCAAGATGACGTCGATTGAAGGGTGTTGACTCTCCTGATATATACGCATCGAAGAGGGTGTGAGAGTCTCCATTTTGGCTTGTGCAGAGACACCGGCACTACTTGAGAATAAGCCCCTAGCAGTCTTCATGATGGACTGCAGTTTTGATTTTGAAGCGCTCAAGGGTCCGTCAACGTACCGTTTGGGGGAGGGGCTACCAATCGGAGTTGTTGAGTAGCCTGCTTCATTCGCTATTTCTCCGTATGTATCGGCACCAGCCAAACCCGGCGAAGTAGGCTGTGACACCGAAACTAATGGTTTTACAGATGGTTCGCCATCTTGGTCATCTCGAGTGTTCTGCTGACGTATAGGTGATGGCTGTCTTGTAAGTTGTTCATTACGAGAGTGACCAAAATCTCCACCTCCAATGGTTTTCTTGCCGACGATGTCTTCCATCACGTCTGTAGAGACACTTTTATGCAATTGCGGCCTCGTGGACGCATCAAAATGAGTTTGTGGAGGTAGGATCCAGTCATCTTCTTCGTCATCATTGGCTTGAAGCGCTACAGCTTTTGAAGCTACACCAGCGATGTGTTGCAAGAGCTGAGGTTGGAAGTCTTGCTTGGGCAGCTCGGGATAGCTAGGATTGACCGTAGCTGCTGCAGCTGTTATAGATTTGGTGGGCCTAGCAGGCTGAGACTTTCCACCAAGCATATTAATTCTGTCGTGGAGTCTTTGCGTGGATGATTTATTGTGAAGTTTGGTCATCTTTGAATCTGTGTCAGATTCTTCTCGACTGATTCCTGGCCTCTCTGAATCGGCGTCCATGCTATCGTCGCCGTCCTTCTCAAGAGCATATTCAGATTGCTTTGAACCGCCTAGGGACTTCCCACCTGTGATGTGCTCTAAAAGACTACCTCGATTCATGTTGCCCTTAGATTGCTCTAGGTAACCAGCTTGAGACGCTCTCGCACCTATACTCTTCTTCGCAGTAAAAGGTCTCGGGGGTAGCGGTGCAAGGTTAAGGCTGCTTTTGCGAGCCAAAGGCCTCGCTGGACTTGATCCTTGGGACGGGGAACGCGATTCATCCACGACAAGATCTTCATCGAGGTCTTTGTCCATGGGATCGATATCCATTGGCTCTTCTGTAGCCGGTTTGTCCAAATCAGGCTCGTCAGGTACATGCTCGGTAGGCTTAAAAACCATCTCAACGTCTACGTTTGGAGATGCTTCCTTCAGCGAGTTTTCGGTCATAATTTTTTCCGGGAGCTCTTCTCTAGCTGAATGGAAGGACCGGTCTGTGGTGCTGCGCTCCTCCGAATGGCTTACCGCAGGTGGCTGCTCTCGGGAAGGCGATTTAGGGAACATTTCCATTGTGTTGGTCGTCCCGGCCGACGACTGGGGAACTACGGGCAGACCATCGACATCCATATCATCCTCTGGTAGGCCATGGTAGCCTGAGTCTGTATTTGTTTTGAGTGCTTTCTTTTCTGGAGCGGGAGCTACGAGGTCTTCGGCGACTTGAAAAGTAGCTGTGGGTTTGGAGGGGCTCCCCATATGGGTTGGGGTGTTGTTCGGCCGAGTGTTCGCAGAGAATATGTCCGTCAATGGCTATAAATTCTGTCAGCTTTCATGTAGAATCGATGTACGGGGTACCCACTTCTCGAATCTCCAGCGGGTTTCGCTTTCGTGCAGTCCTAGGCGTTTTCCCACGTAGTTTTCCAGGCGTTTTAAAGCAATCGGTAATGTCCTTGTGGTTCTTGCTGAAGATATCTGCCATATGCTCATTCAACCACTCTACTTCATTGCGAGCGGAGAAGGCAAAGTCTTCGGCTTCTTGGGCACAAAATTGGGCAGCTTGATCGTTCTCGTCATTAACCCATCGCGCAGACCCTACAGGTATCTGCGCTCGAGAACGTATTGCTGCCATTGTAAGGGAGTGTATGAGTATATCCGAGCTGTATTGGCGTATGGTCACAGTAGTAGAGCCGAGCAGGTGTTTTGGACAGAGCCTGACGGTGAAAGAGATGCTAGATTGGAGCTCCTGCTGACAACCACATTGACCGCAGATGGACTATCGCTAGCATAGGGGTGAGTATGCTGGAATAAAAGATGCACTCGTATGTAGTGCTGGGAGCGCAAAGTCAAGGGTGCGTCAATTTATCAAGGCATGATTAGTCTGGTGTGAAGCATCTGATTTCTTCTAGAGGATGTAAACAAATCACGCGCTAGTAGTCACATCACGTGATCTTTCTCCACACTCCTCCTCATCCACATGGAATTGTATGTCTTTTCCTTCTTGCATCCTCGGTAGCCTTCCTCTTGATCTGCCTAGATGTAGCTTTTCCAGGCTGCCGTGCATGTTTCTATTTCTAGTCCACTTGAACCCTCTGAGATTTCCAATGTTTTTCCGACACATGAAGATACCCGCAATATGGCGCCCTTTGTCTCTGCCTTTTCCTTCACAAGCACACTGCTGGACCAAAACCTCCCTTAAATCCTTTCCCCTTGCCCGAGCTTTTTCTGTCAGCGCCTCATGCCGAATTATGGAACTTACTGGCTTTTCACAGGAACAATTAGATGTCCGAGAAGCCGTTGCCAAGATCTGCTCCAACTATCCAGATGAATACTGGGCAGAGCGTGACGAGACCGGTGAATATCCCCATGAACTCCACGCGGCTCTTGCAAAAAATGGCTGGATTGGAATTGCACTGCCGGAAGATCTCGGTGGGGCTGGCCTCGGTATATCAGAAGCCACTATGATGCTTCAAACCATCTCACAGAGCGGTGCTGGTATAGCTGGAGCCCAATCGGTGCATGCAAATGTGTATGCTACGCAGCCTGTTGCGAGATTTGCGACGGCAAATCAAAAGAAGGCCATGTTGCGTAGATTAATTAGTGGTGAGGTAAAGGCATGCTTTGGAGTGACTGAGCCAAGGTCAGAAGACCGTTGAAAACGTGTTCACAGTCGAGCAGTGACTCAAACTAGATACTAGTACTGGACTGGAAACATTGAAATTGAGGACTCGAGCAGTGCGGGATGGAGACTTTTATCATATTTCTGGCCAGAAGATATGGATATCATCAGCGCAGGTCGCGTCAAAGATGATACTGCTAGCACGCACAACTCCATTGGAAGAAGTGAAGAAGCCATCAGAGGGTCTTTCGCTATTCTTCATTGATTTTGATAAGCACGCTCCCGGGTTGGAGCTCAAGAAGATCAAAAAGATGGGTGGCGGAGCTATCGATGCTAATGAGGTGTTTTTTGACAATTACAGAGTCCCAGTAAATACCCTCGTTGGCGAAGAAGGGCAAGGCTTCAAGATCGTTAGTACACGAGTGAATATTTGTTCACCGTTTGACAAGCCTTAGGTCCTCCATGGCATGAACGCCGAGCGCTGCCTACTTGCTGGTGAAGCTCTAGGCCTAGGTTATGCTGCATTGGAGAAAGCTGCAAAATATGCACAAGAACGGATTGTCTTCGGGCGACCTATTGGACAGAATCAAGGTATCCAGCATCCGCTCGCCGCAGCTTACATGAATTTAGAAGCTGCAAAGCTTGCAACTTACCATGCTGCCAGAGTCTATGACTCCAGCGTCAAAGATCCGAATGTGACGCCACATGCAGTGGGCGTTGCTTCTAATTCTGCCAAGTATCTCGCTGCTGAGGCTGCGTTCACCGCTTGCGAGCGATCTGTAAGGGTTTGTTTGAAATTGTAAGATACCGATGCTGAGGGTTTGCAGGTGCTTGCTCATGGTGGTATGGGATACGCCAAAGAATACCATGTCGAGAGGTATCTGAGAGAATGCTTCGTTCCTCGTATAGCGCCAGTCAGCAGAGTAAGAGAATCATCTTTGCTTTCTAGGGGTGATTGACTAATAGACATCAGGAGATGATCATGAATTATGTTGGAGAAAAAGTCTTGGGACTTCCAAGAAGTTACTGAAGAAACTTGAGACGGCCAGGAATTCATTGGTAGGCTTTCCAGATACAATGGTTAGCAAGTGTCTCCAACTGGGAGCAAAGGACACAGTGAGGGATGGATGATGAAGCAAGTGTAATCGCGGGTCCAGAGTCCGCCTGACGTTTTGACTTCGATATTTTTTCAAATAATACTCCGGAGAGATAGTTCATGATTTGATGTTAGGTAATACGACATGGAGATGGTTGGTAGACACCTAGGTGTCTGCGTTTGCCTCATTGATCTCCTGGAACATCCGAGGCTGTCAATTGATCCTTCCCTTAAGGAGTACCAACGCTGAGATCTTTGCCATTGTAGATCGTGTCGGTTAAATTTAGTCACTCAGTAAAACAGTATAGGTGCCTTAATGAATCGACCTTGTCAACAAATATACAGTGAGCCTCACGGAAGAGAAGTATTGAGGAGCTTAGACAAAAAGGCATTGTAAGAGGATCACCTCGCATTCAGAAGCTGTTCTATGAGGTACAGGAAGAGAATTTTGTGCTATTTTTCCAGCTCCCTGTGAGAGAAGACGCAAAAACACTGAGGCTTTGTGACCCTTGCATTCATGTACCATCAACGGATACCGTCCAATTTCATACACATCTAATTCCTGCTTTCCACTTTTGTCGATCCGATTTCATCCCATTTTGGCGTTCATGACCATGTGCATCTCAATATTTGCATTCCGATTGCTCAATGCCTGAGGATGTGTGCAATCGACACCGATTTGGTACCAACAAGCATGCTCAAATAGCCGGCTCCGCCTTTCCACCAAATTGAGATTGCTGGTACTGCTCCTGGTGGGAGGTCACACCGGAGGTGAGTTCCTGCTTGGGTGCGTGAGGAAAATCAGACGGGCTGTAATTGGGGGCACTTCCAGGTTCAGATTTCATGGGAACATTGGCCGTAGACTTAGAGCTGGCGACTTCTGGAGAAGTTGAACGGCCACGGGCGCTGCCAATGTAATTCTGAGCTTTGGCGCTGTAGTCTCCTGCGTAGGCCTTGACAGTCTCCTGGGCACGAGCGGTATGATGTCCCGCAAGGTCTTTCACCTGAGTAGCTTGGGTGTTCACAACGTCCGATGCTTTCGAGATGTGCTCGTCAATTAGCTCCTTGTTTGTCATGTAGATCAAAGGCCCGAGATAGACGCAGGAGACACTAATGAGAGATAGGCCCCAAAAGGGGACTATCTTAATGAGCCAGTAAGACAGGACAGCGGCGAAGAAGGATGCGACTGTAACGCCAACATTCTCTGCGAAGAGTACGCGTTGAAACTCGATCACAAAGAAGTTAATGAGTTGCTCGACATCTTCTAGGGATGACTCAAGAGCCTCTCGCGGGATTGTGTAGTATTTCTTGGGGCGGAAAGAGGTAGCAAGTCCCTGAGATAGAACGAGCTTTCCTGCTATTTCAGCAGCGGCGGTGACTAAAAAACATAAGTGGTGTACCTCCACTACTCATTGGCAGATAACGTACCACCGAGCGCCATGTAGAGTGCCTTGAATGTCCAGCGCAGTGCGGGCAAATAGCGTGCAGCAAAGATGAAGAGGACGATAGAAATGAAGGATATGGTCGTGGCACGAGGATTCTCCCACTAAGACTGTCAGCCTCGTGTAATAGATGGGGAGAAAACTGCTTCCTTACACTGAGGAGATTGTAGAAGAAAGAGTGATAGTGGGTTAACGGTTGCCCTGTGCCTGCAGACTGGTCCGGAGTCGTCCGGGAGTTCTTCAGGTTGCTCAGTTCAGATGTAGTCTTTGCGTGTTGGTCTTTGGCCATGTCTGCAACGGGACCACTCCCCAGAGTCTCCTTTACATTCTGTGTAGCAGGATGGTTCTGGACTGTGTTGCTGGCCGATTGAGCATCTGTTACGGAGATTAGAAATTTTTGAGATAGGTCACGCGAGCTCGGAAAATACTATTTGAAGAGTCATATCAGCAAGGTTCGTACGGTTACAGAAGGTTGATGCTTACCTGACTACTATACAAGCTGTCCTTGGCATTCTGGATACCACCATTTGTAGTATTGCTGTCCATTGTAGTTTGTAACGTGGGGACTTGGAACCCAGAATTGTGAGTGATTTTATCAAGCTGGGGCGGTGCGTCAGTCATCTTGACAAGCTGTAAGCGAAAGAAAGACTCGCAAAAGGGGATTGAGACGTGAAATACTTTGTTTGGAGAGAACTGAGGTTTGGTGAGGTGTTGTAAGAATGATGTTCGGGCGATTTACCGATGTTGTTGCTGAGATAAGGTAAAGGAACCTGTTTGGAGTTTCGGCAACTTGGCGAAGCTTGCGAAGCTTGGACCAGCTTGGACCCTCAGGTCTAGGCAATGACGATGGTATCAAAACTTGGCACTCGTTTTATTTACAGACACTCTGTGGGCATACTAATAATAGGAGATGTTATGATGGTGTCTGATTGGGAACAAGACAAATGTCTGTGTCTGGCTATGAAATCTGGGGACCAGTCACCCTCTCTGATTCTCCATGTTGACACCCTTGACTTCTGCAACGTGTATGGCGCGAAGCCGGAGAAAATTAGAACGTTGCAATTCCGGGCCCACCGTGGCATGACCGGTCCCACAGCTCTACCTCCACGTGTTCGCTCAAGACCAAAGAGCCCGGTGGCATCCAAGTTACTATCGGCTTGGAAACGGTGCATTGCGTGAACTTGATTCATTCTATTTTCGCAGTTTTATTTACTCCTCATGCCCTGTCGTCTGCTACGTCCTGTGCCTTGTACCGAAAGCTTCTGACTCCGTTCAAACCAATGCACAATCGTTAATTTGTTGGAAACATTTGGAAAGTGGATGGCGTGTGCGGTCATGCCCTCATTACATGCGAGTCTTAATCAAGCTGACGCTCGGCGACGTCTGGCTCCCTTCTTCTCCACGGATAATTTTGCATCTGCCAAGCTCAGCTGGACCAGCGTATAAGCAGCTTCGACCTCTGGCGTCATGTTTGAGGTGGGGTCTGGGGTGACCTTCCTGCGTTTCGGCGACGCTTGGCTTGTTTCCAAGGGCTGAGTTGACATTAAAGTGTTCTCATCTGAAGCCTCTTCATTAAAGTAAGTCCGCTTAGAAGAGCTTGCCCTTGAACTGCTCGTTGCAGAGGCTTTTACCCACGGAGTGGAGGTGATCTCTCGCGCCGGAGGTGGAAATTGAAAATTGTTGAGGTTTAGGACTTTACGTTTGTTCACGGGAGTCCAACCAGTACCTGTTGGCGATCCTGGACATGAGGGGTTCATGTCACTCCGGTCTGTGTCTGTCCCATAGCCACTTTCGACGTCCGTTGCACGGAGTCCCTTATTGGGAGGCCAGATCGGCAGCTCCGCGTAGGGCGAGGGTGTTTTTGGACTGCCGACCATCGAAGACTCTCTTGATTGGGCCTGGATGGCCGCAGCACCCTCCTTACATCGTCGTATGATGCTTCGATCGATACTCAGCTCCTGAAAATCGGGGTCACCAGGCTTGTGGCACATGGAAACGAAATCCGGTCCAAATAAAGGGACCAGCACGTATCTGATCTCGTAGCAAAGTCGTGCGGCTATCGCTTTTGCAGCTTCAAAAGGTACCCAGTATCCTATGCTGGTCAGCTAACAAATCCATCTCCTTGCGGAAGGGATGCATACCCTGAGCGGAAATTGAACCACCGGTGATGCTGTGAGATACGTCTCGCAGGCCTGGATTTGCGCCCATGACTTTTGCGGGCATGGTCTTGGTGAACAGTCAGTGGTCGTGAAGGCTAACTATGATATGTAGGGGATCGAATACCTTTGAAAAATTCAAGCTCTTGAACAAAGCCGTGACCCTCACTAGGCCAATGTTGTAATCCCACATTACACAGTGTGCATCTTTGTTACGATCATCGCCCGGGATTCGGAAAGTATACTGGTAGACTGAAGTCGTGTGTAAGTATCTTGATACTGACCTGACCTTCTGAATCAGTCTTCTCACCTTCAAAGCCATCTCTACCAGTCTTCTGTTGGAATGACTTCTTGTCGCTATTGTAAGGAATACGTTTCGGATATTCGCTGATTCGGCTGATGGGTTTGACTTCATGTTTCTGGTATTCAGCGGCTATAATTTTGTTCTGGACTTCGAAAGGTGGGTAGTTGACCTCGCCGTTCGGATCTCCCTTTACGAAATTTGCAGAACCCTTCGACATTTTCGGCTTCCTGGATGGCAATAGTGAGGGTGAGAAAGGCGAAGTAGAGCGAGAAGCAGGTGAAGAGAATCTAATGCGCTCTGATGACGAAGGCAACGGATTGAGGAGCGAAGCAACTGGCACCATAACTTTCTTTGAGAAGATGCTTTAAATTCTATGGAGGCTTGGGACGGTCCAGAGTGTCTTGGAAATGTCTTGGATTGCGTTGGGAAAGGGAGCACGCGTTGATGGACTTGACTGATGATCTTAGGTTGAGGTTGTCCCCCAGGTCTCTTCTGAGGATTTATGAAGTCGGTGGTGGGCTCAGCTTCCTGATATATTTCCCAGGGCTTCAAAGGGTCAGTCCTCAATATCCTACTTCAACAACAAAGGAACGACGCAGAAAGGATCAAAACGCTCCGACCACATACCCGGATTGGTGGAACGGACAAGCTAAGTCTGTAGGCTATGCTCGAGTGGTAGGGATGGAGGCTCTTGAAAGTATCGAGATGCAGACCGCCAACTGCTGTTCTTTGTCGGCCAAATGGGGACCGTGACGCACCTTTTTCAAATCCCTGCTTCCCATGCACGCCAGGTGAAGCAGAAAGGGAACAAGCGAAATCGGGAAAACCGCTTTTGTCTTGCAGGAATCACAGCCAGACTAGGCTCTAGACCTTCTTCAATCAAAGTAGACAAACCGTGTTTGGAACCAGCGGTGAAGCGAGGGCACCCAGGCTATTGCAAAAGTAATAGCCGAGAAGTGAGTGACCCACTACTACGGGATCCGTCCTCCCTGAGACGCGAGAGAATGGCTGGCGAGTAGAGTCTGATACTTCTGAATCCGACCTCAAAGCGACCTTATATGCTGGACCGATACTCGTTTTTGAAAGCAGTAATCCCTGAGGCTCTCCCGCCCAGAAGACACGAGGGACGACAATTTTGATACTAGATCAAGACCTTCGATGAAAGCTGATACCAAGACCCTTTAGCCTTTAGCTCTCAGCCCGGAGTGAGACCCGAGATCTCAGACATGTATTCTCACATACCCGAAATCGTTTGGCTGGGAAGCACGTTTGAGCCGCTTTGGCAAGAACGGGTCAAACCAGCCGTACAACCATGAGTAATACACATATCGCTCCTTGGCTATGACCGGATGATACGACTGGGCCTGAGGGGCCTGGATTTTGTCAAAGTGGTATCTGCGCATGGCTGAGATTGCTCTCTAAAGGAATCAGTTCCCTTGACTTTACTGCTCCAGAGGCTGGCTGGTGGACGATCCCGATCGGATAGGCGCAGACATAGGCCACGGAAAGGTGCTGATTCCGAGACAGGGGTTTGAGAAAACGAAGCCCATCTTCATTTTTAAGATTCGGTGTAGATGCATCTGAGGGTGAAAACCCCACGTCCATCGAACCTGTGGCTGTCGAGCTCTCATGAGCGACCACTAGAGACTTGAGCGTTCAATCCCACGAACGCTGTCTGATGTTTCGTTCTCAAGATCTCGTTTGCGGAGGCTCAAGTTTACGAGGTACCGAAGATCGCACTCGTCTCCCGGCTTGACCGTGGATTGGTGGGAATATCGTCGATTCTACTCAATATTGCTACTGGGTCTTTTGTGCCTTCCTCCTCCAATCCTCGTCCGGTCATATCAGGCTTTGATGTTGCCTATCGACACGATTCATGCTACCTAATATTTCCGCTCTGATTTTCGTGTTGTATGGCCTTATCCTGGTGCCGATAAGTAAGCCTCTCCATGAAGTCATGCATCTCAGCCGGACTCTGATGACAAGATTGTTTTCTATAGCCTTCTGGAAAACCCGTCGCTCGATCGACAGTCAAGCTTGACGAATCAAACCGAATCAGCAATCCATGGTGATTCCATTGTTTCAACTATGGCCGATCGCCAATACGAACAGCAAACATGTCATTGCTTCGAATATAAGGCTACTTTGGATTCCTCAGCGCTTCCATCTATCGACATCAAACGGGGTGTTTTACTACAGATGACCTAAGTCCATTTCACTAGACCTTCAGCTGGATTCATTCGATATGTGATCCTTATCTTTAGGCCTTTCACTCTGATTTTGCGACTGGAATTGAACACTAGCTTTGATATCAGAGAAGGGACTCCCATTCGCAAACTGACCGAATCAGCCAACTTTGAAGGACGTCTTCGTGCTTGCTCAAAGTCCATTGTTCCCGCGGCCTTCCGCGGCCAACCCAATCTTCCGACCTCTGGCCATGCACTCCTTAACCTCGGGAAGCCTCAATCTAGGGCAAATGAGCGACTGGAGACGTACATTGTAGACCGAGCTCAGGTCATAGGAAGGAACAAGAGCTTCTACTGGTCTGTTTACGAACTTGAAACAGAGGGTCAATGCACCATTTGATCCCCAATACTGACGCCGGATCTCGATGACTCGACATTCAACCCGAGTTCAACACGTCCATGTTGTGATATTCGGACCCACGATCACATGTCTAGCTAGGCACCGCCCGGGCACCCCAATTTTTTTGGTCCATGGTGCAAGTAGGCACACCAAGGTCCACCACTCAGCCTGTACAAGTCGTGTACCCGAGGTTCATAAATACCAAAGACGTCTTAGCGTTGGAAGGTACGTACCGAAGCACCTTTGTACCCCTACGCTTCTGTGAGCCACCGATCGACAGTGCCTTTACTCCTGCGTATTACTGCAAGCTTTGACCCACAAAGATCCGCTCTACCCTGCCGCTAATGAATGGCAACGGCCGCCCCGAGTCTTCTTACTCAACGATCTAGACGGCTTCACTCCTCAGTTTTCAACCGAGGATCATTCCGGCTAGGAACGGATCGCTCCATAAGTTGTCACCTATTTTCCAGCGGCCTGTGGGTATACGCGAGTCAAAGCAAGGCCGACAGCGGCAAGCAACAGCGTCGCCAGCTGATTGAAGACCAACCACCCGCCTCGAGTGTTTCGGAGAATAATACGGGTTCACGCGATACGGGCTCATGCATCGGGGCCCTTTCAGAACCCGGTTCGAGAAAGGTGGGGGCCAAAAGTACTGCGGGATCTGATGGGACAAGGTCAATTGACCGTGTGGCTGGGACGAGAATAATTGGACGCTACGGGTAAAGTGCGCATGCGTGTTGCTCGAAAGAGAGAAAAGGATTGTGTCTTGGGTGTGGCACCGTGGACTCACGAGAGGTGGACGACCTATCGGGAGGACTTCCATTTCAATCCTTCGAGCTAAAGTAGCAGTACTTGGGCTTAAGTGGGCAGGCTATTTGTCCGGTGTACTAGGATGGTTACGCAATTCTGGTTCAGTACGGACAGGACTCTAGAAAGGGTTAATCAACCCCTGGTGTCTAGGCTTGAATCATGTTTCTGCAGCATTCTGACTTGTGGGCCGCGATTACGTTGCCCCTTGTTGCTTTATGAACAGTTCTCCTGACCCACTCGATCTCTCGATCCTGTGCAGAAAATAGCTCGGAATCGCTTGTGTTGGCGATTGTTGCCACACGAGTCGGAATGCTTCGAATGTTGACGACAATTACCGGGTAATCCTCTCCCTTTTCGTTGGGCAGACTCAAAGCCTCAAAGCGGCCTTGACGATGTGTCTCAAGTCGCGCCCAGAGGTAAGGATCGCTATTGTCTTTAGACATGTGGCAAGGAGATAGTCTGATTCCAAGGCTAAAGGGCGATGCCTAAGGGATGTCTTTCATATCATCATCCTTGATAGGGAGCACTT
>JAABUI010001619.1_pt1 | contig 12909 bp, 10 predicted proteins | sample 5559111 | NCBI WGS metagenome assembly JAABUI01 (sample SAMN10711870, study PRJNA513365) | rock metagenome | isolation source: Antarctica rocks | place: Antarctica: Victoria Land, Buttleship Promontory
TCACCCGTGTCTGGCAACGCATCCTCGCACTGACCGCCGCGATCTGGCACAACGACAACATCGGCCACGCCATCAAGCGATCACTGACCGCCTACGACCACTGACCCTTGGAATTACTCATCTAGCGTTGATGGTGACGTCGGCACTGAAGGCCTGGATCACTTGAACGGAGACGGCGTGCGCAACGCCAGGGTATGGCACGCCTTTTGGGCGTGGACAAACGTAGTGGAGGCGGTCGAATTCGACGAGGGTGAGCAGATTCTCACCGGCCGGGTCCCGGCCCGCCCGCGGTGCGGCCCAGTAGGTGCGGGGTCTGTCAGCGCCATTGCGGCAGGTACGACACCGGTGAGGGGCACTGCATGCGGGCACCGTGCAAGCAGTGGGGGATGTCGATTGCCATTAATCCTGGCCAGTTTGACAGAAATTTTGGCCAATCGTGCCGTTAATCTTGGCCAGTGCCGGGGGCGGCTGTCGGTGCCTGGGTCCATGATGGCGGCCAAGATCCCGTCGATTGTGGTGGCATACCGTGGTGGACACGCCTGGCGTCACGGACGTTCGGGATGCTCTGGTCGTAGTGCGGTGGCGCGCGAGGGGCGGCGTCTGGCGGTGGGCTCGGGCGGACGCCGGTCTGTTGGCCGAGCAACTCTGGCGGGCGGGTCCGGTGCGGGTGGGTGCGCAGTACCGCAACCGGCCGGACCGTCACGGACTGTACTTCTGGCCGCGTACTGGCGGGCATGTGCGTTACGAATCGGCCCGGCAGGTGGCCGCGTTGATGCGCCTGGACTTCGAAGGCCGGGCGGATTGTGTCGGGTTTCGGCCGGTGCGGCTGCGTTTCCGCCGGGGCGCCGTCACGGTCGGGCATGACCCGGATTTCCTGGCAGTTCAGGTGGGTGGCGATCAGGTGCTCTACGACGTCGCACCCGATGGGCCGGCCACGGAGAAGGTTATGGCTCGGTGGGCCGAGACCACGCGGGTCTGCGGGCTGGTCGGCTGGCGTCACCAGGTGCTTTCCCCGCCGTCCGGCGTCTGGGCTGCGAACCTGGAGGTGCTGCGTCCGGCTAGGTTGCCCCGCTGCCATCCGCCGGACCGGCTGGCCGCCCGGCTGCGGGACGTGTTCGCCGCCGGCCGGTCTATTGGGCAGGGCGCCGCGGCGGGCGGACGGTATCCGGCGCTGGTATTGCCGCATGTCAAGCATCTGATCTGGCATCGCCGGTTGGCCGCCGACCTTCACGTGTTGCTGGATTTCGACACGGTGGCCACGACGGTGGGGGACGAGGGGCCGTGTTGCGGTTGAACCTGGGGGATCTGATCGAGTGGGAGGGCGCCGAGTACACGGTCGCGGCCACCGACCCGATGGCGACGCTGCTGGTGCGGCTGGCCGACGGCCGGCGAATATGGGTCGACCTGCCGAGCCTGGCCGCCGCCGGGGATGTGTCCCTGCGGCCGATCGCCGGGCGGACCGCCGGCGACGGGGTCGGCGCTGGTGGGCCGCCGCTGACCGGGCCGGAGGCCGAGCGGGCGTTGTGGTGGTAGGCCCATCTCAACGAGGTCATCCACGGCGTGCCGAACCCCGACGATGCGTCCCTGACACCGCGGCCGGGCTACGAACAGGCGAGCAAGACCGGGCGCCGCGAGGTGAAGGCACGCGAGCTCCACGCCGCCGGGGTCACAGTGTCGACGCGCACGCTGCGCCGCAAGGAGGCCGCCTACATCCGCGGGGGTCTTCGCGGTCTGCTGGACCATCGCGAGGACAACCGCCGAACGACCGAGGTCGATGTGCGGGTGACCGACGCCGTCTTGGCGGTCTACGAAAGGGCCGCTGCCGGGATGGCTCTGGATACCCGCAGGCTTGGCGCCGGGGTGTCTCCAGGACTTCATCCGCAGCTCTGCGCCGAATCTGACCGCGACCACAAACGTCGGACACAGGTGCGTCGACCGTTATTTGTCGGTCTGTGACAGCTTCCTTACCGGCTCCCCTTGTAGGGTACCCCCCGTCACTCGCAGTGGGCGTCGGAGGCGGCGCCACAACCCGTTAGCATACTCCAGTCGGTCCTTCCTACCCGATTGGGGGCGCTGCGGTGGTAACAAGTCACTCAGTGCGACTGACAGCCCCTGCTGCACTGCGACTGTCGCCAGTTCCAGATAACCACGACCGAGTAAGCCAGTCAGGTCACTTGGCGCTGCCCGCTGCAATCTCCGCCGAGCGCGAGAGATTCGCAGCCCACAAACGAGTATGCAAGACGACTCTGATCGTACCCAGATTGCTCCTGAAGGCGCCAGCGATCTCAAACCTCTGGCGGCCCAGCCCGACTACGCGGTGGGTGGCCGTGGAGTTCCGCCCAGTAAGACCCTTTACATCTTATAGCGGGCTGCAAAAACTTCGGAAGTGCGCGGTAAGTGGGCTGTTCAGGGTCGGCCAGTTGCTCGCGGGGGCAGCCTTAGCTGTAACTATGACCGCGTTGCGGCTTCGGCGGGCTGAGGCGATGACCCGTCTTGTGATTTTCGCTGCCGTTGTTAGCCTCTTGGATAATGGAGTTACCTTGACTCATCATCCCATCATTGCTGAAGACCGAAGGATGTTGATGCGGTGGTAAGCTCTGAGCGCCCAGCCAGTCAGCCAACTCGGCGAGGCCCAGTGACGATTGTCGTACCGACGTTCAACGAAAGTGAAAACGTTGCACTACTGGTTGCGCGTCTTGCGATCAGCCTTTGTGCCGACGACGCTGATATTCTGTTCGTCGGTGACTCGAGCGATGATACGCTGGATGTGATCCGGCAATGCGCGGCGCTGGCCTCTATACCGGTCTCGGTGATTCACCGGCCAGCGGGCGATCGCGGCGGTGGTTTGGCAGGCGCGGTATGTATCGGCATCAGGCGAGCGCGATCAAATCTAATTGTGGTGATGGACGGTAACCTGCAACATCCACCGGAAGCCGTACCGCGCCTGATCGATGGCCTCGAGGTCGGCGTGTGTGACATCGTCATTGCCAGCCGGTACTGCGCTGATGGTCTTCCAGCGGGCTTTGGTTCGCGATGGCGTCGAACGGCATCGTCCAACTCGCCGCTTCTGGCCAGATGGCTCTTTCCGATCCGGGTGGGGAGCCGGTGCAGCGATCCCATGACCGGGTTCTTCAGCTTGGACCGGCGGGAATTGAATATTGCCGCCCTCGAACTCGGAGGATTTAAGATTTTGTTCGAGATACTAGCCAGCCATACATTGCGGGTCCGGGAGGTGCCGATTGTTCTCGGTGGGCGATACGCAGGGAATTATAAAGCCTCCTGGCGGCAGGGTGGCGAATTTATACTTCCGGCTCTCGACCTTCGGCTGCGGTCAAGAAAAGCCTTCAGAGGCGTGGACAACGTCTCGCACCTTGAGGCTGACTACACAGATTCGCCGTCCTGGCCGGGAGCCGTCATCGGCGAGAACGCGATGGCGTTGTCGGCCACCCAGAATGGGGAGATTTGATGGCTACTCAGACCACGGTACTCGACGCCCGCGAGGGATCAACTCAGAACGGTGTGATTCCGCAGCAGCGTTCGGATGCAGCGTCGGCCATCTTACGACGATCTGAAGGAGCTTCGAGAAGATCTGGCTTCCGCTCAGACATAGAGGGTCTACGTGCGGTCGCAGTGATAGCGGTCGTTTTATATCACTTCCGTCTCCTGGGGCTCAGCGGTGGATACGTCGGGGCCGACATATTCTTCGTGATATCTGGATATCTAATTACCCGACAGCTGGTCGGAAAAATGGGTCGATTCGACGAATCGCGTCGACGTACCATCACTAAGTTCTACGCGGGTCGTTTTCGCCGGCTGTTCCCGGCCGCAGCTCTTGCCCTGGGCGGAACCCTCATTCTTACCCGCCTGTTCGCCCCAGCCCTCCAGCAAACGTCCATCTACACCGACGCCATCTTCGCTTCGATATACTCGCTCAACTATCGACTTGCGGTCACTGGGACCGATTATGTACACCATGGCGACACTGTCTCACCTCTGCAGCACTTCTGGTTCCTTGCAGTAGAGGAGCAGTTCTATCTGTTTTGGCCGGCCCTCCTGGCCATCGTCTTTCTGGTATTCAAGACCCGATGGATAAGGGCCCTCCTCGCGCTGCTGATCGTGATCACGGTCTGGTCCCTGTATGAAAGCTACGTCGTGACCAATGTGGCACAGCCCTGGGCCTACTTCTCCCTGCTCACCCGAGCCTGGGAGCTGGGAGCAGGCGCACTAATCGCGGTGGCGATGGTATCCGGGGCCAAGATCCCCCGCCTGCTCGGTGAGCTTCTGACGGTCGGCGGACTCGCTCTGATCGGTTACTCGATCTTCGCCTTCACCGACGCTACCGTCTTCCCGGGGGTCGCCGCGGCTGTCCCCGTGACTGGCGCGGCGTTCGTGATACTCGGAGGCACCCGCCAGGGTCTAACAAGCAGTGCTCTCTTGGCTGTGGGGCCGATGCGATTTGTTGGGAGGGTGTCGTACTCTTGGTATCTGTGGCACTGGCCATTACTCATCCTGGCGCCGTATATCCTCAAGCACGAACTGTCGCTGAAGGAGCGACTTATCTTGCTGGCACTTACGCTGGTGGTGGCGACCCAGTCATTCTGGATCGTCGAAGAGTCGACCCGGGTCCTAGCCCTGATCTCCTGGCGCTGGCTGACCGTCGGAGTTGTGGGTGCGCTGACTATGAGCCTGATAGCCATCTGCCTGAACATCAACGAGCCTGCGTTGATCGGCAAGGCGCCCGGTGCCGCGTCCCTGGCATCGGGTGCGAGCGGCAGCGCTGCCGCACGGGTGTCCGGCATTCTCGCGCAATCGATCAGCACTAAATCAGTCCCGGCCAATCTTCAGCCAAGTCTGCGGGCGGCACCGAACGACGTCTCCGCCGATTACTACAACGGATGTCACCAGAATTATGCCTATGCCGTACCTCCTGCCTGCGCATACGGTGATGTCGCCAGCAAGAATGTCGCCGTGCTCTTTGGTGACTCTCACATGGAGCAGTGGTTGCCAGGTTTTGATCTGGCTGGCAAGGGCAAACATTGGAAGATTATCAACTGGACCAAATCCGGGTGCGGATTTGCCGATATCTCGGTCTTCAATAAGACCCTGAACCGTATTTACACTGAATGCGACAAGTGGCGTGCGGCGATTGTTGATAGAATCAGCGTTTTGCATCCGGCCTTGGTCGTGGTGAGCGGCCGCGAGGATGTCGCCGACGGACAGGTGAGTGTTGCCGATTGGATCACCGCATCGAAGAGGGGTGTCGGGAAATTCACAAGGGCCGGGATCATGGTTGACTTTCTCCAGGATACGGGCCATCTGACGAGTGTCGTTCCTGAGTGTCTGGCGGCGAACTTGAACGCTGCAACTCGCTGCACCTTCAGTGCGGCTGGATCGTTCATACATCCGCAACTTCACCAAGGTCTGGCGGCTGGGATGAAGAGCGTTGGTGCGGATGTCATAGACCCAGAGCCATGGCTGTGCGAAGAGGGCACGTGTCCGGTCATCGTCGGCAATCTGTTGGTCTATCGAGACGACAATCACCTGACAGCAACCTTCAGCCGGTGGCTCGCGCCCATCATGGCAACGATCTTGGTGAAGTGAATTGACCACGATAATTCGCCTCGACATCGGTTGCCGTCGCTCGTCGATCCCGCTGTCGACGGAGTTAAATAGTGGAGGAATGAAGTGACCCTCTCTGTCCCGGTCGTTATACCCGCTGTCGAGCCGGACCAGCGTTCCGTCGCGCCGGTCGCCCTCCGGTTGCCGTCTCCGCCGTCGGATGCCGAGAAGACCTCCTACTTCGGTCGGCAGTACAGGTGGATTTCCCTCGTCTCCTATGTAGGGTTTCTGCTGATCTTCATCGGTCTGCTGCTCTTCGTCTGGCGCAGGCCGTGGGCCGTGGTCTTGATGATTCCGCTCGTCATCACGGCGATTGGGGCTTCCGTATCGCTCATCACGGGTTCGCGGGCACGGGGTATGAAGCTGTCCGACCATCGGAAGCTCGTCGACAACTGGTCTCCCGACATATTTCCCCCTGTCGACGTGTTCCTGCCGTCGGCAGGGGAACAGTTAGAGGTATTGCGCAACACCTACTTGCACGTCAAACGTCTGAGCTGGCCTGCAGCGGTGGAGGTGTGGGTCCTGGACGACTCCGGTCGCGACGAGGTCAGGGAGCTTGCGGAGGATGTCGGATTTCACTACCGATCTCGGCCCGATCGCGGCCGCCTCAAGAAGGCCGGAAATCTCAAGTACGGTTACGACCAGTCCGATGGCGATCTGATCGTGATCTTCGATGCGGATTTTGTCCCGCGGCCGGACTTCCTGACCGAACTTGCACCGTATTTCGACGATCCACGAGCGGCGATTGTGCAATCGCCCCAGTTCTTCGACCTGGCCAAGGACATGAACTGGCTGGAGCGGGCGGCCGGTGCCACTCAGGTCCTCTTCTACAGCTGGGTACAGCCGTCGCGTGACCGCTTCCGTGCAGCGATCTGCGTTGGCACCAGCGCGATGTACCGACGAAGTGCGTTGATCGAGTCCGGTGGGTTCGCTCAGATCGGTCACAGTGAGGACGTGCACACCGGAGTCAATCTGATTCGAGCAGGGTACGACGTGCGCTATGTCCCGATCGTGGTGTCCAAAGGTCTATGTCCCAGTGGGTTCGATCAGTTCGTCACCCAGCAATACCGATGGTGTACCGGCTCCATGAGCCTGCTGTTCTCCCGCGGGTTCCACCGGATGAAGTTGTCCCGGATGCAGAGGCTGTGTTATTGGTCCGGATTTCTGTACTACATCACCACCGCCGTGAATGTCTTTGCCTCATCCATCCCGCCCATCCTGATGGGGTTCTTTGCGGCCGATCGGGTCCAACTCTCGAATTATGTTTTCGTGTTCGCAGCGATGGTCTGCCGGCAGGCGGTGGTGCCGATCATCAGCCGGGACCGAGAATCGCTACTGGGATTGACGCGGATCCAGACTACGTATTCGTTCGCGCACGCTCTGGCACTTTGGGACGTCCTCCGCAAACGGACCGACAGCTGGGTGGCGACCGGCGACAAGCGAAGGTCTCGAACTGCGGTCAGAGTAGGCAGGATCGCACGGTGGTGGACCCTTTCGATCCAGGCCCTTCTGTGGATTGCCATCCTGATCGATGTTCCGAGATATGGTCTTGGCGCGTTCTGGCCGATGATCCTGTTGGCCGTCATGAACCTGTATATCGTGCTGCCGATCGCGCGAGGCGATGCGGACGCCAAGACCACCCTCAAACTGCCCCGCAGCATTCGGGTTCCCGGCGCAAAGGTGGTGTCTGAGTGACCTCGCTCCAGCTGGAGGCGGGAGAGGGCGCGCGTCCTCCCGCCGAGGGCAGGGCCATCGAACTTCGCGTTCGGGTCCGGCCACGTGGGACCGTGCGCTCGTCGCGCTGGGTCGTTGCTGTCTGTCTGTGCCTCACGGCCGGGGTGGAGGTCGTGCATTCCATCTGGCTTTCTGTTAGCACCTCGCCGTTCGAGGACGAGGGTCTTTACCTGTACATCGGTCACCGTGTCCTTGACCACATCGCAACCGGCTCGCCGATCACCGAACGACCTGGTTCGTTCTTCTCGGGATCACCATGGCTATACCCGCCGCTCGCGGCGTTGGCCGACGATCTGGGTGGCCTCGCGGCCGCCAGAGCTCTGAGCCTGCTGTTCGTAATCGGTGCCGGTCTGGCTGTCTACGGCGTGGCCTCCGAACTTTTCGGGCGGTGGTCCGGTCTGCTGGCCAACGCAGTCTTCCTGTCCAACGGCTCGGTCATGTACCAAGCGCACCTCGCAACGTTCGACAGCATGATGATGTTCCTGATGGCTACGGCGTGCTACGTCGGAGTGAAGAGCGCCCGGGCAAATCATCTGACGTACGGACTCGTCGTGAGCGTCCTGCTGACGTTGGCCTGCTTCACGAAGTACGCAGGTGTCGCCTACGTTCCGGTCGTTGCCCTGGTGTGTGCCGCAGCAGGCTGGTCCCATTGGGGATGGCTAGTGGTCAGAAGGGCCTTGTATGTCATTCTCGCCACCATTGGGCTGATCTATTTCTGGATCCAGCTCTTCGCGATCGACCTGATACCCGGTATCGAGTTGACCACCCTGGACCGAACAGCCCTCAGCCCGGCTTCGCCGTCAAAGCTGGCAGCTCTTGCCGTTGTGTATTCCGGTCCCTGGATCGTTGCCGCTCTCATCGCCTGGCTGACTGGTCGCCGCCGGGATCTGTTCATCGGGGCGGCCCTTATCGTGGGGACGGTCGTGGGACCCGTCAGCCAGATTCGCATGCACGAGTCCACCTCGTTCGCGAAGCACCTTGCCTTCGGAATGGTCTTCGCAGCTCCGCTCGTCGGGCATCTCTTGGCTAGGTTACTGAAGGTCACGCGCTTCAAAGCCCTCCCGACGGTAGCCGGCTTTGCAGTGTTGCTATTGGTCATCGGCCTGACGACATCGACCCAATTTCTGACAGCCTGGGTTGATGACCGGCCGCTCGTGCAGCCGTTGCTGCAGGCGCTCAAAGCGAGCCCCGGCAAAGTCGTGCTGTCCGAGCAGGGGGCGGCTGAGCGTTACCTATTGAGGAACGAGATCGGCCCGAACCAGTGGGCAGACACTTACTCATTTCCGTATGACCACAAGTCACGAATGCCCGCGTACCTGGAAGCGATCCAACAGAGCCATTTCGGTGTTATCAGCCTGTCGCTGACGACCACCTACGGCAAGGAGATCTACAAGTACCTGATTACGAACTCCACGCCATACATCCTAGGGACGAAGGTTCCACGGTACTTCAGAGGAGCTCTCGTCGGCTCGTGGCTGGTGTTCGTCCCCAGGGCGGATGGCTAGCGGTTGGCGATCCTAGATCTTCGCTGCCGGGTTCGCCTTAAGCGCCGTTTGTGTGCCCTAGCTGCCGACGAGATCAAGGAGGTACCTCGGATTATTGACCGTCCTGGCTCGGAACGCCGCGGCGGCGTTGGGATGGCTTTCCAAGTCATGCTGACGCGTGCCCGCATAGTCGAAGTAGACAAGCGCTTTCACGGTGTCGGGATGAGCCTCTGCCCAGTCGAATGTTAAATTGACGGTGGATGCCGTATCAGAAGTGGCGCTGGAGTCACCCCGAGCCCACTCAGCAAGCATGAACGGTTTACCGATCCGACCCGATGCGTCGGTAAGGTCGTCGAGACCGTTCGGCCCTGTAACCGCGCTGGCGGCGGGAAGGTTGTAATCCGGGTACGCGTCCGCAGCGATCCAGTCCACTTCGGTGCTTCCCGGGTACCAGGTGAAGGGAGCCAGCTTGTCGACGTTCGGCTGGCCGATGTTGGGCGACCAGACGAACGCCGCATTGGTTGCGGCCGCGAAGAACTTGTGGATATACCGCCATGAAGCGATGAATACAGCCGGCGATGTCCCGCCTGCAATGTCGTATTCCGGATACCAGGACCCGTTCATCTCCCAATCGAGTCGGAGAAAGACCGGCTTTCCGTAGGCTTTTACATCATGAGCCTGCTGTGTCAGATAGGTGTCCAGACTCCCGCTCAGTACGGCGTGTCCGGACATCCGTACGTTCCAGGAGACCATCGGGGTGGTTCCGGGCCAATCAGCGCTATGGCCTATGGCGCGCGCGACACTTCCGTTGACTGCTGTGTAGGCGTTGAAGATGGCCGGATGAGTAGTTATGCCTACCGTCGTGTTGAAAGACTGGATGAGGTCGGTAGAAGTAGACACACCAGTGTATGCGCGGCCAGACGGCGGCTCGAACTTGGCAAGCGGTCTCACTGGAGCCTGGGTGATGATCGAAGTCGTGGAGACGACCGCACTGGAGCGGGCACCCTGGATAGCCGCAAGCTGTACAACATATGGGACTCCATTGGTGAGATCGTCAAGCTGCGCGGAGCTTTCGTTGAAGGGAACGACGGTAATATGGGTCGGAGGCAACGTCGAAACCCGGTAGGAATTGACCGGACCGCTCGTCGTTGGCGCAGATGGTGTCCATGATAGGTGAATAGATTCATCTTCAGCGGTGGCAATGATGGCAGAAGGTGGGTTGACCTCTGCGATGGAGGTAACCGGCCGAATGGTGTCACCCGGCTTCTGGGCATCTGCTCGACCGGACGGTTGCGACCGAAGCGCACTGACTACCAGAAGAATCGAGACCGCAGCAAGGGTTCTAAAAGACGGCACGGTAGCCAGGCACCTCCTCGGTTCGGGCCCGTGCTGATCCGTGACCATCGACAGCGCGAGGTCGGTGGGAACAGCAGGGGCCTTTGGTTTTCATAGGGATCATTCCCAGCCTCGACAGCCCGCCAGGTTGTGACCGGATGTGAGAGACTATGACACAGAGTAGCGAACGCGCGACTAGTTGAAGTGATCGTTCTCGATTTGGTCGACCTGCCGGTTGCGGGGGGTGACGCGCTGGCACCCTCGGACCGAGCTGGGTAACGACAGATCTCACGAACGTGCGTGGCAAAGGAGGTCTACGGAACGGTGTGTTGATCAGCGACTGGCGTAGCCCCCCCGGGTGGGGGTCTTATCGCCCCTGATGACGGAATTCTTTCGGTGAGTACGTCTGCGAAAGGGCAGCCCGGCGGGTATGTTCATCGTTCGGACGGTTGTGATCTGCTACCAGGCTGACAGGGCTAGCCGGGCCGCGGTGACCGCTGCCGGGGTGCCGGCCAGCCGGAGGGGGGCGTGCGTGTCCGAGCCGATCTCGAACCAGATCACGCCTTTGATGCCGGCGCCCTTCATGTAGGCGAAGAGCTTTTGGACCCATGCGATCGGATCTCCACCCTGCTGCGTCGTCGCTGTCTCGTTGATCCAGATCTCGTCCCTAGGGGCGATGTGCCTGACGACTTGAAGTGTGGGATCGAAAAGGAGTTTGGGTGAGATCCAGGATTGCCGGGAGTGCGCCTTGCGGCCGAAGTTATAACCGTCAATCCCCACGATATCCGCCCAGTCGCCACCCGGAAACGATTCCGTAATGGCCGACGCGTTGTTGCCGATCATAATGTTCGGACTGAATACCCAGTGGAGGTTGACTGCCCCCTGGTGTCGCAGCGTGTCCCGAACATGCCTGAACGCCTTGACGTACGCGGGGGGACTTCCGCCATTTCTGAGAACCGACCATGGGTACCAAGTGCCATTCATTTCCTGTGCGAATCGCATGAAGACCGGCCCACCGTAGGCGGCTAGGGCTCGACCCCACTGTTCGAGGTATTCATCGAATTTTCCACCGGCTATATTTGCTAGGCGATAGGTCGGTTGCTCCACCCCCTCGATGGGATTCCATGGTTCCCATGTGATCTCAGGAACCGCACCTGCCATCTCGATTGAATGCAGAGTATCTAACGGAAGAGCAGACTTCAAACTCCAGGCTACGTAGAGGTTGATGATATCGACGTGACGTTCTACCGACCGTCCGACGGTCAATTCCGCGGATAGACTGTTTTGGCCATCCCCAGAAATCGACAACCCGAAGATCCGCGCCTGTTCTGGTATCACTGTCAGAAACTCGAAGGTGCCGATGGCGAGGATCACCGAGAAGATGACGCAGACCACCGCCCGAAAAAAAACACGGTTCACTCTGCCTGTTGGCGGCGGGCCGACCAGCAAGCGGGAAAAACCCGGACCGTTGAGTCTTATCAAGGCATTAGTACCTCCGTCGGGAACGTGCGAGCAGGTTGAGTGTTTGAGCTGAAATTCTTTGGTTCGCACGACGATACTCCACGGCTTTCTGGTGTCACGTTCGGCGGTCAGTGGTAGGTTTATCGGCTCTTCGAACATGGTAGACAACCCATGTCGTTTGTTGCCAAGCCGGAATTTGTCAAGGTGGTGGTTGATTGCGCCGTGAGGCGTTGTTGTCCGAGTGGAGGTGAGAGACCGCCGGCGTTTGCCTGTCGTAGCAGGTGGGCGTAGCTGAGGGCAGTCCGGTCCAGGTGGTGCTGGAAAGGATGGGAGTAGCCCTGACAAAGCCGGGACGTGTCAGTACTGCCAGATGACGCGGGTCCGGCGAGCGTGATGAAGAGGAGTACGTGAGGAACCGGCGTTGTTACGTCCTGAACCCTGACACCGACTCTAACCAGCTCAGGTGGCTTCGGATAGGCGCACCGACAGCCGAACAGGCCGGGTGAGGCGGAGTCGCCGTAGTACTCGGGGTCCGGGAAAGCCGGACGGCGTGATCACCTCGGCAACGGACCGGGTGAGGCGCGGACCCTTCCGATGACGGCGCGGGTCGAAGCGCAAGTATGTACGCGCAACACCTATCGTGATAGGAAACGCTGGCCGCACGACACATGGTGGTCCTGAGCGCCATCTCATTGGTTTCTGGTGTCGTCGGGCTGCGGCAGCGGCAGGTCCATGCTCGGGCTCCTACCCGGTTCGTACCCGACGGCTGCGGCCGCGATGCGTCAGAAAAATGACGTGTTTAGCGGGACTTGCCAGTCAGGACATGACTGGAATACCAGGGTCTCGAGCGTGGCGGCGGGGCAGCGGGTGTCCCTTCTGCGCCGGCACCCTGCCCACGTCGACCAACAACCTCGACGACCGGACCAGGCAGATCGACGAGCTGATGCACGTTTCAGGACACCAACTCATTCTGACCTACCAAGCTGAAGAGCCAGTCTGCCCAGAAGCGCTCAAGCCGGGATCGGGTGCGCGCCCAGTATGCGTTCCAGCAGGCTCAACGCCGTCAACGACTCATCATCACCATCTGGTGGCGGTTCGGGCGGCGGCCGGCCGTACCAGTCGGCGGCCGCCGGGGGTGCTGGTCGGTGGCGGTCCGCGATGTGCAGGACCAGTCGGTAGGCCGCCCGTTCGTTCCGGTGACGTAATACTTGCCGGTGGATGGTTTCGGCGACGCCGAGCTGCTCGGCCAGCGCGGTGAGGCTGGTGGAGGTGACGA
>JAABUI010001620.1_pt1 | contig 12899 bp, 21 predicted proteins | sample 5559111 | NCBI WGS metagenome assembly JAABUI01 (sample SAMN10711870, study PRJNA513365) | rock metagenome | isolation source: Antarctica rocks | place: Antarctica: Victoria Land, Buttleship Promontory
GACATGAGGATGACGGATTTGGCGCCTGAGAAGGATCAGCTGGGGAAAAGGAGGGGCAATAATCGACAGACCATGGTCGAGAGCGTACTTGATTGTAGGGAGTGCAGCGACGATGCGCTGAGGTGTATTTCAGTACCTCACCCCAGAGACCACCTGCAACTGACGTAGACCTACCGCTGGGTTGGTGATATTCAGCTCCTTATCCATGCTGAGAACCTGTTGAGCCCTTTCTGTTGTTTCCCAAGCCGACTCACGGGACATTGAAGTCGACACGGATGAGAACCCGCTCGCCCTCGAGCTTCAGGTCGGTGATGGAGAGCTTGGACGACAGTGACATCTTGAAAATGTAGCGAGAATAAGTTGAGCAACTCCGATTGAACGCGATGGAAGAGGCTGTCAAGACCGAGCTGGAGATTGAGGTGTTGTATAGCGAAACGGTATCGATGACAGAAGATGATACGGAAAGGAATGCTGACAAAGTGTAGATGAGGGGATCAAGGCAAAGGGATCAAGGCAAAGGCGAGATCTGGTCAGCGCGATATTTGATGGCGTTTTTTTTAAGCTAGCTGGGAGGAAGAATTCACCAATATCGCAACAGGGCCACCGATGCCACGTGTCAGGAGATAAAATTAAAAACACTGAAACAAATAAATGTTGGATACGTTCACCATTTCACCGCTGCTTCTCGCTCTTCTCTTCTCTTCAGCTCCTTCTCCTTCTCCCATCCCGTCATAAGGCTTCCTCTTTCGCGGAGCCGATGTCAAGTACGCCTTCATCATCTGCGACTAAATCCTTGCGAGCAGACGCACAACCTTTTGCCCCTAAATCTCCTCCCTCTTTCAACCCCTCCAAGGGAAAATATCCTGGAGGGGTTTCTCCTTCCTCATGTATCCTCAAATCAGGTACATCTCGGTATGACTTGTGTATCGACATGACTCACGAGCACTAGCTCCCAGCCCAAATCCTTCGCCTCAAGGAATTCATACAGAAGCAAGAAACCCCCAGCCAAGGCCAGTCAGGGGCTACGTCCCCCAGGTCGTCCGACCAGTAAGTCAATTCCTTGCGGGTTGCTTCTTCTTGTGAGCGCAGCATCTTTGTGTGCTACTCGTTCCTTTTTCTACCACACCGCCTCTCCCGCCCTTCTCCCCTCACCCTTCACCTGCCACATCGGCGGTTCGCTCTTTCGGGAAACTCCGCCTTGAGTCCCTTGGGACCTTGAGTCGCTCTCGCAGCTCTTTCTTCCTGCCTCCTTGCTAGCTCTTCATCAATGGTGGCGCCCGAGACTCAGCTGATAAGGTACGCTCCGTAGGTGCGCGAGCTTGACTCCGAGCTCGAGGCCAAGATGTCGAGGATGCGAGTAGCTAACGAGCAGACTACGAGGAGCCATGAGGTACGTGCAACTGTGATCTTTCACTAGTCATCGCTGACGAAGACCTATCCTTCCCACTGTGTGGCTTTCTCTCCCTTTGTCCTTGTCTTCGCCATCATTCGCTTTTATTGTGGCTTCTGAACATAACAGGCGGCCCTACGCGACAGGCAATCCTACTGTGAAGAAGTAAGTCGCGATGAGCGCGAAGAAGACGAACGAGCCGAACGGCGTCTTCGCACCGAGCGAGAAAACGAGCGCGATCGAGAAGCCTCTCGGGCCCGCAGATTAGCCGGCACTCGAGAATGGGACGGCGACCGAGTCAGGCCCGCGGAACAAGAGCGGTGAGGTCCAATCTTATTGCCTTCCCGCTCTTCCGTGCGACAGCAAAGCCGCCGTATTCAAGCCAGGCGACGCATCATGGGGAAGCTCGCGGGAGAGTCCAGCTTTGGCAAAACTATGTCCACCTCGAGTGGTTGTTATATATCTCTTTGCAGGCGCCGTGCAGCTGTACAAATGTCACTCTCCTGGACAATTCCCTTCCCGCGTTCAAATATCTTGTTGTGAGCAAAGTTTGTGGAGCCTTCGTGCACTGGCCATGCTCCTGCTGTCAAAGCGGATCACCCAAGGTTTCCAGCTCGTATGGCCTTCATCCCTCCACTTCGGATTACGAGATCACTGATGTCGATCCCAATCTCAACGGATCTACCCACTGACAGATTCAGGCAGCACCGGTAAGGCCACGGAGAAGTTGAGCAGAGTTCTACATTACGAGCAGACTTGATCAGGGAAGTCCCGCAGAATACTCGCCGCCAGCGCAATGAGGACTCTCCCATCATTACAGCTGGCGCAGCCTATCCTTCGTGTCCCCCAGACGATCTCGAAGACTGTCCCGAGCTTGTCAATCGAAGCGATGAAAGACGGCCCTCTAGATACAGGTCCACCAGCCGGAGCTGGGAGGACCTGGTCCATCAACCTCACGACATCAGCCCTGCTATGAACAGGGCTCGGATTGCTGACACTCGTCCGAGCTCTCCTGGAGATCCCGCCGTCCGATCGAGTGATCTGCGCGCAGAAGACGAGTTCATCCTGTCACGAAATGGCGACAATGGATGTATGAATCATCTCTATGGACAAAGGCGCTTCGACGACAGGTTTGATCGCCACCGCTCTTACTACGATGACGCAGCTCTCCATGACGCATATCGCGGCTACGAGGTCGGTCATCCTTTGCAGCGGGACTTCTCTGACTCCTCCCGCAGCGCCCGTACCCTAAAATCTCAAATGATATTGAAATCCCAGTTAGACGTGTCAGTGAAGAACATGATCGTGCTGTTCCGCTGATTCCGCGTTAGAGGCGCGATCTTGTTGAGGGTGGTACTTACCTAGGATACCCCGGGCCTGACAATGTAAGGCAGCACCGCCCTCGCCCGGTATCATGCTGACTAAACTTCAGGACCACTATGAAAACGAGGTCAACGATCCGCGTTGTGAAGGGGCTTGCGTGATACGACGGAATCTGACAGAGACCGAGGTACCGCAACGAGTACGCCGTCCGACACGACGCTTACTTTGATGATCTTCCGCGTGGTGCAAGTCTTGATACAGGTGTCCTTTCTCTGCTGATCTTCGCATCGCCCCTAGGTCCAACTTCGTTCCGGCATGCGTGTCCGCGAGCAGGATCAAGATGAGATTGTTCGCGCACTAAGGCATCGTCAGGTGAAATCCATTTCGATCAAGACCCGTCTATATACTGATTTCGTGGAAGCCATCAGAAGACGTTGTGGGCTTCTCTCCGTCGATCACGCAAGGCAGGCCCTTGCGAGAAGAGTCTATTGCGCCAGCTCGAGTGAGACCGCTGGAACGCCGAATTTGGATTCCGTTGATGATCGTGTATGCGTAGTCCGTCGTCGTTCGTGCACCCAGCTCTTCGCTCGAACGTGCAATGTACGACCATCCCGTACGTAACGCTCATCTGCATCTACTAAACAAGTTGACGCAGTGCTTGCGCAGCTTCAAACGCCGGAAGGTGGTCGCCAGCCTCGGGAGTTGACATTCTCCCCTGAGTATGGCTTCCGAGACGCAAGGGTTCGTCCATCAGACCAGCCTCATTGTCACTGATCAGCCGCAACAGCTCACAACGAATGGGCGACTCCCTGGTGTGGACGAGCTGATCGGACCAAATAGCTCGGTACATCGCATGTACCCTGCGCCAAATCAGATCACAGCCACATCGAATGTCGATTCTGGCTGGGAACAAGACGTAGCACCAACCCAAGGTATGGACCGCATCGGAGATGCGACTAATAAACACTACACGCCTGCGCATCACCCATCGGACGAGGCGCACAAGGCACGTCTCCACTAACTACAAGCTCGGTTCGGTCCCACTGATGGGTAGCAGTCTCCGAGTCTTGCCAGCGCGCACTTCTCAATCAACGCCTCCGACACCTATGAGAAGCCGCCGACTCCACCTCTTGAGGATCGGATCAGGCCTGGTACTCATACCAGCACCGGCGACGAAGTAAGCAACGAAGCTAGCCGCTTCGTCGGCCGTGACATACCGCCGCACCTCCCGGAGCCGATCACACCGGCAGGATCGGACGGGGATGCCCCTGCCGCGAGGGCGGGAGCATACGTCGAGTGGGTTGGCATGGAGTGAGTCAGGCCATGATTCTTGATTTCACCCTGTCTAAACAAATACCTAGGTACTCGGACCCTGCTCTCAACGCCGCTAATCCCATCAGGAATGAGGAGCTCCTAGAAGGTCTCGCGCAGATGCGGCAGGATCGCGAGGCTAGACGACCCTCCGATCCAGCCAATACGGGTCCCGGCGGACTCGGTTCCCCGAGACAGGGTGATTCAGGCTGGGGCAGCAGAGCTCGCGGGGCGAATCAGGGAGACGTAGGCAACAACGCCGGCGGTGCCGCTGGGGGCAATGAAGCGGGGGGATTCCGGTCATCCGGTGACGGCTGCCGTAAATGCGGACAGCCTGGTCGTTTTGTCAGTACGACAACTGGGTTGATGATTTGCGCTGAATGGTATAGGCTCGTGAATGCCCGAATGGTGGGGTGATGAGTGTTACAATCGCGGCGGGTCGGGTCATATGGTGAGACCCCTTGTTCGAGCTGGATTGCCTTAAGGTCTGACGACTGCTTCTCAGTCCCGAGACTGCACCGAGCCTCGCGCCTCCCGCGGCGGCGGCGGGACGTGCTATAATTGTGGTCAAGAAAAAAGGTCACATGGTGAGGCACAAAGATAAGCATTGTCCGGCTACTGACTAGGCGTCCGGCTTAGTCGAGGGATTGTACCGAACCCCGCGCACAAGGTGGCGGAGCAAGCGGCACTACCTGCTACAACTGTGGCGGGACTGGCCACATGGTGAGTACAATGCAAGAGCATGATGCGGCCACTAAGTTAAAGTCCGCTATAGTCACGATATTGTACCGAGCCTCGTACTCAGGGTGGCGGGAGAAGTGGCGGGAGGTGCTTCAACTGTGGCGAAGCTGGCCATTTGGTGGGTCCCCTACACGCCTCCAGACATTGACTGACACCGATCAGTCAAGGGATTGCCCTCAACCCCGGGCCAGCGGCGGCGACTGCTTTTATTCCGGCGAATCCGGTCATATGGTTTGTCGTATCATGCCTCCGACTACTGACCGACGCCAAGCAGTCGCGAGAATGCCCTCGACCCCGAGCCAGCGGCGGTGGCGGCGGTACTTGCTACAATTGTGGACAGGCGGGGCATCTGGCGAGTTGGTCCTTTAATTGCACAACGTCTCGCTCACCTCGTTGTTTCCCTTCAGTCAAGGGACTGCCAAGAGCAGCGGCAGGATGGACACACCGCTCGAGGCGGAGGCGGCGGGAGAGATGCATGGGGAGCAAGCGAGAATCAGTTACATCCTCAGTGGGGCGCACCCGCCGAAAACCGATGGGACACTGATGGCAATTGCCCTCCCTTGCCACCAGCTATCAGCTGATCCTCCTGTAGAAGCCCAAGAGCCGCCTGCCGCCAATGTCGCAGGTAAGATGATCCATTTCGCAGCACGCGGACTCGCTCAAGGTACACTCTGCAGATGACGGCTGGGGATCCCAACAGCCCACCTCAACCGAAAACACTTACCATCAGCCGAGGACCGCAGAAGTCCAGACCACGCCCACACCGACGATCGATCAGCCTCACGCTGGACCAGCCATCCACCCCGACCGGCTTCGCGTGCTGGGTAGGGCAGCGCCCGGCAATACTGTAGGACGTGGAGCCGCTCCAGTGCGTCCTCAAGTCCCAAACCCTCAGTTGCCTTCAACTGCGGAAGTGGATGTGAGAGATCACCCATGCTATCTTCGCCGTATATTGATGAGGAACTCTAGGAGACCAGCGAGGTCACAGGTGGTTGGTGACCGGAACTCTCCAGAACACAATGAACGCACAGGCGAATATCTCTTTTCATGCTCAGGTCTCGACCTGGTGATGGTAGCAGACCCAAAAGATTTCCCATCGTCCTACGAGCCTTCACCCCTTCTCTAGGACCGATCTCACCCACTAGTGAGAGGTCATATACCTTATACAAGCATTCGCTTCCTTCAAGCCGCAGCGTGTTTCCCTTCCTCATATATCGACGTATATAAAGATCCTTCTATGCCCCGGTTGATCGGGACTATGCACGCAACAGTGTGACGCATTCTCCCAAACACTCGCCAGGCAGTTGACGTCGTAGAGTCTCTGATCACCAGCTGATCACGTCATGTCCATGGTGAGTGACCCGTTGGACTGTAGCGCGACCGAATAATAACGTGTCAGGCTAGTATTTGATGTCCGCTACATGTCTCACCCCGCCGCTGAAAGCCCGATCACCGCTCTGACCATCTCGGACGGCTTTCCCTGTGTCATGATCCCTGCTCCTCCGTGTACGTCGACAACTCTTGGCTCGATCTGCACGAAGGTGACTTAGCGGGAATGTATAGGGGATTTGTTGTCGTGCTCACCGAGTCAAGGCGGTAAGCATCTTTAGCCTCCTGGAGGTTGATTGCGTTCTTCTGAAGGACCAACATCAGCTCAGCCAAATGACTGCCAAGCGGCCAGCAACCGTTGTCGTGAGAGATACCAGGGTGGAAGTCACCTTCCAGCCCTCTCGAACTTTCCGTTCTGCACCGCGCTGGATTCTGGAATCCTCATACTCGTTCCGCTGCTCAGCCCTGGCGACTCATCAATCGTACGTCATAACCGATGGGACTGAAAAGACTCACGACATGACCCATACATCCGTCCACCCTCCTTTCCGAACAGGCTCCGGCGTCTCCTTTTGTTCCTATACCACCGCTCGTCAGCTGTGTCAGGCGTTTGCTGCAGAAACCCACCTTTTCTGGCTTGACCCTGGGTGTCTGTCCAATACCTGATAAAGCCGCCAGCGTACCTTGCAACAAGCTTGTCGGGGCCAAGGGAGCTGTACGTGGCGGCTTCTTGACTACCACGGGCGGTTTCTTGGTTGTACCAGCTGGAGGTGGGGTGGGTTTCGTCTCACCCTCGCTTGACGCCGGCTTCGGGGTACCGGTGGAGGACACCAAGCCGGGCTTCTTGGTGAGCTTTGGTAGCACTCGGCTCGACTTTGGCGAGGATTTCTTGGCAGCCTCGGCAGGAGCTGGTGATGCGGTAGCTGGGGACGGTCGGTCGGCGGGCATGTTGGGTGAAGTGGACTTTGACGTGGAGAGCTTTGCGGTGGTCAGGTGCTTGTCGAGCTTCGTAGGCTTGGACGGTTTGACGTCGTCGGTGAACTTCACCTCGTCTCGCTCTCGTCCCGCCCGACTGCTCTCGTCTGCCTTCCCATCGTCCGGTAGCTGCTGTAGACTCGGCTGTGATTCCTTCTCCTCGCTCTCCGGCTCTGGGGACTCGATTATCTTTCTCACCTTCTTCCCTCCCTTCGCTTCAAGCTTCACCACCGCTTCCTCTACCTTCTCGGGCTTTGTCGACATCACAACCCGATCCGTCTTCTCCACCTCCGACCCAGCAGAACTGGAGTAATCCCGTATCACCGGCTTCCCCTTCTTCCCCTTCTTCACCACCTCTGGCTCACTGAGTCCAGCCCACGCGTCCTGCGGCGGTGGGACGGTCGAATCACCAGCCACATGAAGCGTGATCTTCTTGGGCGAGGATGAGTCGGGGATCGTACTTGCCGTAGCGAGCGGGTCTTGTGGAGGTGCGACCGTCGATGCGGGGACGACGACCTCGACTGTCGCATTGGATTTAAGGCTTGATTGACGTCGTGGAGGTGCAGACGATTGAGCGGTACTGTAATCAGTCTCGAAGGACTGAGCTGGATTGACCGCTCCTAGCTCCTTCTCAAGTTGGGTCGCTTCCTCGGTCGGTGTTTCCGGTATCCTCAACTTGACCTTCCCCACCTTCTGGCTCTTCACCTCAGGAACCGGCGTCATCTTCGGCTTCTTGCCCCTCCCACCATCTTCGACCTCCAAGTCCCGCCTCTTCTTCCCTTTCCCCTTCCCCTGCGTCGACTCATCCTTGGGGACTAACGGACTACCCTCTGGCGGAGGTGTCAACGGCGATGTCGAAGGCTCGAATTCGCGATCACTGACTCGCCGTACGGGTGAGTTTAGAGCTGGAGGGAATGGCGGGATCGAGTCGAGCTCGTCTGATGATTGGAGGATCTTCTTCCGGGATGGAGTCTTCTTCCGAGGTGAGCGGCGGTGGTCGGACATGTCACTCCAGCTTCGCGAGGGGGATCGATGTGTGTCTCCGTGGGTAAGGTGTCAAGGATGGGCTCCATTGGGTCACAGCGGTCCAAGGGTGAGGTTCCGGAGCCGAGAGGCAGAGGGAATTGAAATTGGATTGATTGATTCAGTCATTCAGGCGTTGCTTTGGTTCGGCCGGTGAAGTCGGAAAGCGGACTCTCACCCAATGTGAGGCGCAAAGCGATGTCGCCGGAAACAAGCATGCATCTTGTACAACAACAAAACATGCAATGTCCCTCCCATGCACCCTATCGCACAGTCAATGCACCCAGTAAACCGATCGATACCACCCCGACCAGCCCTAAGAAATCCCATGCAACCACAACTCCCCGTGCAGCCGACTTGATCTTCGCTCCCGTACCATTCGCCGCTCCCGACCCCGCAAACATCTGCATATTCCGGTAGTACGTGTACTGCGTCGTCGGGGTCGCCCAAGTCGAGTCGTCTCCGCCGAAGAAGGTGGAGAAGAATAGGCCGCCTATGGATGATATGGATGAGGAGGCGCGGAGTTCGAGGTTGGTGAATGAGATTGCTTGGACGCCATTGTACCATAGTCTGAGCGAGCAGCATCAGCAGAGCGGTGTGGCAGAAATGGCGGATGACATACTGGATGATCCCATTGGACGTCCCGACCTCGTTGAGAACCACCAACAACCAGATCATTTGCCATTGTCCGGTGACAAATGTGAAACCTCCCCGGCCCAGCGACGTCCCGAAATCCGAATTGCAGATGACATCCGACTGGGAGCAGAAACCGCTTGGTGTGGTCGGGACGTACGCGTACACTGCGGAACATGAGCGCGGTTCTGTTGAAACCGAATCGTAATTGAGTCACCTTCTCCGGCGCCCTCGGTCCTCCACATTATTCGCGTACTGAAACATCCCGTCCCATCCGTCTCATTCCCCCCCGAACACCCTCTCCTGTCGGGACCACCTCTCAGACCCGGTAATTTCCCACCCATATTGAACCTGCTCTCATCAGCCCTCCCCATACCTCGTTGGGAGACCAGAGGCATGACCTCGACTCACGCGAAACCCTCCGGGAACCAAACATCGTAACTCAACAACATGCGCTCAAACTGTCCATCACTCGTCGCATTGCCACTTCCACTCACACTTCCACTCGTCGAACTCGTAGCGTTCAGCGGAGCAGCGTAGAATTGCGTGCCTCCCGTGCCCTTCGAGTACGATCCTTGAGGGTACTCTACGCGCAGGACCGGGGGCTGTCCACCCAAGTCCGTCGAGTTTGAATATGTCACAAGGGCAGTGGTGCTTGGTGTAGCGGAGGCGGAGGAGATTCTGGTAGATGACGATCTCCGACGGACGAGGGTGGATGTCGTCGTCGATGGATCGGGCGAGAATACTCTGTTGTCATCAGTATTGACCTGAATCTGAAACGCGTGAGAGCTCACATGTCTGAGGAACCAAACGATATCCGTCCGGTCAGCCACCAGTTTTGGTTGACCCAGTTGTCGGTGTCGCCAGAGTTGAGGGTGGAAGGTGGGAATGAGAAGTTGTAAGTCCCGGAGGTTAGGCCGTAGGATGCTTTGAGGTCGGAGAGGGCGGCGAGGGTGGAGCAGGAGAGGATAGGGATGAGGAGGAGCGAGTAAAGCGAGGGCAAGCTGGCGCGTGGTGGTTTGCGCATGATGGATTCAGTAGACCTGAAACGTCCCAGGAGCAGTAAAGGATACCAGATTACAGCAGATTACACCAAAGCAACGGTGAACCACAAATAGACCACCCGGAATATTTTCATCTGTTAGCCCTGGACATCGGTCAGGTCCCATGCCGGCTTGAGCGTAACGACCGACGCCTATCCGGCCAGCTAGCAGGCCTAGTTGGCCGCTCCCCAATTCGGACATTGTTAACAGGCCACCGCGTCCTCCGCCTCCGAAGTCCTCCGCCTCCGAAACGCGGTGTCTTTTCCCCCGTAAATCTGCTTCCCTGCGCATATGGATATGACTTCATATAGGATAAACAGACATCATGGTATACAGTGTCATATGCAAAAATGCTCGAAATGCCCGGGTCAATCACACAACTCTCCTTTACTCTCCCCTTCCCTATACTTCTCATAGATCCGCATCGTCATCGAGCTGCGACGGTTTCAGTATCCCGGGCACACGCATCGCCGCCTCCCTCTCTTCCAAGGCTTTCCGCTCCGTCTCCTCTTCTCTCTCCTCGATGTACAACTCCACATTATCTCCCGAGAACTCTTTGAGTGAGATGAGGAAGTCGCGCAGGGTGAATTTGAATTTGAATGGATCGGATGAGTGGTCGAACATGAGGGATACAAATGAGTTGATCTGGGCACTGAGCAGAATGTCAGCGTGGACAAGCTCGCCTGACAGCGCCACGTACGATTGGACGTGCCCGAAGGCGTTGGAGAGGAGGTCGGCAATGTACTGCTTCAGGAAAGCAGTGTTGGTTATGTTTGGGTCGGGAACGGTGGCGGGGTCGAAAAGCGGTGCTTTCACCGAATTAGTCTCGACAAGCGAGAGTAGCCGAGCAAGGAGGATGGCCTGGAGCTTGAAGCCTGCGACCAGTCAGTCGGAAGTAAATATCCCATATGTGAGACTTGCCGCTCTTGTGGTCTGTGTCGGTGAGCACGAAGAACACATCGCCGAGCATGTTGAGGAGGTATTGCTGGTAGAACTGGTTGGCGATCTCGGGCGATGAGCTGGCGAAGTTGTTGACAATCTCGAAGGCAACTGGGGCGGATTAGCATTGAAATTTGCATATAGTAGCGGTTATAGCTCACTATTTAAACCAGTTTCCGCAATATCCCGCATAGTGTGCTTGAACGCCCAGACAACCGAATCCATGACCAGCTTGAATTGCGACGGGGGCAGCTCGAGCAATGCTGGTCATTGTCAGCATCACAATCACATGAATCCCTCTCAACTCACCCGGGAAGCAAGTGAGATTGATAGCCCGTAACAACTTGAAGAAGCCAACGCGATGCTCTGGGAACTCCGCAAAGTCCTGGTTGATCATCCCTAATGTTGGTTCGAATACAGCGTCGAATATCGGCCCTATTTGAGGGTTGAGAAGGCTCTGAGTCGTCCGTCAGTATTGTCTTCATTGATCCAAGACGACTTCGCTCACCCCCAGCTTCGACACGATCGTCGCCATCACATTCAGCACCTCCGCATCCCGCGCAGCCGGAACGTTGCGGTTGTAGTCTCCCAGTATGGCGTCAAGCAGCCCAGGAATCAGGTTGGCGTTGACGCCGTCGAGATCCTCGGCCTTCTTGACATACGTCTCGACGAGCTTGAGGATCTCCTTCTTGATTGTCCGCAACGACCGGACCTTCGGAGTCTTCGTCGCAATCAAACCTAAGAATGACCAGTCATTGGCCATCCGGAACCTCACCCTGCCCACTTACCTTGATTGGCCACCTGCTCGCTAATGATCCCGCTGACTGCCTTGTATAAGCCGAGCATGTCGAGCCAGATGCGACCTAATTGAGGAAGGAAGAATGAGCCGATCGAAGTGCATGCCGAAACATTCGTTTTGAGGATATTCGACATGATTTTGACATTATCAGCATTCCCCAGGACGTCGATATTGCTGGCGGCTTGTTGCATGAGGTTGTCCCACTGTCTCCATGTTAGCCTTTACTCTGCGTCCAGGAGAATGTGACGAACAGCGTTATTGGGCAACTCCATGAGCTTGTCAATCAGCCGCTCCTGCGTCGGTTTGTTCGGTTGCGCCGAGATCATGTAGCCGACCGCCTCGTAGAAGGTGTGCACCTGATATGGACTACGGTCAGCACTGGTAGATCTGGCAGATGGTCGCAGAACTGACCTGCTGTGGAGCCAAATCTACTGTTATCCTGTGCAGTGTCCGCAGAATCTCATCGATGAAAGGCTCGTGCTCTCCCGCTTGTTGCATGACAAAGTGTCGCCGACATTTCTGTGCGATTTTGATGAAGGTATCACATGCCATGTCCTGGACACCTGAAGCTCGGAAATTAGCTCTACTCGTGCAGTTCCTCATGCTGCTCGACTCACCCTCATGCGTCTCGTGCATAAACTCAAACAGCTTGTTGACAACCGTTTTGAGAAACTTCCAATGCGCTTTGAGGAACCGAGGGTACTGGCCAACAATGTACATGATATCCGACGCGCAGACGGCCTTGTTGTCCTTGCCGCGCTTCATCTCTGTAAGACCAAGCAAGTCTTTGATGACTGTGACAAGGAATCGTTTCTCCGTCTCCTCATCTGTGGGAGACTCCGTTAACTTCTGGCAACATCAATGTGGAGGTTACATACTCATTGCTCCTGACACGGACCCGATCGCCCAACACAATGTGTTGAGGTTATTCCAGGACCACTCGGAACCGTCGATCTGGCCCAGATCAGCCATACTGTTTCTGCTCAACGTCCTCGTTTCACTCACCTGCTTCGAGAGCTTGTCCGTCATGATCGTTTCGGTGTCGGCAACGTCCAAATGTGTCAAGTACACCAGAACCTCTCTCATGCTCTTATATAGCACAATAGTGTCGCTCTCCTTCATGAACTCCCGGACAATCTCTCCCTCATCATTCTCCACGATGAGCACCTGAAGCAAATCAGCTTAGTCACTCTCAGATGATACAATCCTCTCACCTCCTCCGGTTTCACCATCTTCTCAATCATCACCAATCGCAAGTTCGAGAGGATGTCGGCGTAGATGTTTTTCCGTAAAGGTACTCCGTTCAACGCCAACCCCTGCGTTCCATTGAGACCGCCTCCCAGCCCGCCGAGGTTCAGGTTCATCAATGGATTGATATCGCCCATGGGTAGTG
>JAABUI010001622.1_pt1 | contig 12880 bp, 17 predicted proteins | sample 5559111 | NCBI WGS metagenome assembly JAABUI01 (sample SAMN10711870, study PRJNA513365) | rock metagenome | isolation source: Antarctica rocks | place: Antarctica: Victoria Land, Buttleship Promontory
TGTTTGGCTATATAGCTGATGTTTGGCCATATGGCTGATGTTTAGCTACATAGCTATATCGCTACTGTTTGGCCACATGGCTGATGTTTAGCTATATAGCTGATGTTTGGCCATATGGCTGACGTTTGGCTACATAGCTACACCGCTACTGTTTGGCCACATGGCTAATGTTTAGCTACATAGCTGATATTTGGCCATATGGCTGATGTTTGGCTATATAGCTGACATTTGGCCATATGGCTGATGTTTGGCTACATAGCTACATCGCTACTGTTTGGCCACATGGCTGATGTTTGGCTATATAGCTGATGTTTGGCCATATGGCTGATGTTTGGCTACATAGCTACATCGCTACTGTTTGGCCATATGGCTGATGTTTGGCTATATAGCTGATGTTTGGCCATATGGCTGACGTTTGGCTATATAGCTACACCGCTACTGTTTGGCCATATGGCTGATGTTTGGCCACATCGCTATATAGCTGTTGTTTGGCCATATGGCTGATGTTTGACTACATCGCTACATAGCTGTTGTTTGGCTATATGGCTGACGTTTGGCTACATCGCTACATCGCTATATCGCTAATATTTAGGCTAATTGTTTAGCAAATAGCGAGGTCTAATAATTATCTATTGGTTCTATCTATTTAATAGCTATTTGAAGGGTCTACAGTGGCTATATACTCGATTACACTTATTAGCCTATTTCTCGTGGTCGCGCAAATTTTTTTTTCCACTAGCGCCGTGGCCAGTGTTTTTGCAAAAAGCTGTAAACAGTCCGAGCTCCGACTTCAGCATCCGCTCGAATTGAACTAGCACCGGCAGCTGCATAGCGCCCCTTGGCATCCTCCAAGTCTTTACCGCGTATGTTCTGTAAGTACGAGAAGTCGATTGAAGTTGCGCCGACGGACTGCGTCCCCCCGAACATGTTTTTACGAAGGACTGGAAGGGTCAGATCCTCCATTTACATGCTTAGACTCTAAAGGTATAAGAAAGACGTGTTTCCTTCAAGTCTTGTATTCTGTATCCGGTCATCCACGTCACATAGAGTCGGCAACTTAGTAAAGTTTTATTCGTTGACTCTCAGAAACACCCATCTCCCTCTCTCTCACGTCCAACTCAAAATACAGGCGCTTCAACTCAACGTCATTTCCACATCCTCCTCACGACCTCCACATCACACTTCTGCAGCAATCATGCCATCCCCTACGGGACCCCAGCCTTCGGTGCTCTCACCCACGGTGCAATCCACCCAGAACTGTACCGCCGTCAGCGAGTACTGCCCTGTTGAATACACCATTTACAGCTACTACCCAAACCTCGGCGCCAACATCTTTTTCTGCGTCTTCTTTGGTCTCTGCCTGCTCATTCAACTCTGCCAAGGGATTAGATATAAAACATGGACCTACTCGATTTCCCTGGTCTTCGGCTGTCTCGGAGAAGCAATTGGTACCCCCAACTCTTATCCCTTATCCACTGTCTCTCCGATCCTAACAGAAATACAGGCTACGTTGGCCGAATCATGCTCCACAATAATCCTTGGGATGGAAATGGCTTTAATATCCAAATATGTTGCTTGATCATTGCCCCTGCCTTCTTCGCCGCGGGGATATATCTAACACTCAAGCACATCGCCTTGGAAGTCGGCTCCATCTTCTCTCGCCTGCGCCCTAAATTCTACACCTGGATCTTCATCCTCTGCGACATCTTCTCCCTTATCCTTCAAGGTGCCGGTGGTGGCATCGCAGCCTCCGCCTCAGGCAGCTCGATGCAGAAAGTTGGCGGTGACCTCATGATGGCTGGTATCGTGTGGCAAGTCTTCACCCTCGTCGTCTTTAGCATGTTGGTCTGCGACTATGCAATCCGCGTGCATAAGCGCCGCGCCGAACTGGAAGGTTTGGCTGTCAAACTCATGTCTACCCTAAGATTCAATTTGTTCATCGGCGGTCTTATACTCGCGTATATCACCATCCTCACGCGTTGTGTCTTCCGCATTGGGGAGTTAGCAAACGGATGGGCCAATTCAATCATGCAGAATGAAATCGACTTCATTCTTCTCGACGGTGTGATGATCACCATTGCGGTTACATGCCTCACGGCTTTTCATCCCGGTCATGTATTCCCGGAGATGCAGATGCATGGCAAGACGAGGCCTCCTGGCGAAGACGCCGTGGCGGAGAAGGAGACTGTGGACGACGTAGAGTCGACACCTGCGAGTCTGGATCAGGATGAACGACCGAAGAGGGAGCACTATTTCGGCGCTGCGTGAGGGTGCCAACGCCCAAAGAGGTTTTGCTGTTCTTTGCTTTTTCGGATACAGAATTCAATGGGTAGACCACGGAGATTCAAGGTGTCTGCGGGGCCAAATTGCGAATCTGAGAAGCGAAGTCGAGCAATATCAAATTGACAAGGTGAAGATTTCTCGGTGCGTTCTTGGTGGAGAGATCTACCGCTTTGCCTGCTCCAGAAATGCTTGTACTCTACATACATGATCTAAGGGCGCTTCAATTGAAATCCTGCAAATCTTCACACATTGCTCTTATCAATCTTGTTGTACTAGCCAAAATCCTATCTCAACACTGGGGCAGCTATACCTGCAAAGGTTCTCACGTCAACCATAAAGCTCCCCCTGGACATCCGCATACGCCTGTCTTGTCTTCTTGCCAAAGCAGCATCCCCTCGCCAGCTGTCGAATTCACCGAGCTTCGTAGAGCTCAGCCTCAACTTCCGATTCACAAAGAACACTCCAGGCATCACAGGTACACTTCTTAACCTGTTTTCCCTGACATTAAATCCAATCTTACGGTATCACCTCTGTGACATCATCCATTTGGACTGTTCTGCATGAGCAGGCTACTATTATAGCAGGCGAAGAGCGGCTGCAAGAGCAGGACAAAGTCAAACGTCCAAAATTACGTTGTCACCACTTGCCCGCGTTTTAAGGAGAGATGGACCCGTCTCGACCTGGACCGAAGACCATGCGGCGTTAGCTGTGCTGGTCTATTGCTAAAGCCAAGTACTGCAAATTGTCCTGTCTGGCTTCGCTTCAATTGAAGTTTTGGAAAGATTGCATTCCATGCTTCGTATTCGCTTTGTTCCAAGAGTCACCTGATAGGGATCCCACTGGAGATCATAGCCTTGTAGGGCTGACGCTCGCTGGCCAAGGCGCGGATTAGTAATTACTCATCACGACGACTCTTAGTCTCGAACCACCCAGGCCAACGTGTTGAAATACGAGGAGAAGTTGAGGTCTTATAAGTGTGGAATTGATTGATTAAGTTAGTTATATGGAGAAGAAAAAGAAGTGCTAGGGGGATGCCAAGACGCTAAACCGCTTTAGGCCATCCACCAATTAAACCAGGAATACTTGGTAGCATAGGGCTGAATTCCAACACAAACTAAGGTACTGCGATCAAACGCAGGCCTGAAATCACACGAGCTTGCCAATCCAGGCAAGAGGCCGTATCATTCCGTCTCATAAATGGCAATGGCACCTAATGCGAACGACGACGACGACGGCTTCTTCAACGACCTTTCTAGGCAGCCGAACCCAGGCTCCAGAGGATCCGGCATTTCTCAGAAACAAATCGGTGCCCTCGCTAACAGCCAAGATGGAGGGACAACGAGGCGTACAGCGTGCGTCATCTGCAGGAAGAGAAAGCTCAAGTGCGATGGAAACAAGCCGAAGTGTGCAACTTGCGCAAGGTTGGGACACAATTGTGCATACGACGAGGTGCGGAGAATGGGAGGACCGAAGCGAGGTTATGTGGTGGAATTGGAGGCACGGTTAGGTTGTGGCATCACCGCTCGTAAGATAGAGACTTTGAACTGACTTGGCCTTTCACCCTGCAGTCCAATTAGAGACCCAGCTTAAGACGAACGACAACAAGGATGCAAAGCCAAGCGAGCCCGAACTCATGCAAGATGAACCTGGTGCTCCCATGAGCATGGAAGTAGGCATGCAGTATTCACTGTCGGAGGTGCCATTCGATTCCATGCCTACCAATGAACCGACTATGTTACGAGACACGCCAGTAGGAATGATGCAAGATCAAGAGATTATGGCTAACCTGGACCTTGGCCTCGATACAAGCTTCTCTTGGGAGATGATTGGGCTGGGGGTGGAAGAGCCAATGCCGACGCAGAAAGCAATCGACGAGTTGTATGATTCCCGTCCCCAGCTTTGAGTACAGGCTAATGGTCTTCCAGAACCTCAGTCTATTTCGACAAAATACACCCCTCCTTACCAATGATCCACAAGTATCGGCATCAAGCCTCTACGGATCTGATCTATGGACACCGTCCTCCCATATGCCTTCGTTATATCATGTGGTGTCATTCCGCTACCATTACAGACAAATACATGGATTACCATGATATTTTCTACAGACGAGCAAGGAAATACATCGAAGTTGACGAGATGACAGGCCCAGGCGAGGCGATCGTGTCCCTCGCTCACGCGCAATGTTGGTCGCTCATTGCAATATATGAGTTCAAGATGATGTATTTCCCCAGAGCTTGGATAAGTGTAGGCCGAGCAGCTCGTCTGGTCCTCATGATGGGACTCAATCGAGTGGACGGTGTTGGACCAGACGTCAAGCAATGTCTGCCCCCGCCGAAAGACTGCACGGAACGTGAAGAGCGAAAGAGAACGTTCTGGATGGTTTACTGCGTGGATCGTTACGCCAGTATGGCAACCGGCTGGCCTATGTCGATTGACGAGAAAGATGTGATTACGCCACTACGGGGATGAAAGATCTTGCCCCTGTTGAGGGCTGACGCTAATTTAACACCTCAGATAACAAATACCCTTCCAGTAAGCGAAGATGCCTTCCAGCAAAGTAGGCCTGAAGCAGCTCCCACCCTGACCGAGGCCATGACGCCCGCTCTAATCAAGTCACTCTCGTCGTTCGCCGGAGTCGTTCTTATCACCCACTTCTTCGGGCTGAATCACACCCACCTGCACCGTCCGGAGCCGGATCCACGAGAATATGCTCTAAATGGAGAATTCTGGAAGCGCCACCGGAGAATGGATACTCTGCTCTCGCAGACCTCAATCTCTCTTCCCGACCATCTAAGGCTCCCCAACGGCATTCGAGATCCAAACACCGTTTTCCTAAATTTAGCCATCCCAACATCCACCATCCGCCTCCACCAAGCGGCCATCTTCAAGGCAGAGGAAAACCACCTACCCAAGAGAGTGGTCGAGCAAAGCAGAACTCGCTGCATCATTGCGGCCCAGAGGATTGCTGACATCGTGCGCATGACGAGCGATATGGATATGGCTGGTGTGAGTGAAGCATCAATCTATTTGATAGTGTCTTGGCTGATGATGTCCAGATGAACCCATTCATAGCGTTCTGTCTATACGTCGCAGCTCGTGTCTTCGTACAGTACCTCAAGAAGGCCCCTGGCCACCAGGAAAACTTTGGCCACCTAGACTTTCTCCTCACCGCGTTGCGAGCGTTGCAAAGGAAGATTGCTCTTACGGAGTTGTTCTCAATCCAATTGACTTTAGACATCGAGGCAAGCGGGCTGGACACCATCCTCTTCCCTCCAGACTATTCATCAACCTTTATGCATGGAAACGTATGTAGCTCTGCCGACTTCGCCGATACCGCACCCACCGGTTTCAATTCCGCCATCAACAGCGACTTCAACGCCAGCGGCTTATTTACCGCCATGTCTGGTCAGGCGAATCACTCTTCCCGTCTCACTTCGCAATCTACTGCCAGCTACAACCCCATCTCCTCCAACCCCTCCTATCGCCCACCCCAGATGCAAAATGAAGATCCTACAACGACGCAAGCAACGACGCGACTGGCCTCCATGCCGCCCATAGCTGGCGCCCACAACTCATTTACTGCGTTCTCACCTCCGACGGATCACATGTTCGCGGATTCCACCTCGGGCTCGGGTTCGGGCTTGGGCAGTGCGAGGAATTCTGCCGACGGCAATGGTAGTGGCAATACGTAGTGGATCCATTCAAGCTTGAGTCAAAGTTGGGAGCTTAGGGTTGGAGTTGGGGCTACGCCAGGGGCGCCGAATGGGATGAGGCCGGAGCATGGCTGGGAGGGGGGGAATATGTGGATTGTGCGAGGAGGTTCCCATGTATTCGTAGCTCTTCTCCGCCCGTCTCTTGTCAGCAATGCTTCTGATCTTCTGTGCTCCATCTCTGCGAGGTCTAGATTTTGGGCCTGAGACTGCCGGGGAAGTAGTGGAGGCATAGCATTGGGGTCAATGCCACTTTTGATGCCGGAGCGGAGCGACGCCGGGAGAGGTCGGTTGATCATGAGATTCGGTGGGACGTTCAGCACACAATGCAAGCAATAATACCTCGCAACCTTCTTCCAGTCACCGCTTCCAATTTCATGGTCCGGCCGCATCCCTCGTTCAACTTCCTACTATACATCAGCTCAGACGATGCAAAATCCACCACCGTTCGCTACCTTGCGGAAAATAATCTCCTGAAGAGTGCCACCCAACGCATCACAGCATCTCAGGATCGACCTCCTTTTTCTCCAGCTGCCCCAGCATTATCGAATACAGACACTCCTCGACTATCAACACTCCCCCTCTTTGCGGCGGTCGTTGGTAGTTTGGGCAACTTCGTTCCGACACGCTCTTGAGACCGGAGTCTCTAGACTTAACTCTAAAGACATAGAGCCGAAAGGTGTCGGAGGAGACATGAATTCCCTTTAAAGTCTCACCTTATAGTATACGTCATATTTGGAATAAGGACCGCCGCAGTACTTATGAAGCATTGAGGTTACATCCGCTACTTGGGCGCGTCCCTGCGCGCTGATTTTCTTCATCTTTCTTTGCCTAAAACTGAGCATGACCGCCAAGATGGCCTAGACTGCGTCCCACATTAACAAGCCTGCCACGACAGATTGTTGATATGATCCCAAGAGAGAGTAGAGAGTGACCCTAACCTCAAAAGGAGAGCACCTGAGACTCAACGGCATATTGACGATGAGGCCGAGACTAAGGTTCCCGACGGGGTCCGAGTCCGAGTCCGAGTCCGAGTCCGGCGACCTTCTACCGTAGCGACCCAGATTTGTGATGGCTTGCGATGCCTCCCGTCTTGGCCTCTCTACTCCTGTCGCTGTCTCCTTGCCATGGGCAGTATCGGACCGTCGGGAATGGTCCATTGCCCAGTTTCCAAGATGGGCAGTTTGTACTGTGTCGGGAGGATCTGTGGGCCATGTCGATGGTCCGGATGTTTCGGTGGAGGGTTGTGCCGCTTCGAAGGTGCGAGCAGTGTTGCAGCCTCCGCTACGTTGTGTCTGTCTATGTCAACCTGGAGTGGTCTATGAGAACCTACCTATATAAAGAACACTGCCACACTCTGTATGGAATATCATCTATCCCATCGCTGAACCAAAATCGGGCCTTCCTCCAAACACTCCGCAATGTACGGCTTACAACGTTTCGCGCCCATGTTCGCCATTCTCCTCGCGTCTCTCCATCCATGGCACACTCTGGCCGACTCGAGCCCCCAAGTGCTTCCTCTGAGCTCCGACGATACCTTCGCTTTCGAGATCCTGCGCGTCCTCGCTCACGCCCATTATGGCGGCTCAGATGTTGCAGAAGTCCTCACGGCAGCCAACGGGATCGCACCTGGTAACTTTACAAGCTTCAGCTCAGCATTCCATGCTCTCGCCGATCGAGTCCGCTCGCGCGCTGACGGCCTGGACGCCAAGCGGTACCCGGTCAGTGCGCGCGACGAGCTTTTTGCCGCCTCCAACTACTATCGCGCCGCCGATTTCTTCCTGCACGGCGACTGGGAGGATCCCGAGATCAAAGACCTATGGGTCCAGCAGACCGCTTGCTTCGACAAAGCCCTCTCCTTGCTACCGGTTCCCGGGCGGCGTGTGTCATTGAAGGGCGATGGTTTCGATATTCCGGCAATCTTCTATGCCGTGGATGCCCCCAGCAGCCGGCCGAAGATCAAGCGTCCCACTCTGATCGTCGGCAATGGCTACGACGGCTCCCAGGAAGAGATGCTTCATGTTACCGGGTTTGCGGCGTTGGAGCGAGGTTGGAATGTCATCACGTATGAAGGGCCTGGCCAGCCGACGGTCCGCCGTGACCAGGACCTGGGTTTCATCGTCGAATGGGAGAAGGTAGTCACGCCCGTTGTCGACCACCTCTCGACGCTGCCAGAAGTCGATATGTCGCGGGTGGCTCTCTACGGCTACTCACTTGGTGGGTGGCTCGCGACACGAGCCGCTGCCTTTGAGCATCGAATCAAAGCGGTCGTGGCCGTCGACGGCGTTTACAGTGCCGGCGAAGCCTTCTTGAGCCAGCTCTCATGTCCTTGTATACGTCGGGAAACAAGTCCGCGTTTGATGCAACGGTAACTACGGCTTTGACGAGCGGTAAAGCGCCTACATCTCTACGGTGGGGTGTTGAGCAGGGACTCTGGAGCTTCAAGATCAGATCTGGTTATGATTTTCTCCAGAAGGCAGCACAAATGACCATGGAAGGACTTACGGGCAAGATCAAGGTTCCAGTCTTCGTGGGAGCGGCGGAGAACGAGCAATTCTTCAAAGGGCAGCCCGAGCAATTGAAGGCGGCGCTTGGAGATCAGGCAACCTATTTTCCCTTCCGGGCCGCAGATGGGGCGGGGGAGCACTGTCAGGTCGGTGCTGCAGTGTTGTTGAATCAGGTTGTTTTTAGCTGGCTTGAAGGTGTGCTTGGGCCGGGTAAATGACCAGGGATAGCGAAGGATAGTGTTGCAGATGGACGTTGTACATGAACACTGTGACTAGAGTCGCTAAGTTTCGTTCACCAAAAAAACCTCAGCTCCTGAATCCTTCGACCCAATTTTCTCTGCTCCTTAAAGCCAAAGCCGCAGAAGCGACAACCTTTCACGTCATCCGTAGTCCTCGGGAAGACGGACGATATCTCCCGTAAGCGAGCCGGCTTCGTCCAGAAGTAAGCGTGGGGGTGTCACTGGAAGCCGACTAAGACTGTACATGCTTCCATTCGATGATTGACCACGTCAATTAGGTAGAGATAACCTTAACCATCGACTAGTATTAAAAACGAATCCCCTCCAATGTGTCTCCTGCAAAGCGATCGAGGCTCACTTGAGATCGATCCCAATGAAGTAACCAGCAGTCATTGAGTCGGCCACCAAGGCTAACAAATCGAAATGACAAGCCATAAAGGGCGCAGCCTCTACGGTCGGGCGTAGGACCTGCCGGGTTATAAGATTTATGACGATCTCAAAAGCCAAGGGCCTTTGTGGAGAAACGTCTACCTAGTACGGGAGATTTCCATGACAGGGGCTGGACGAAAAGCAGTTTATCTTCCTGGTCTCACTCAATTCCCTCATTTACTTCGCGATGCGAATTTCTCTATCTCGTCTGCCAACGGTGTGTTTTATTCCACCATTCGTACCTAGTACCATTGAATATGCCAGTAGGATGTTGGGATTATGTCATATTAGGTGTGACAAGGCTTTATGTTCGGAAGAAAAGACTCTTTTCCATCTGTAGCCAAGCGAAGCTAACATGGTGGTACTTTAAGAGGTGTATCGAGCGATTCGCGACGAAGAGGACTTATGCCTTTTTCTGTCGACCTTGTTTTCCATCTTGAAGGCACTGTTGAATGGATGTGGACCATGGAGTTGTGAGTACGGGGCAAAATGAGGGGTTCTGGCACAACTTAAGTTCTACGAGTTGATGCAGTCAGCACTCTATTGGGGACTTGAAATTCAATCGAAGAGAAGCGGAGGGCGGAACCAGATTGTGGGGACATACTGGTGCGTGATACAATTGAAACAGTTGAACCAGTTCGCATTTCTCTATAAGGACTGACTGGATGGAGAATGATAAGGATTGGATCCATGGGTGAGTGAAAGAGCTGTTCCGAGCAAAAGCCAGACGCCCGAGCATCAGAGAGAAGCCCTTTACAAAACCGTGTCAGTGTTGAGCTCAATCCTGCACTACAAAGTTCCACAACCTTTACAAACCATTATCACAGCTGCCGCTCCTTACCTCAGTTCACCAACACATACCTATACCTTGCCATGCCCTTATCCATGTCCTCAACCGCTCCGTTTGCGTCCTTCATTGGCTTCTCCTGACTGATAGGATGGATCTTGTGGGCCACAGCAAAGTCGAGCATCTCGCGGATCTGGGCGGGCGGGCCGATTAGGGAGCCGCTGATCGTGACGCCCTTGCCGATCAAGGAGAAGGCATTAATAGGAGGGAGGACGTCCTCAGGCGCTCCGAGTTAGACGAAGGTGCCGTTGGTGCGAAGGAGAGTAAGGTATTCTGACAGGGGCATCTGCGAGGGTTAGCGAGAGTCAGTCATTCCATACGAAGTAAGAAGAAGAAAACGTCGAGGGGACTAGATATGGAGGGTGGATGTTAACGGACGTTAGGACTAGACACCGTGGAGACGATGATATCTAGGGATTGAGCATGCCTACTCGTCCAATTCTCGTCCTCGTCCGTCGCGACATACTCGCTCGATATTACTCGGAGGGTTCGACATACCGTAGTGGGTGATCTTGATGTTAATGTCTATCTCTTCAAATTCTTTCTGTTCGAATTCTTGCCATTTCATGCCGCCAATCCCAGTGGCTTTGTCGAGGGCCATCCAGCCTTCGAATTTGTCATCAGCCATAGGTGAGACCGAGTAGATCCAAGCAAGATCAGACACAGTTGTGTGATATCGTTGAAATCGTAGTTGAGTTGGCGAGAGCATTTTGCATGGGGATAGCTTCCCCCATTCGGAACTTGGCTTCCGACTCAGTTTGTAATCAATGTTTTACGTAGTACGATCGGAGGTCCTGAGAGCGCCAACGACGCTTGATTGGTGAGCATTGGAAACACCAATGCGGGGACGGATGGACAAGAGCCGCTTAGAAGTCCGAGATTACGTTGCGAAAGCCACAATCCTATTCCTTGGAATGTTGGGAGCAGTAAACCTTTTCATCCAAATCGAGCCTCTCCAAGCTGGGACCTGGGAGCCGGGTCCTCGCGACCTGCCGCTACGAAGCGTTTCACAATGCCCTGCCGGTGGGTCAATTAAATCAGAATTGCGGCTCCTTCAACCGAGTAGAGCCAGAAAGTATGGGAAGGGCAAATCTTCGAAAAAGCATTAGATTTCACAACGGGCTCGAAGAGACCGTATGTAGTTGAACTTGTAGGAGGACAAGCTCTACCAGATATTCCATAACGTGTTACAGCAACACATCGACCCTCGAAATTGAACCCCCAAGCGTGTAGTCCCTACTGGCGTATTGAGAGTCCCCACCGGTGGTACTAATGTACAGACTCCCTTCATCTAACGTGGTCCGCCCAAAGCGGCACGCTGATGGCCCCGCAAGCGCGGAGGAATTTGCGTTTCCCGCGAGCACCGCTCCGGAGCTTCCATGAGGGCCCACGAAGTCAAGGGTACCGAGAGCGTCCGCGATGAACAAATCTCCCCTTGCTCCGAAGGTGAAATCGTCGCCGTACATGCCCGACACCACGATCGATGCATTGTCCGCGGCGCTGCCGTCGGGTTGGATCGGCACGCGTCCCACAATCGATCTGCCAGAGTTGGTGAAGTACAAAGAACCATCGTGAAGCTTCAGGCCATTGGCGCCGAGAGGGGCCTCCGTGACCGGCTTCATGAGAGGATCATCAATGATCAAGACAACCACACCGGTGTTCTCGTTGAGCTTCCAGATTACGCCGGCGCCGGAATCGGCGAGAAGGAGGATCCCAGCGTCTCGGTCCAGGGATATCATTCCGTTGAGCAGGATGGAGTCAGGAAATTCGGCGATCTTTGTGACATCAGGGCCGTTGTGGAGGCGAGGGGAGAACGCGGTCATATTCACTCTCCATACCGAGCCCGTTCCCTTCACGGGGGCGGACGTGTAGAGCGAGTAATTGGAAGCTATGACATAGAAAATGTCCGGATGCGTCTCGGCGATACCGAGAAGACCTGTGGCGTTGGGGAATGTGTGGACGAGAGCCGCGTCGTAGGTTTGCAAGGGATCGACTTAGTATAACTTGGGGGCGCTGAGGACGGTGGCGAGAATCTGGCCGTTGGCTCTGACGGCGAAATTCTCGATCTAGGTTCCGGGGGGGAACCTATAGACAACGTGTATAGGGAGAGGAAGGGAAGGTTGAGAGGTTCTAATGTGGCAGGAGCTAGTATTGCACGGAGTTGTAGGGCTCGCGAAGGGAAAAAACGAGGAGAGCACAGCGAACCAAGTGCTAAGACGAAGAGTTTCCATGGTAGACGTGAGGTTTGTGCAGTTTGTAAAACGGTATGCTTTTTGCGTTAAATACGTTGTCTTCAGAATTAACAGTGTCGTCACTTCCATATCCGGAATAACTGAGCTCATAACAATTACAAAGCAATGATTACAGAGCAGCACTTTACAAAGCAATGATTACACGTCAGTAATCACAAAGCAATAATTACGTGGCGTAGGGCAATGGATCATGATGGAGATACGGAGCAACTCAGCGAACCCTTTGAAAGTGGGTATCGAGCCTGTATGGGTTGGGAACTTCGATGTGGTGGTATCGGACGATTTGATGAATTATGCAGACGAGGCCGACGGCGAATTTTGATAGAAGGGGTCACCCCCCAACCGAACACACCCTCCAACCGAACACGCCTTATAGGGCTGTAGGGCTGAGAAAAAAGGTTTTTTTATTTTCAATGCTGCGATCGATTATTTGACTTAACTAACTTAAATAACTCTATAGACCTATGCTCTACAAGGCCTACGAACTCGTAGACCTCGCCTAAATTAACTAATTACGCCGTCGCATTCCTCCGCAATCTCGTAGGGCTGTTACTGTTATTACTATATCTATTAAGGTCGCCACCGACCTTACTATAGCTCCTAAGTAGTCACC
>JAABUI010001623.1_pt1 | contig 12877 bp, 17 predicted proteins | sample 5559111 | NCBI WGS metagenome assembly JAABUI01 (sample SAMN10711870, study PRJNA513365) | rock metagenome | isolation source: Antarctica rocks | place: Antarctica: Victoria Land, Buttleship Promontory
ATCCCTTGGATTTGGTGGAACGATCCTGAGATCACGATTTTACGGTCAATAGAAGTCCTCTTGAATCAATGTCGCAAGACATCGATCTGAAGTCAGCATGAGCAATTTCTGCTAATACACTTTCAATTTGGCACGTTTGTCGTAAAGATTCGCAGAAAAAGACCTAGTGCTTTATCTGTTGCGTGGCCTTTCGATTCCTGTCAAACTAATCCTAAAAATCAGACGTCGTTTTGCTTGTAGATTGTGTAGCCTCGGCAAGCCAGCCTCAGACCATATCGTACGTACTCTGCAGATCTGCACTACTTTCTTCCCGCTGCTTGAGGATATCACTTGCTGCTTGACCTGATTACCAGATGACTGGTCTTGTTCGAGTAAGCTGATTTCGTTCTCCGGCACCATATGAATCCCGCTACGCTTTGGATGACTTATCCCCCTCATTTATGAATTTCGTCGATGTCCAACACTTTACTTTCTCGCACCATTGTGCGAGCACAAAGACGTCTAGTGTGGATTAGAACACACGCAAAGGGGCATTCTGCGCCACACCCGCGATCCGGACCGCGAAATGTGGTTTGAAAGGTACTGACGCTCAAACAACCCCAACCCCGAGGAATAGTAACGATCGTATTCGTTTGTCGAGCACAATTGCAGGAATGGTATGACCTTGACTATGAAAAGCTAAAGACAGGTCGACATATGTCAGGATAAGGCGATCTCGTCTCCCGGTCACGTGACCGCCTGCGCAGCGCTGCCGTTTTCAAAGTTTAATGCATCGGGAATGCCTCTGTAAACGCTCTTCCTTATGCGCTGCCATGATCATTTGGTCCACGACCTTCTACGACGAAGCAATCCGTCCTGCAGTCAGGCTTCTGTAGTGCTTTTGACAGCCCCTGACACCATTCCTCATCACAGCAAGGCGAAGGGTTCAACTCTCAATCACACAGGATTTGCTGAACATTTGTGTGAATCAAGGTAGACCAATGCTGAGTCTGATCCAGAGCCTTGATCAAAGCGTCTCTTACAGTGTGGTTACCGGATATTTCAGTCCCATACATCAGGCTTTGACCTGATCAAGAAATGACTTCTTTGTCGAAGAAAGACGATACTGTGGATGAAGAGAAGTTCTGCTTCGGCGATGAAGTCAGTCTAAAGGTAAAGGTCAGACAAAATCCTGAAATGGTCAAACAGGAATGAGCTAATGCAACCGATCTGATTCGCTCAAGCTCTCATACTCAATACTCGTTCTGTTTGTATACAACGGTCCGGCTATTAAAAAATGACAGCAGCAACGATCAGTAGTGTAAAGGCCCCGAAGCGAGAAGATTGCGCTATGAAGAGAACAGGCGTCGGCACAAGAAAAGGAGCGGGATGATGGGATCTGCGGGCCGGAAGCGGGCCGGCCTTCCTCTCGATAGGATGCGAGCTGCTTATCTCCCCCCTCATGGCCAAGAACCTCTTGTTCATACTCCCCGCCGGGCCTTCTATCGTTCCGTACTTATGCAGTGTACGCCCGAATAGGCTAGGAATGGCAATTGGACGGTCAATGGATACTTAACGCTCGCATTTGATTTCATGCTGCAATGATACTTGTGAGCAGCATGGGAGAAAGCTACTTCCGATCCACCTCCACAGCTCAGGTTGTTCTTCAATACGCATATGCTAGGTATCATCCTGAAAGGTAGCAGCACAATGTGTGCATCCATGCGTCGATCAGCATTCAGGCGCCTTCTGACAGCAAGGCATCATTGATGGGAGAGATCGTTCTCTTGAATTTCAAAGGTCGTCTACAGGAGTCAGGTCCCGGATAATTGAGTGAAGAGTCACGTACGACCTGTGGCAAGTACGCATTCGCGCTGAGATCAAGGACCCAGAGATCTTCGAACACCGCTTCACCGTTGTAGCCACCTGAGATGAAGATCCTCGCATCATGCAAGATGGCGACATGATAACCTCGGCCAGGTGGAGGAATCCCTCGAGGTGTTTTCGATTCCCATTGCAGGGTTACTGACATGAGCTTGCTCCCAGCATTGGGCTTACCAAGATTGAGGAGAAGTACGTCCTGCGTGTATGTCTGACCGTTGTGACCACCAATGATGAAGAGGTAGGAGCCGACCTGGGTAGAGGTATGTGAAAGACGGTTGTGCTTCATTTCAGTGTCGACGAGCGTCCACATGAGGGTGTCTGCTTGTCAAACTGAGCTGAAACACCTTCACTCACGTAGATTCAACACATATACATCGGCAAAACTCGCGTGACCATCGCTGCCGCCGAAAACAATCATCTTGTCGCCGACGAGATTTGCGGTATGATAGCCCTTTCTCTGAGGGACATCGCCTTTAGTCCGCCATTCATGCCATGTTAAACGATCCGAATCCGAGACATCGAGAGCCCAGACATCGTTGAGCGCGGCTTGGCCATTGCCGCCTCCGAAGACGACAAGGAAATTGCGGTACAGGATTGTCGTATGTGCTCGGCGAGGCGGAGGCAAGGAGGCTCGAGGTGTGGTGATCATTGCACGAGAGAAGCGATGGGTGGCTAGGTCTATCAGTTCAACTCAACCTGAGGGCACTTACCCATATCAAAAATCCACACATCATTGCTGTATGTCGGCCCGTCACCGCCTCCAAAGATGTAGAGCCGCGGGCCAACTAGCGTCGTAGTGTGCGCTCTCAAAGGTGGAAATTGTTCACCGTATGTCTCGACAGTGCTCCAGAGGAGACTTTCGGTGTCGAACCAAGCAACACCCCTCCAGCATGTCTTGCCGTCTACTCCACCAATGAACCATATGCGATCGCCGACTAAAGTACCCGTGTGAGCGCGAAGGCCTTGCCCAGGAGGTCGGCCATGAAACGGGAGTGGCGAAAAGTACATGGCGGATGCTGGGGCTTTGCTGATACCTTTCGCCGACGGGAGTAGAGGCTCTACTACCTTCGCGCGTATGGATGGTGCTTTGTTGATCTTTCTGCCCCGCTCTCTGTCACGCACACCGGTCAAGTCGTTCCGGGCTTCGATCATGGTCTCAGGGCCCTTGCCCGACGACCGAGTCGTTCCCCGCCGACGTGTGGACCATATCTCGGCGCCACTGCCTGTCTCGCCATCCTTACGATTCACGATCCCTCCTCCATTGGACAATAATTCTGGCGCACCGGTGAACGCGAAGTCTGGAGCGACACGCGATGCCGATATGCTACCTCTGATTGGGGGAACTGGGCCGGTGCTCGACCAAGAATCCGTTCCGTTTATCAGCGTATCTCTATTGTCGTGTTTCGCAGTGATGGACTCCTTGCGTTTCGGCACGCCCGTTGGTGGACCTCCGGAGCCTGGTTCCCCCAAACCAATAGGGGAATGAACCGCTCCGAGGAGGATCGTAGGACCAGATCCCATCGTAAAATCCCGCTGTCTTGTTGTCGGTCTTATGCTGGTCATGACATCCGGTGGCCTGGTCTGAGCCAGATGAATTGGGTAGGTGACAGGCTCGAGGTCGTTGGGAAAGGCAGGGAGAGGAGGAGGATCTTTGGTCGTCATGCCGTCGCGTGAGGCTGATTGACCAGGTAGTTGAGACGGCTGGCCTTGACCAGATGTATCCAAGGGATCATTTGGGGGTTGTGGAGAAGGCGTTTGAGGCAATGAAGATGTACGAGATGGCAGGAGTAGATGATTCGGTGTCCCGCCATCAACGTTGTCGATGTCGCCGAATTGCTCGCCGGAGCTAGCGAGAGGTGTCGAGGTCGAGGTCGTGAAGAAGGAGCTCGAGGCGGAAGTCTCGTCCACGAGCACCCTTGAGAGGGAGGGAAAGGTCGAAACACGGTGGTGCGGCGAGATTTGTCCACGAGGTGATGCGGTAGCTTCTGGTGAGGGTGAAGCTGAAGCTACCTTGTCGGCACGTCGGAAGGGACTGCGTCCAAGGGTAGGAAGACGTCGAAAGGTGGAAGATGAAGGAAGGGCGAGTTGTGATGCCGAGTTGTTTCGCTGTCGGCCTAGGGAAGAAGATGATAGGTCAGCTTGAGATCCACGATGTACGCAGATATCGGGAATGATTACCCAATAGCTCACGGCTATGTACTCACCATTGGAATCCATTATATTCCGGTTCGAAGGCTGAGTGGTAGTGTTGAGCCTGGATGATCAGACTAGATCAGACCCGGCAATCTTGTCGGGTCAGGTAGATTCGGACGCGATAACGCCAGGAGAGTCTTTGCACGGATCATAGAGATGATGAAAGATGTCGCGTTGAAGGCGGAAAGAGGAGAAGAAGGGTGTGATCTAAAATTCAATTCACAATGCTTTGATCGATCGATGAAGTGGATCACCGAAGAACGAAATACATAGTCGGGGCATACGGAAGGCCTCGGGGCCCCTCTCCCTTTTCCGTTTACTATCTTGAAAGGAAGTCGACTTCCACTTTTGCCCCCGATCCTGCGCAGAACAGCTGTTGTGTGGCTCATGACGAGGAGTCGGGACCATCTGGGTTGTTCAGGGAAGCAAAGTGAGGAGCTGCATTGCAGGTACGACATTTCTGACTTTTGCGCCAGGTGGCTGAACCTATGACCGTTGAAGTGATAAAGAGCTCCTTGTCGGTGTTGACTACGAGAACAACGATGCATGCATCCATTCAATGACCCTTCCACCTCACAGGCCACCCTCCGCCGGTTCGTCTCCAACGCTGAAGTTCCCCCACAACCTCCTCACCTCCTCCGCCGTAGGCCGGTCCTCGGCGAGCGGGTCAACCATTGCCCGGAACACCTCTCGAACATCATCAGGGACATACTCCATCCCGTCGAGAAACATCATCACAGGACTTCCATCAGCATAAGTCATAGCCGTACCGGCGTTATGTCTTTTCTCTACAGGTCGAACCGGCGAGATGGGCGAGGACAAGGGCGACTGGCGGGAATGAGCGGCCGAGGGCGTAAAAGAATAGTCGCCAGCCGCCGTCATCGACTTCGGGTCGTCAACTTCGCTGAGCAGTAAGGACACTGCATCTGGCGTTGGGGTGGCTTGCCGATTCTTGATCCACTTGGCCCAGAGCTTGACCCCAGCTGGGGATTCGGCACTGCTCGGACCATCTGCTGCATCTTCTGAAGCACGGAGCGACTCGGCTGAAGACATCCTCGCCAGCCTGGGTCGCGGATCGCGTTGCGGTATCCTAAGCGAGCCGGTCCGCTTGACTCCCTCGATCTGGAAGTCTCGCCATGCTGAAGGGTACGGACTGCCAGCGAGGCTCACATCCTCCTCATTGCCGATCCTTGACAGCCTTTCTCTCTCTTCCCATGCCCATAATGCTCCCTTCCGGACATGATGCATCATTTCAACCGATCGCACGCCGCGGAAAGGCTCTCGTCCGGTGATGCATTGGTACAGAGTGGCTCCGAGGGCGAAGACGTCAACAGGGAAGGAGAAGAACTGGCTCGGGTCGACAAGCTCGGGAGGTGAGAAAGGTAAAGTCCCGAGACCTAGGCCGTCAATAGGTGGGTGTGATGGGTGGATGAGGAGAGATGAACCAAAGTCAGAGAGGCGGATGTGAAGGTCCGAGGTGAGCTGTCGTCAGCGATGTTGTCAGCAAGTCACGCACCAAGAGGTTCGCCGGTTTGATATCGGCGTGCACGATGCCTTTTCCATGAACCCATTCCAATGCTTCGGCTCCCTCCATCGCCCATCTTTCCCACAATTGCCTCCCTACCAGATGCGGACTAGTTCGGAGCATTCGGTCAACCGTGCCGAGGGGTGCGTGCTCAAGCAGGAGAACCCATCGTGACAGGGATGTTGTAGGTGGTCCCGCCTTGGCCGCCTGTGCGAGTGCGGGCAAGGAAGGGGAGGAAGCCAGCGATGAAAGTGATTCCGACACGCACGTTGAGCTTCTTTGCCGCAGGAGAGATTTGTCGGTTTTAAACTCGGACGCTAATCGGCCGTGAGCGGATCCTCGGCGCCCAACTTCACGCTCCTCTTTGACGGCGATGAGCTTGACGATATAGTCGGCACCATGTCGCCTCATCTGCTTATCGGTACCATCCCGTAAAGGTGATAGCGCTCGAGATATTTTCATCGGCCCTGGACCGGTAAGACGTCCTAGAAAGAATGCCTCTCTCAGTCCCATCGTCTGCGAGTCCCGATCTGGAGACATGCTCTTAGCGGCGCAAAGTCGCCAGCTCCCGCCCACGATGTCGTTTCCCCGTGCATTGACTTCGGCGCCATCTCGCGAGCCACGTCCTTGCATTCGTCTCCCTTCTACCTCCCGCTCCCGCTTGTAGGCTGCGAGGTATACCTTGGCGTATCGGCCTTCTCCAAGGAGATATGTCGAGCTTGGCTCGAAGCGAAGGTTGACGTCTTCAGAAGAGGGTGGTAGGGGTGGTTGCCATGGGAGATGGATACTGGAGGAGGAGGATGGCAGGGAAGGAGACTGGTGTAGCGGAGATAAGGGCTCTTCGATTGACTGGAAGTAAGGTGATTCGAGACGCAAAGGAGGTGGTAATCTTGCACGCAGACTGGCGGACCGAGAGAGGGCATGAGGTCGTGGCGAGGACGAAAGGCGAGGAGCAGGAGGGGGATTGATCGGGCCTGAAGCGGAATCGTCGAAAAAGGATAATGTGCGAGGGGAACTTTGTCCAGTTGGTGGTGTCGGCAGGTCTGATGGTTCAGGTGAATGTCCGAAAGCTTCTGCCCCTCGTAGAGAAGCTCGGCGTGCAAGATTACCGTTACGTTGACCACGCAAAGGTTTGGGCGGCGGGGCCTCTGAGGTCCATGAGACGGAGAAGAGGTCGTTCCGAGACGCAGTCGAGGATGACCTTGACTTTGTCCCAGTCATCTGAGGGTCAAGTGACGGGAATGGCAGGTGATTGAGTGCTATCTCTCAACCATGCCGGGTTCGCTGATGATCTCGGAGGAGGCGAGAACAGGAATTTATACACGAAATGATGTGACTCAAGAAAGCGGAAACGTGATCCCAGACTGGTGCCGAATCGAACAAGTGATATGGTCGCGTCAGTAGTCTCCCATAAAAACTGGCTCAATCTTCTGGTTGGTCACCTTCAGATTATCGATTTACAACAGCTACTCGCGCCCTCAATGTTCAAGGTCCGTCAATCCCCAACCTTCCCCTTCCTCACGCGCGCCTGGAACAGACCGCCTCATTTTAGGGCTAAGGCTGTTTCTCGCTTCCCGCCGCAACTCGTCGCTCAATTTGGAGGCCGTCGAGACTGCAGTCAATGGTGAATCCGAACAGACCGCTGAAAAGTCTGAAGGTTCGATGACTACCGAAGTCGCACCGTCGTACCGCAAAGAGTCCGGTGAGGGCGCTCCTGATCGCGTCCCATGCCTCGGTCTCAGCATTCCTTCCTCTCCAAGACTAGACGAATCCGCCGATCTTGCGATCGTACTGCTCTCGGTAATACCCTCGGCGCTAATACTCGGCCTGATCAGACTCGCCCAGAACACTCCAGATGTGCCGTCATCCATGCTCGCGCCTGGACTCGGAGTTGTACTGCCGTAACCCGAGCGCAAGCCGCCAGCTTTTCGGTCCGCCGGGGAAAGCAAGGGCGAATTCGGTGTGTTTGGTGTTGTGGGCGCCGCTGGCGAGGTAGAGCGACTCTTGACCGTCGAGCCTCTTCTCCGAGCCGTCGAGACGGATAAAGCTCGCGGTGCTGGCTCATGATCTGCCTCCCTTGTCAGCACTCGTGTGTACCCTCCTTCTTCCTCGTCTTCTTCCTTTTCCACCTGGTTCCCTGCCTTGATCACTTGGTCTACGAGGCAGAATTGGATGACGTTCATAACGAGGGGGAAGATGGCCATGACGAAGATGACCTGGGCCGAGGGTGAAAGGTAATCGAGGAGACCGTGGCCGAAGCCAAGCAGGAGAACGGAAATGTGGGGGAGGGTCAAGGGTAGGAGAACGAGTAGCTTCATCAGGATGATCGAGAGGAGGTATGGTGCGAGCTGCTGCCACCAGCTGCGAATGTAAGCGGGAACTCCGACCTCAAACTCACAATCTCGGTCGAGGCGGGTTGCCATATTGGCCACTGACAAAGCCTTCCAGACCGAGCCGAACGGTGAAGACCCAGGTGAGTCCAAGGAGAGCGAAGTAAAAGATAGCAACGCCTGGACCATCAGCTTCACCTTGGGATATTCGGGAGGGAATACCGATGGTCGTGTCTATCAGTACGTTGAGAAAGTATAGAGAGCAAGGGTTATTGTTGGCAGCTTGTGCGACGAGACTTGAGATCTAGACCATGAGCGAGAGCACTACGCTGTGTACTTACCAGGAGATTGAGAGCGTGAATCATTGCCTGCCCCACGAGCTGCTTGCTCACATCCCACAACCAAATCCTCCAAGGTCGCTTTCTTTGTTCAAACTGCCGTTTGACGACAAGGGAGGAGACGACAAAGATGCCCACTGGCAAGGTCAGCCTGGAAAAAACTCTCTCATGGGACAGAACCCACTCAGTCCCTGCACAATTAAAGCGGTCGGACCGAGTAATTGACATGTTGAGGGATCTTCGACAGGGGAAGGAGGTACCTCAGGCGGAGGAGTGAGTAGGATGAAAAGCGGCGGCCGAAGGAGAGGCATAGCCTGTTATCGTAGTGCTGAATGAGTCAAGACTTCCAGAGCGGACCGCTTGAATAGCAGCGGCGTCATGAAGAGGTGAGAGATAAATTCAGCCTCCAAGAAGGCTAGACCCGGAGCGCTGTTTTCACCCTTTTGGCGACATTGGCAATGTTATCTATTGAAGCCACCACACGGAATGATCATGACGTCTCGATTCAAGATGATGCGGATGCAGAAACATCTACTCCCAATCCAAACACCACCCAGCGCAATGGCTCGAAGGTGGCAGCCATTGACATCAACGAGGATAAACCGACCGCCCGCCTGAAGAGGATCGCCGATGCGGTGGAAAGATCAAGATCAGAGTACAAGTCAGAGGATGCCTACACCGAGCGAGGAGTATATCTCCATTTTCATAATCGACTAAGGCTAACGGATTCGTCAAGTGGTATGATGAGGCATCTATCGAAGGAGACGCTTCCAGGCCATGGGGCATCACTCCCAAGATCGACAGGCAGCGGCTCGGTAAGTGTTTGCTTCTCGAACTATCCTTGCCATTGACCTCGATCTTGCCCAGAGTTCATGGCCATCTCCGCCTATTACGCCTCACCTCCTCAGCATGCCCGAGCTCTCTCACTTATCCTCTCCGCTCTCGATCCGAAGGCCCGCTCTCTTGGAGGTCTGACTCACGAGCTGCTCGATATCGGGATCAATTCAGCAATCGCTTGTCAAGACGAGGGGAACGCTGTGAAGTTTGCCCAATTGGCTTCCAGCCTTGTGAATGCATCCTGCTCCTCCAAGGGACGAGACTGACCAGGCCGTCCAGTGGAGCGGACAGATGGCAGGAATTGCAGCGACGTCTTCCGATGCCTTCCATTTCGCTGGTATGCTGTCAGGTGAGCACTGTCTGTCGGATTTGAACTGTTCTCTCATTCTGCTGGAACATCAGAGGCGATTATCCCCTTACTGGGGTCGACATCCGCGTTCGGCTTGCACTACCCGATCCTCGACCGGTTGGCCAACATCACTCTACTGATACTGCGGGGCATACACGCTGTTCCTTACGACGCCGGAAACGCGGGCTGTCTGCAGTCATTCTCTCGCATGGTATCCCGAGTCAAACGGAAATGTTCTGAGCCCTTCTTGAGGCCTTTGTTCCTGTCAGAACAAGATGAAGCAGCCGCCAAGATGTACCCCGCGGTGACGTCCGGATCGAATCGGACAGACGAGGAGGCAAGGAATGGCGGTGACGAGGATCATTACGCGGAAGATTGTCCTTCACCGGTCGAACGGTTGGCAAGGCTCTTTCGGCTCGACGAGGCTGGGATCGGTGCGCTGCAGGGAACAATCAGACGACTCGAGAAAGGACTCAGGCATGCGACGGGTCCGGGTATTGCCGGAAACAAGGAGGAGCGAGGAATCCGGGAGCTGTGATGGCGAAGGGACATGTAGGCGTAATCCGCATAGGTAATTAAGGAGGTGTCCCGCTGTCGCAACTCGTACGGGGCAGCCATGTTCATGACTTGCTCGGGAGTCAAGCCGTGATCTAGATGACCGACCATCGCTCGAATGAAAGCGTCCGCGGATGGAGGGGATGCCTGAAGGTCGTTCTCCGCGGTCGAGCAGCCTACTTCAACATGAAGGCTGCTCCAATGCGTGTCAAGGTTGAGCAGACCTTTGGCATGCTCAAGAGCCGCTTCCCTGCCCTTCGTTCGCTAGGTCAACGCCTCCGCAGCCGTCGCGATCAAACGCAAGCCCACGTCTTCATCGTTGCCGCTGTAGTTTTTTATATCTCTTTCTCGATGACCACCCCGTCAGAATGGACACTACGGACATTCAGCAGACTGCAGCCCACGCTCCGGGGGGTGCGAAGACCCTGCAACCGATGTCCAGCCTAGATGAGAGGCGTTAATGCTCGAGTTGGTCGACAATGAATGGGACTTGGATGACTTGGAGCTACAGTAAGTCTCATGCATCGCTATCACTCTCGCTACTGCTTCTCATCTCGCGCTTTGCCTTGCTAATAGCTTCATTGTAGGTCAAGCTCGGACATGGATAGTTCGTCGCCTTCTTGCTCAGCTTCCCTCAATATAGTGGCGCCGCCAGGTGTACCGTCGACGCCGTTGCCTGCATGGTTACGCCAGTCTCGAGCCTTCCGCCATGAAGCCTCAAGATTGCAAACCTACAAGATATTGAAGACGGCAGACCAAATCGAGGGGAGGGTACTTACATTTTCTCAAATGACTCGCCGTCGCGATTGGTGGGGCATCCATGTTCGGCCATCCACTTGGCCACCTCTGGAGCTACCTGTCCTAAATTCTTCCCGCCCATACCGCCCTTGTAGCCCTTCCAATAGTTGCCGGCGGCCAACCATTGACAGAGAAGATCGAGGGACGATGGATGTGCGTCTGAATGCCAATGCCGGGCGCGCTGGGGCATAGGGGTGGCAGAAGGGGTCTTGGGGGCGGTGTTGAAGGCGTCTGAGGAAGGGGTTGGACTGTTGGGGATGCTTACGCGTCGAGTCTAAAGTCATACAAGTCAGAAAAGGAGCCGAACAACAGGGGGACGTTACCGGTGCCAGCGGTGAGGTCAAATGGTGAAGTTGCGGGGCATCCATGGTACCCAGATGTAGAGTGATGCGAGGACTTACTGGGCATGCTGGAATGACGCGTCTAGGTGGCATGGTTGACAAGGTATAGGTTATTGCGAGGAGGGTGTTTTGTAAGTTTATAAAGTCGCGCCTTATTCTACAAGTGAACAGCCCCACTCCTGGCCGACGTGGTGGAGAACTAAGTCACGTATCAAGGGGTTGCCATTGTCCAAAAGCGGGAAAAGACTCACACGCTTGTCAGAGACGAATTGCTACTTGGCCTCCATGGCCTCTTTCAACCCGGACAACCTGGCTTCTCCGGTCATTTTTGAGCGATCCACAACTGCCGGAGCGGATTGCTTGGACGCTTTCTGGACGGTCTATAAGACGCTCAGCAACAGCAGCAACAGCAGCGACAGCGTGAGCAGCTCACCCTGGAGCAGCTGGCGCAGTCGACACCATGGCGTCAAGTGTGTACTATGCATTGAAGAAGCACCGCCAAGAAAAAGAAGCGAATGATGGATTTCGCAGAAGCAGTTTCTCTCGAGTTCTGGTAAGCGCGCCACGAGAATCCAAGAAGTAAACAAGTGGGGCTTGGTCCACATAGTATTAGTATTGTATGCTGCATACGTGAGGATCAGCTTCAGGCTTGCTTGAAGTGGCCTCCCGTCCTCATCAGCAACCAATGTGCATCAATGCTAGTGCCGCCATCTAGGTGTAGTCAGTGATGCTTTAGGTAAATGTGGGACTGAGCAAGGAGAACCAAATCAAGTCATGTCACAAAGGGGATGGGGTTGGCGCACCGGTAGGCATACATCTGAGCATGCAAGGATATTCTGTGGGATGGTTGAAATGTGCGTTTGTATAAGGTTTCTCTTCGGAGTTTTCATTATCAACAACCAGAGCTATGCTCACAAAGGCCCGAGGCCGCCAGCATGCTTTCCCAAGAGCCATGCTGCTATCTTGAAATCAAGTGGAGCCGTGGTCATATACACGCGCATAATATCATCACCTCACAGTACAGAATCCATTTGCCGGAAAGCAAAAAGGAAAAGACATGCGGCGGCCGTGGCTCGAACACGGGTCGGCTCCTCAGGAAGTTTCCAAAGTGGAAGGGAGTCATCCTAACCACTAGACTACCGTCGCTTGGACCCGAGACGGATTGGGGGAGGACTGACCCTGATTATCATCGATCACAAAGAAAGAAGAAAGACAGAAAGATACAAAATGGTAGGGGATTGTGTCTAGGAGCTAATTTCAACTTGCGCCTCCTTTGTGCGGGTCAGCCTTCTTACCAGGGCGATTATGAGAGCTACCTTGGGTCTTGCCCTTGGCATGTCGAGTATAACGGATGAACTCATTACTGGGTTGGTTGGCAAGTCTCATGTTGAGTTTGTCAAGATCCGGGCGGGTTTACCGAGTATTGTGGTTGGTTTGTTTTGGGTATTCTCATTGACTCTGTTGGATCTCGGTGCGGCTTGACGGGATATTGGAATACTATATTCCAGAGGAATGGAATCGGTGTTTGTGATTCATGACAGGCTCACTTCGATAAAACATTGCAACAGGGACTCCGGGCTGCTGGTGCCATGCCGCCGGTGTCGGGGATTCGCCGGGCATGATATTTTCGAACGGTCTGAATCCTTTTTGACCCGTTGAATCACCCAACCAGGAGAGTTTTATGAAATCGAGCAGGAGGACACGGTGACTCCGGCAGCGAATGAAGACCGCATCATCAATACGACGCG
>JAABUI010001629.1_pt1 | contig 12859 bp, 16 predicted proteins | sample 5559111 | NCBI WGS metagenome assembly JAABUI01 (sample SAMN10711870, study PRJNA513365) | rock metagenome | isolation source: Antarctica rocks | place: Antarctica: Victoria Land, Buttleship Promontory
ACCTTCAGCTTCTGAATAAGAATCTCCAAAATAGCTCTTTGTCAGGGGTTTTGATGACGAGCTTCTAGGTGGAATGGAAACATCATTCGTTGCGGCCAAATTAAACAGGTCCAAATCACCGAACGTCAGATCCTTTCTTGAAGTACGGGTTCAGGACATATCACCGCCAGCCCCTTTAACCAAGGAGAGGCCAGAAGCTTTTGTGCATGTTGCTAAAGCAGTCACTGCAGCAGGGTAGGGCTCCGATTATTCCTCGTCGATTTCCACCCAGCGATGGCTGAGCTTGTTCAAAACCATGGTCCTGACCCAACTGTCTTTCGGGGTCACGCTCTGGTGGTTGATGTGACTGATCCCCTGCCCTGATTCAGTTTCTTTCTCCTTCGCAGCTTGCACGCGCAGCATCAATTTCTCACTCCTTCGGTCGCGACAATAGCTATGAGTAGTGTTGGAAATCAGCCTCAGCCCTATATGCTTGGCATGTAGCATAAATATGGGGACGTGATACGTGGACACCCCCTTTTGATGCATAGACACCCCCCAACTTGATACACGGACACCCCCCCCCGAACCGGGTTAGCTCACGCGGATGTGCGACTATTCTTCCGCAATTATTTTAGTGTTTTAGTGTTGTAGTGGGTACGCGCCCTGCCTGCTCCCTTATCACACCACTTCTTCTCTTTAAGACTACATAGGCTTTAAGATATAGCCTTATGCTCGCACCGAAGCTGGTTTATGGCCTTATAGCTATCGTGCTGACCTCATCGTCGCCACTGGCGAGATGTTGAAAAAAAGTGTTAGCGCCTTGGCATGCGACATGTTTGAAATGATTGATGATTATTGCTTGCGTGGCTACTACACTACACCTACGTAGCGAACTAATGAAATAACTACAAAATATGATCATTAGAGCATTTTAAGATCTTTATACGACTTGATTATTTAATTAATGAGGTCAAACTATCGATATGTTGGGGTTGACTTGGTGGAGTAGAGTAGACTTGCGGCGGTTGCGCGCACAGCTAGTCGCGCAGCCGAGGAAGCTAACCCGATATGGGGGGGTGTCCATGCATCAAGTTGGGGGGTGTCTATGCATCAAAAGGGGGTGTCCACGTATCAGCTCCCTAAATATGACACGTCTCCCATAGAACCAAATCAAGTCGTTCACCGAATTCTAACAAGTAGCCGCCCCCCAAGCGTCCTATGACCTAATCACATACCGACTCCCAAGGATGGACTCACAGAGTTCGACTACCAAGCGACAGGGCCAACAGAATGAGCATTCGAGAACTTTTCTTATAACTTGTTCAAGGTCTCAAGGCATACAGCCGAACAGGCAAGAGGCCCCTCGGAAAGCCTCTCTGTATCTCTGTTTTCATGAGTCTAATACCCGCATCCTTGAATAATTGCTGAAATTTAGTGTGTGTTCTCGTAACACTGCTATCCGTTTCGTCAAACATGTCTTTTCCATCTGTGTCTGTACTCATGTTCTCCTTGACGATGACCCAGCCACCGACGGTTACTACTTCCTTGCACCACTTCAAAAAATCTACTAGCTGCATGTCCGTCAGGTGACCGAGACACCATTGATTCCAGATGAGGTCGTATTGCTCCTCTGGTTGCCAGTTCTCTAATCCAGTCACATAAAAATTACCCACAGAGTCCTTACCAGTCAGCTTTGCCGCCTTAGCTTCCTGTGCGAACTTTTCCACTGGTTCTACCACATCCACTGCTTCGCATACTGTGCTTAAGAAGCCGGTAGTGACTCGTCCTATGCCAGCCCCGCAGTCTACACCCCGTGATAAAAGTTCTTTGCCTGAGGGGGAAGAGAATTCCCTCCGGACCTCGGCTAGAAGTTGGCAGATCCTCTGAGATCAATTCGAGATAGTTGAGGAAGGCTAGTGGCACGCAATTGAGCACTTCGTCGACTCCGTTCTTGCATTAAGATCAGAATCAAGCGTGTAGACTCGTGTCACTTAGGTGAAGAAGGACTTTCAAAGAAAAGCGTAACATATAGCACTTGCTCTACGAATTGGAAATTGTGCCTGAGGAGGATGCTTGTAATGAAACTGTGTGGCTCCTCATTGTCAAATACATGAATACGCTCATGTGTCGAATCTTGAAAGGTTCGTAAGGTTCGAAAATAGCACTGCTATACGATCGTGTTTCTTGGCAGTTGATAGCCCGGAGTCGGGTTCCTCCGGCTTACCTGCGTCGCCTCATTTGAAGTAAATATTTCAGCTGAATGGGTAAAAGTTTCCCCAGGTGATTCCAGCTAGGAAGAGGCGATGAGGAAGAGACTAGCATTGATGTCAAAGGAAGACATTGGATGCTACAGTCTTGATTCACAAAGTAAAATGTGTGGCTTTAAAGGAGAAGAGGTCATGTCGTGCGGAAGGCTAGTGAATACCAAAGGTCCATCGACTGGAGCACAGCGTGAGCCGCAGCGACCTTATGTTGCATTCCGAGGCGACTAAACAAGCCCACTTCTACTCGTATGCACGCTCATCAAACAAGTGCTGGAGAGTCACCCCATGGACTTGTGAGTTTTAGAAAACCACCGCAATACTACTGCTCAGTCGGCGAAGAAGCTCCAAAATCGTGATCGCACTTTGGAGCCTCTTCTCTCCAAAAGTATGTAATTTTTGAGGGTAGAACGATTGAAAGCGCTAAGCACTTTCCCATGGGTCGTCGAGCTGACCTCTCTTTTGCTTGGCATTCAATGTCTCAGGATGAGCGGGCCCTAGAGTATGGGTAAGTCACTGGGCTACTGCCAGCCCTAGGAGTTGTCAATTAGGCCCCGGACTTCGAGGGCACCCCTGAAAGAGGGTGCCGAGGGTGCCTGGCGACCAATAAGATAAGTGAAAGGACTCGCCTCGAATGCTGATTCAGAGACATTGAACGAGGCCAGCCACGCTGATTTCCCTTACAGCAGAAAGGCTTTATCTCAGAAGCGCAGGATCAAGCATAGACACTGCAGAGATAGAAATACGTGATACTAGCAGCCGCTCTGATGCTATGAGTTCCTGGAGATGTCTTCTTGCCAATTCAGCCAAACAAAGCATGAGTAAGACCTTCGACCATCTTCTTGACTAACTGTGCAGGAGTACGGTCTCGAAACGGCGCTGGAATCTAGAAATGCGCCGAAATGTGGTGCGAAATCACACTATGCTCGGAGGGATAACAAAGTCACATGCTTCAGACTTTCAGGAGGCCCGTCACCGATTCAGACGTCGCTGGACAGTGCAGAAACATGATCCTCTCGATCGAGGCACTACCACGTCATTGACTGGATGATATTCGAAACCCAACTGAATTGAACTTCAAGAGGACGCCCAACCATTGCTTATTAGATCCATGTAGAAGTTGTGGCTACTTGTAATGGTAAAATGCCGTCTATTTGAGAAGTGGGGAAATGCATGCGTAAGTCCTTTTGACGAGACGCTGGCACGTCTGCAACGGCTAATGCCTGAACATAATTGAGCAGACATATGCGGGAACTATCACTCAGCCACTTCCCGCCGGTTGCATGACACCATGAAAGCGTACAAGGCATTGATTCGATTGGTCCTCCAGTGCCCGTGGAGAGCCCTTGAGTTAAACTCACTTAGTTGGCGCCCCTGATGTGAATACAACCTTGACCAATGGCTCGCATACGTAAGCTAGTCGCAGGCTGCAACGCTGCTGCAGTTCATGTAGGACAGGAATTCGATGAATCAAAGTCGATCGGCTATGACGTAAGGAGCAACAGGGGATGCGAAAGCAGCGATTGAGTTGGCCGAGGAGGGGAAATAGGGGAAATTGGATGGAAGAGAAGAGGTCGAGACAAGGACAGCCTTTGACACAGTCCCAGTCGAAATTTGAAGATAGGACGGTAAAAGAGTCGCCCGTCCAGGGTTATCTGGCTGTGCATTTTGCCAAGCAAGGGAGGATCATGCAGATGCATGAGGAATGCCCCGCGACGCACGATTTATTGTGAGACTACAGACGACCGCACCACGTTTACCTAAAAAACCCGCGCCAAGTATTAAAGCGAAGCTGAGCTCCCCATTTTTCGTTGAATATCGTAGTACCAACAATACTTCAATACTGTATCGACCAAGGACTAGGCAACCTCATAGAGCAATGATTCTTATCAAGAAAGAAGTGGTGTCTTCCGCTACTTACAATATTCTTCTGCACATCCGTCACGTCTCGCACGTTCATAAAAATATTCCACAGACCTTGAAAATCTTCGCTCTCTCCTAGTTGAGCATAGCATGCCAAGCACTGTATCTATCCGATCTATCCACAAGCATTCCAACGTCAAAGAAGGCGAAGTCTTGTTCTTCGAAAATGTCACGGTTCCCTCAGAGCGCACCGTCCAAGTCATGAGACCCGTCAAGCTGACAGAGACGACCAATCTACATCCTGTCCACTTTTTCATCGAGAATGAGGGCTCGCTCCAATCATACGAATATACTGCCTACGAAGTAGCAGACGTGTCGAATATTCGAACGTTCCTGGTCGAATTCTGTCACGTTGTTGCTGAACGTGGCTTGCAGCGCATGTTTGGCCTCAAGATTAATTCCGGATCTGACGACCAGGACAAGACTGGCTGGACTGAAGTTGTGTTCACCGTAAAACGAGGCACCATCCTAATCCCTGATGGTATGTCGAAGCCTGACGGTGCATACATGGTCTCTGTCTCCACAGAGTGGGGTGGCACTGACAATTCCAACGGCATGCGCGGTTGGCCCCCCAAAGTAAGATGCAAGCATTGCAATCATGATTGTACCGAATATTCGTTGAGCGCTGACGACACCATCGACGAAGCATTCTGTTTAGGGGGTCAGAAGTTCTTACCTGGGTAGCCAGTCTACGCCATACTTAGTGCCGTCACGGCCATTTGTCAAGCGAGCCAGCTTGGGACAGCTTGGCTGGAAGCTGCGGGACTGATTTTGTTAAGCGCACCAGCTTGGCGACATCTTGAAGAAGCTGTAAGAGTGGATGTGTGAAAGAAGCAAGAGTACTCAGGGCGGTTTTTAATATCTGCTCACGCTTAGCCTATTTAGGTGTAGTTCTGAGCACCGCAGATATTAAAAACCGCCCGAGTGCAGAATATATGATGATGATGTCTAATTGAGCATGACATGTAGGAATGCAACAGTGGCACCGGTGTGGCCCGATTGCTTAATAATCGAAATAGGAACGTGATCTGTGGGAACTGGTACTGCCGCGATAAAATTGATGACAGGGACTTTTTCCGCGTGGCTTCAAACAATCTCCGAGGAAAACCGTATGTCAAATCCGTTCCTGCCAGAAGAATCTTGCAGCTCTTTCGTTTGAGAAGTTGCCCGCGTCCGCCTTGTAAGAAGTTCCGTCAACAACGTGATCAAAGTATTGAAAAAGCAGGCTCACAGCTAACGGGTATGATGCTTCCCATGCTCAAGTCAGCTCTGGACGACGGTATCAGGTTCATACGTATGATTGCTGTCATGAAGGGTGGCCAAGGTTTGTAATGGGTCGATTGACAATCACAATACCTTCTATTCCCGTGGATGATCAGTGCAACGCTATGGCCGGAGACATCGTCACAATACTAGCACTTGTTACATATTTCCGGATGTCGGCATTTGATCTGGTTTTAGAATGGTCCGTTGCACCAATTGGATGTATCTCGTCAATGTAGATTGGCTGGGAGGATTGCCGGTAAACAAGGGCAAAAATGAGAAGAACCCAAAAGACACGATTCACACTTTTCAGTGTCATACGGCTCCGCCGAGAGCCTTAGGGTCGGCAACTGGGACGATGTGTTTGCTCATTTGCACCTTTTGTGAGCGGCCCACCAATTTTGACGCTTATCCCTGTACGCCGCCCCAAGACGAGCCCCAAGACGACATCTTTACCTTCTCACCAACTTCAAGAATACTGCGTTACTCTTTCCGTCCAAAATGTCGTCCAAATTCTAGATGCAAGGTCCCTTGCTCAAAGAGGACATCAGATCAGGATTTCCGACACTATTCACCTGGACATATGTTGTTTCCCGATGAATTACAGTCGGAGATGTCATATCGCATGCTGCCAGTGTTTACGGAATTCTCAGGTTCTTGATCAACTAGCTGGGGACTTCGCATTATTGCTGCTGAGCCCTTGGGACGTTTGGAGGGATTTGAGGCGCAAATTTGGCATCGCTTGAGTAGGAATATGACGTCTGATCGTAGAATGCCGTAGTATAAATTGCTAACGTCCTTCCATGTAGCATCCCAGCCTGCATGGCCATTGCCTTTATGCACAAAATCCACCACATCGGCGATCATATCCTCAGTAACCACCGTACGATCCTTGTCTCCAACCGCCGTTGCGGCTATAAATAGATGCTGCGTCTTCTCGTTCCAAACGAACGTCTTCCGAACATAATTTCGTCGGCTGAACTCCTTTTGTGATAAAGGTCGTTTATGAGGGTTCGTCAACCATTCGATAAGGGCCTCTTTGTCGGCTTGAGAAACCCGGCGACTATTCGGATTGTCACAAAGATATTGTTGGAAACTCGCACTGATGGTTGGAGTCAATAAAGCAGGGAAGGTTGAGGGAGTGCTTGTCATGATGATGCTTCACAGTATGATCAATGTTTTGAAGAGTCTCTGCCCAGGACGGAGCTTTACCGTAGGCGTACGCCTGCAGTCGAGGGTAGTCTCGACTAGAGGCGTACGCTTAAGCAAGCTAAACGCTGTACCTCTTTCGGTCCTGCATCTAGCTCCGAGTGCAACACCATAGAACAACAAGAAAAATAGCCTGCGCTTAGGCGCTTTCCACACCATTCGCGCTGGGACACACTGTTCTGCTTTCTTCCATAGATATGACGACCGTTGAGCTGCCTGTCCGATCGGAAGCCGAGAACACCATTGATTTAGGCACAATATGGAAAGAGGCGATACGTGAATACGAGGAGATCACCAAGGTCAATGTACAGTCTCTAACTGAAGCCAACAATGTGGAAGAGATTTTGAACGACATACACGAGAGGGAGAAGAGATTCAAAAGCTATCGCAATAACGGTTCCAAGTTGGAGAGGTTCAGGACGCTGGTGATGAAGAGTCTAAGACCTATCCAAAAAGTGTGTGACGTTGTCGCATCCGTGGTTTCGACGGTAAAGGAACAGCTTCTGCCCGCTCGTTGACCGGCCAAAGCTTATGTCTATGTTATCATAGCCCTTTCCTCCTAGTGTTGCCATCTTCACAGCTGTCCGTTATCTTATCGACGTAAGATATCTGTATCCTCTACCGTATGAAATTAAATAAGTCTTAGAGCACGAACGCTGTGTCAGCCGACTACGACAAGATTACCGGATTCTTCGAGGACCTGGATCTATATCTGCATCGGCTCAAGATATTGGAGGAAGACGTCCCACTTCTACCAGAACTGGGGGTAGCTTTGGCACAGGTCCTCGCATCTGTATTAGTTCTCTGCGGCATTTCTGCCAAATATGTCAAGATGAAGCGAATTGGTAATTATGCCTTCTCATCCGTGCATTCACTATGAGTTTTCCTTGTAAACAGCCTAGCTGGAAAATTTCATGTTGATTCCTATGTTGGTCTTAGGTAATGTACAAATCTGTCTGGAAATGATGTCACCCACATTTATGTTTGAAAATTCTTCGGATCTCCTTGCTTTTGACTCGTTTCAAGTCTGGCAAACACTCAGCAACTCACATCAGACTTATTTAGGAAAGGCTTTTCGAAACCTAATTTCTGGGGAGGACAACATACTTACTGACGCTTATGCACGCTTCCACAAAATGGTTGAGCAAGAACAAGGCGTAGTCAAGAACTTAACTCTGGCAGGTGTAGCGAAATTGAACAAGAACAGCAGCGCTGTCCATACGGATATTAAATTGGCTGTAGCTGCAATGAAACGAACAGACGGGGACACCAAGGCCATGAGGACTAGTCTGGGGCGTATACATAGATATATAGAGGGTAAGACTCTTTCTAGCGGTCCCTCATTAGGTAATTAAGGCGATTTGTAGGTCGAGATAGTGCTCTCGAACGCAACGAAATCCTAGAAGGGCTGTCGTCGCTCGACTTTTACGACAAGCAAAGAGATGTATTCGAAAGGCATCATCGAGGTACTGGCCAGTGGCTGTTGAAGACAGACGAGTTTCAGAATTGGTTCAAGGGCGAACAGAATTCAATTCTTTGGTGCCCAGGAATTCGTAGGTCTATCTTCGGAACCCCCCCACAATGTAAGAATCTCGATACACCCACTGACACGTTAGCAAGCTGGTGCCGGAAAGACTGTCATGACGTAAGGATCTCACGTTGATAGTCGGTGCAAGCCGTCATATTCCGTTCGATAAACCACAAGCTCATATGCCCATTAGTTCTATCGCTGTCAACCATGTCGTGCAAATGACACAAGGGAGGACAGTGGCGATTGCATACATATATTGCGACTATCAAGACGCGAGGACACAATCAGCGCACCAGATGTTTGCTAGTCTAATTCGTCAACTAGCCGAGCAGACGAATCCTTTGCCCCCCGAGGTAAAAGACTTTTGTGAAAAGGATACCCAAAAGAGGAGGCACCCGACAGACGATGAACGAATCTTGCTTCTGAGGTCTCTTTGTCTCATTTTTCAGACGACTTTCGTCTTTATCGATGCCCTGGTATTATTTCTTATCTGGTTAAACACTTTGACAAATCTTTTGGAGCGCTAATTGTGCGAACTAGGATGTATGTCCTGAGACAAACAGGGAAAGGTTTCTACGTTTGATGAAGAACATGGAGCCTTTCATCCGATTATTCGTCACGTCTCGTCTGAACGTGAACCTCCAACTAAAATTCCCCGACTTACTTCGACTCGAGGTTCGAGCCAATTCCTCTGACATCGAGGCATATTTGATATCCGAAATGAACACAAACAATAGAATGTCGATCTTCACGGCTAAGGACCCTAAATTGAAGGGAGAAATCATTACAAATGTGAAACAGAAAGCTGATGGCATGTGAGTTAGCGCGAGAGTGCTAAAACTTCGGCAGTCTGTACTCAGGAACTTACTCAATTGCTTCAGGTTCCTGGTTGCTCATCTACAGATTGGGTATCTTTGTAAGCAAACGAACCTCAGGACAGTCAGAAAGAATCTCAATGCACTGCCAGCTGGAGTGCACGCAACATACGAAGATGCCATTAAAAGGATCGAGGAGCAACCAGAAGCAGACGGTCAATTAGCGAAAAGAGCACTCTCGTACATATTCTGTGCAAAAAGACCACTGAAAGTAGAAGAGCTACGCCATGCCCTGGCCATTGGAGCCGACGAGACCGAACTAGACGATACAGCTTTTACGGAGACCGAGATTCTGCTCAGCACTTCCGCTGGTTTGATTATGATTGACGAGAAGAGCAGTACCGCGCGGTTAGTTCATGACACATTACAGGAGTATTTGGCAACGAATCATGGCAAACTCCTGCCCGACCCCGAGATTGAAATTGCAACGACATGTCTGACATATTTGTCACTCGATGTCTTCGGCAGCGGACCTTGTAGCGATGGAGAGTCGTTAGACAAACGGTTGCAAACGTATCAGTTCCTTGATTATGCTTCTCATCACTGGGGTCATCACGTGGTTGAGAATCAGCTTCGTATCGAGGGGATCTTGACATTCTTAGAGGATCAATTGAAGCTTTCTTCTTCCATCCAAGTTTTGTATCTAACTCCGCACCGGTCAACCGAATGGCACGACCGTTTCCCTAAGCAATTCGGTCCTCTTCACGTTTTAGCGTACTGGGGTATGGACGAGATTCTCCCTCTCCTCTTTAAGAGAAAGGTAGATGTCAACAGTCAAGATAGCTACGGGACCACGGCATTACAGGTTTCTGCCAAGAATAGCCACGAAGCGGTAGTGCGGCTATTGCTCGAAGAAAAGGCTCACACCAACATCGAGAACAACCGTGGAGAAATGGCTTTACACTGGGCAGCCAGAAATGGGCAGAAGATCACAGTAGAGCTGCTCCTTTTGAATGGAGCCAACGCTATGGCGAAGGACGACGAAGGATGGAATGCACTAGACTGGGCCGTCGTGGAAGGGAAAACGAGCGTGGCGAAGGTGCTCTTAGAGCAAGGCATCGGCGCCGAGGAAGAAGGAAGTAATCTAGCGCTCATCAAAGCGGCTGGGGAAGGACATGAGGAAACAGTGCAACTGCTACTAGACAACGGGGCCGATGTGAACGCGAAGGATTGGATTGGAAGTACAGCACTCGACTGGGCGGTGCCAGCAGGACATGACTTGACAGTGCGGGTGCTTGTGCGGAATGGGGCTAATTTGAATTCACGAGATAAATACGAAAACACCGCACTACACTGGGCAGCCCTTCATGAGCCAATATTACAGCTGCTGTTAGAAAACGGGGCGGAAGTCAATGCGAAGAACAGCAATGGTCAAACGACCCTTTGCTGGGTCGCTCGAGATGGGTCAGTGACAGCTGCGAAAATGCTTGTCGAACATGACGCCGACCCTAATATAAAGGACGGAAACGGATGTACGTCACTGCACGGAGCAGCCCTGAAGGGACGCGAAGGAATGCTCCGAACACTATTGGAGTATGGAGCCGACCCCAACGTGACGGACAAGGATGGATGGACGCCTCTGCACGTGTCTGCTTTGAGACGGCACCAGGAGCTAGTGCAGTTGCTTTCAGATAAGGTTGTTAATGGGAGAGCGGTGCTAGATTGGGTAGCCTTACAGCAGCAGCAGCCCAGCAAACGTGCCTTGTTGGGGTGGATTGCGGAGAGGAAGGCCGAAGGCAGCACCGTACTTACAGGCCTGCGAGCAGCCATCCAGGAAAACTATGTCACGAGACTGCAGCTGCTGCTAGAGAAAGGAGCAGACGTCAACGCGAAGGACCCTGGTGGGTGGACGGCTTTAATTGTAGCAGCTTCGGATGGATACGTGGAAATGGTGGAGCTTCTGCTGCAGAATGGGGCTGACGTGAATATCAATGGAGCTTATGAATGGCCGGTGTTGCACTGGGCATCCGAGTCAGGGCAAGAGGCGGTGGCTCAGCTGTTAATTGAGAACGGGGCCGATGTTAATGCAAGTATACACGGATGGACATCGATGCTCTTAGCAGCAAAGAACGGCAATCTATCGATTATGCAGTCCCTGGTCGAGAACGGGGCTGATATCCATACGGAGGATTACTTTGGACGACGAGCGCTACACTGGGCTGCCAGGCATGGTCACGAAACGATGCTGTCGCTGTTGGTAGAGAAAGGAGCGGACTTGAATGCCGTGGATCGTTGGGGGAGGACGGCGCTGATGTGGGCGATCGAAAGCAAACAACAGTCGGTGGTGACTTTACTACTAGAGTTTGGGGCCAACGTCGCAGTGCAGACTCGGAATGGACTCACTGCGCTACATGTGGCCGCCTTCATGCGAGAAGAAGCAGTAGTGCAGCAACTGCTAGATTATGGGGCGAGTGTTGAAGCACGGACTCGAGCCAAATTTACCGCATTACACATAGCGGCTTTCATGGGCTGCGAGGCAGTGGTGCAGCAGCTGCAGACGAGGGGTATCGACATCGAGGCAAAAGCACAATGGCATGGAGTTATCGACGGTGACGATGAGGGCGACGACAGTGGCGATGAGCTCAACGATGGTATGGCAGATATGGGACGGTGGAAGTCCCTAGGTAAGCTCCTTCGCCGAATGATTCTTGAGGAAGGCAGTGTGACGGACGGCGAGGTGCAAGAACGGTGTAGATTGACGGCACGACAGCTTGCGGCTAACCGCGGACATGTGGCAGTGCAACAGCTGCTAGCATAGTCGCAAGTAACCCCTAAGGCAATGTTGGGCTGTTTTGCCCTTGATGTAGTTCTTCAGTGGTACAACCAGGGCACTCGACGCCCTGGGAAAGATAGGAGGAAGGGATCCCTTGGAAACCTGCGAATCGCGCACCTGCGCTTGTTCACGCCTGACACGAGTCCTTCCATTCCGTATTGTACCAATTCCTCCCCCCCCAAAGCATCGTCTGCAGAAACGCTCCTCTGTAACTTCTTCCTCTCAGTTGTTGATCGCCCTGTGACTCTTTCTGTCCATGGCAGGGCGTACTGCAGCCGTCGGAGTAAACGATCTTTCCGCTCAGCAAGCCGTTGCGCCGCTGGTAGGTCTTGGAGGCGGAGGCTCTTGGAATCTCCGGCTTGATCTGGGGACCGTTTGGGTTCTTTCGCAGAGAAGGGACGACCGAGTGTACAGCCGAGGCGGGGAATCGGACGATTACCTTCAAGTTGGAGGGAGACTGGCTGGAGTTGAAGAGCGGAGATAAAGCTTCGTTAACTCTGGGATCATAAAACTCCTTCAAAGTTAGCACACTACCTAGGTACCGTTTCAAAAAGCTAAACTGTATGTTGCTCAAGATTGGCGTTCCGAATATTCCACAGAGATGGGCAAGCTTGTGTCTTCAGTCTTCAGCGACTAAGGTAGCTCACCAAATCCACACATTTTCTGGGGGCTTGTAAGGGATCGAGACCTCGCTAGGCCAAATGGGGAAGCTCTATCCCTCCAGGGCACCACTCTGTCGTTATCGATCTTCACAAGTCAAAAGCTGCCAGACCACCTGGGCACCAGCTGCAGGCTGCGGCGATGAGGGGCAGCTCTAGTGACATCCGGACCACTTGGCCGCTTCCATGGCTTTTTCTTTTCCGAATGTCTCTGAGCTTCTCTATCCTCCAAAACACTCCAAGTCAGCAATATGTTTGAACTGTTCGTAGATCTCAAAGCCCCTAACGGCCACGAATACAAGCAACCCCTCGGCCTCTTCATCAACAATGAGTTTGTGAAATCCAGCGACGGAGAGAAGATAACGAGCATAAACCCAACGTAT
>JAABUI010001631.1_pt1 | contig 12856 bp, 13 predicted proteins | sample 5559111 | NCBI WGS metagenome assembly JAABUI01 (sample SAMN10711870, study PRJNA513365) | rock metagenome | isolation source: Antarctica rocks | place: Antarctica: Victoria Land, Buttleship Promontory
TTCCAACGCAGCACTGAACCGTCACTCGTTCGCCACTCACCCACCAAGTATACATCGTTGCTTTCAGACCGCCGTTGCCTGCGCAAAGTCTGAATATCTTGTCATGAAGAATTGATTTGACTAATGGGAACCAAACCTAGGAAGCAAATGATGGAAAAGATCGCAGATCGTAATATGGCAATCAAGTCTTGGGTACGTGGAGAGTTTCTCTAGGGTGAGGAGAAGACATGGTAGCAGAGATTTTGTTACTCAGGATGATCATAGTCTGAAGAGCGAGATTGAGCCAGAAGACCTAAGATGAAGAAACTAGTAAAACAATTTGCCCAAGCAGGCACCTTCGAAGGTCTTATCAAAATAATGATGGGTCTGAGAATGAAGTCGATATGCCCCCAGAAATATGGCCGTCATGCGTCTGCGAATTGCTGGCCTGAAAGGCTTTAATGCTTCAGGAAAATACTTCATAGACGCTAAAAGCTCGAACGCTAACAATAATGCAAACTCATAATCCATGATTCATCCCACACAGCACCAAAGCAGTCCATAGCACTGCAGCAAATCTCGGTCAGTGGCTGATGTACTGGAAAACAGCGCTGACGGCTTGATCGTCCGTCTCTTGCCTCAATAGCAGATCCTGGATCTTCCCCAGCGCCCCATCTTTTCCATCATTCACGAAATGGTTCCAGCTGCTAGTGTCACCATACAGCATCGCTGGAGCCTTGATATACTGCTTCCCATCCGGCTTGCACCGCTTGCATTTGAAGCTATCGTGCGTATCGCTCGTCGTCCCCGGTTTGTATTGGAACAGTTCCTTGAGCGAGTCAAGTGTGAAATGCCGCTCGACGTCTTCCGCAGAATCGACGACGCACGATGACAATGATTGCTTGTGAGACTGGCGTTGGAAGATCTTTTCCTCTATGGAGCCGGTGGCGATGAAACGGTAGACGAAACAGTCTTTCTTTTGTCCATCACGCCAGACTCGAGCGAGCGCTTGCTGATCCGCTGCTGGGTTCCAGTCAGGATCAAAAAGGACCAGACGATTGGCACCGATTAGATTGAGACCGCAGCCACCGGCTTTGCTGCTGAGTAAAAAGACGAATTCCTCACCGTCTGGATCGTTGAACTTGTCGACAAGCTTCTGGCGCTTGTTGACGTTCATAGTACCGTCTAGGCGAAGACAACCATAATTGCGAGAGCGGCATAGCTTGTCAAAGACGTCCAAGGTTTGGGTGTAATTGCTGATAAGGACGATTTTGTCGTTGGTGTCTTGCCTGATGCGGGCGAGCATACGGTCAAGGACTTGCATCTTACCCGAGTACCAGGTTTTGACGTCTCGATCTCTGCCTCTTGCGTCTTTCGGGACGTAATCATCCGGGAAGAATTTCTCACAGCCGGGCAAGTCATCTGAGAGATTGAGTAGATCGGGGTGGTTGCAAAGCTTCTTGAGCATACCGATTGCTTTTAGCGGTTGGCTACCCTTGCCTCTTAGCAAGGCTTTTATTTCTGGACTCTGCACGAAATAGTTGTAGAGGTCCAGCTGGAAAGGTGCAAGATTACAAAAGACGACATGTTCATACTTGACAGGCAAGTACTTGGAAAGAATGTCGTTGGTGCGGCGGATGATAAATTTATTGACCAATGTAAGTAGTTCTGCGAGGCGTTCGTTACCCTTCTGCTGGTCTGCATCTGTTCCTGCGGCGTCTCGTCCACGAAGGATGGGCAATTCGTATTGCTTTCGAAACTCAGCACGAGTCCCGAGTAAATTAGGATTGGCGAAATTAAGGAGCGAGAAGTATTCCATTAAATCATTCTGAATCGGAGTACCGGAAAGAATAACTCTTCGATCGACGTTGAGTCCATTGAGTGCTGTGAAGGTCTGACTCTCGCCATTTTTCAAACGATGCCCCTCATCGCATAACAGTAATCCGATGGGGGTGTTCGCTAAATTGTCGACATTAAGTCTCAGAGTCTCGTAGGAGACGATCAGGACAGGCCGCACCACAGACCGTCCGCTCGCGATGGACCATTGCTTGAGTTGTGAAGTAAGCTCATCTTTCGACGCCTTCCCGTCCACTGCAAATGGTGTGACAGCGTCCTTCCCCAGCCACTTTACCAGCTCATTTGCCCAGTTACGTACGAGACTCGATGGACAAGCTATGACGCACTTCTGGATCGTGGATTTCCCAGCCTCTGGCGACTGCTTGAGAAGTGTCCACATGAGAGCGATGCATTGTAGGGTCTTTCCTAAGCCCATCTCGTCTGCCATGATGCAGCCATTGGCTTTCTCGTCGATGAGTCCAGTAACGCACCGATAGAGAAACTTGACGCCTTCGACCTGGTGGGGCCTCAAGACTTTTGCTAGTCTTGGGTCTATGACTACAGGAACCTTTGGATGATCATCCACTTCTTTCTTCAAGCCCAAAATATCTGCTAAGCTCCTATGCATAATGGGAACATCAAGCTTCGGTTTCTCTTCCTCCTGGCTCATTTTGACCACTTCTTCCGATGTAGTAGGCTTGTCGTCGATCGTCGGATCGAAAAGTACAATCGCGAACTCTCCACTCGGATCATGAAGAGGTTTTGCGACGAAAACAGCGCCCTTGCGCATGCCCAGCGTAGGTGCTGGTCGGAATGAATTATAGCCTCCAACATCTTTATTAACTAATGGTACCGCGAATCGTTGACGGAACAGCGTATCCTTGTCCTTCACCTTGAAGACAGGGAATTTGTTTGCATCCCGATTTGCCAGTGCAAGCCGGTCCTCATTGGTGTACGGTTTCTCTCCGTCCTCCACGCTGCCATCTGCATCTGTGTAGCTGACTTTTCGCTTCTTCCGAGCAGGCTTCTCGGATACTCGAGTAGGCGTGGCACTACCAGGACATCGAAAGGGTTTGATGAGGCGGTCAATGGACTGCGGTCCACCACCATACAGTCTGGAGGCTTTCTGACTTGCTGGAGCGATGTTTTCTTTGTCGACCAGCGTATCTTGAGACTTGGGTCGATGCATTGAAAAGGAGTACGGAACGGTCAAACACTGTGCTTATGCGCAGACTCAATGAGTATAAAGCCTTATGTTCCCGCTCCTTCAGCTGGTGGACGTGTTTTTGCCACCAAAGTCGCGCTAAGCTGCAGGTTTGTCACGAAGTCACGTGAATCCTGCCAATAACTTCAAGATTGGTGATATAGGCCGCGGAATTAATCATTTCGATGCTGGCTCAGCCTCGACGCCCGCAATAATTACGATGATGACTATGCATAGTCATAAGCGCTCCGGATCGTCCATTGATGACTCGGCCTCACACAGGCGTCCTTCGCCTCCTTCTCGCCGCGGCGCGAAAGAGGTCACAGATGTCAGCTTCCCAATCCCTTCCACTCCATCTCTTACGCTAGCCACTAATAGACAGCTATAGGTCAGCGACAATCCCCACGAGGCAACATCCAATAGCTGCACCTGCACAAATAACTGCAGCAAGGCCAGCTGCACCTGTCCCAAATGGGGAGCTTCCTGCTCCGCAAGCTGCACCTGCTCGGCCAAATCCACCTGCAAAAATCCACTCAACAGCACCCACAGCCTACTCTTCGGCCCTGGCCATGAAGGGCTGCGCTTCCATCCCTGCTTCGTGAAATACTTCGGCAAGAACCGCGGCCAAGTCAATCTTGAAATTCTACGCTGTCGACTCATGAATGTCCCCCTTGGTGATACCATCAGCGCGCCTCGAGATGACGCTTTTGATGAAGATTCTGACTCCGTGTTGGCAGAGTGGAAGAAGCAGTGGTTGGAAAGCAGAGACAAGGGTGATGAAGCGAACAACAAAGCTCAATGGCAGGCGCTGCTTCGTCAAGGTCTGGCAGAAGATCAAGGGGAGTTCTGGTACTCCTTCTGTAGGGGTTATTGGGTTCAGGATAGTTGCACATGGCATTGTCGGGTATGTGGGGACTGCAATGATTGGAGGGAATGGCATTGTGGAAGATGTAATGAGTGCACTTATGGTGTTTCCATTCCGTGCGAACGGTGTGGTGGCGTCTCGAGCACCTACAACTACATGCTCGATGACTGGGAGTCGTCTGATTCCTAGTTCTTTGCGCCTTTGGCCTCACCCGTCTCTTGGCGGTCATAAGAGCTTGTGCTTGTAGATGAAAATCCGCGGACGGAGCCCTACTCGTATTGTATCCACTTGCACACCTGCCCTCATGCACAGATCCGTACTCATCATGCGATGTGCAAGGAAGAAGGGATCGCATGGGCACATTCTTACTCCAATTCTTTCCCTCATCTGCCTTATCGATCCTCAACCTCTCCCAGTTGAAAAGGTATGGAGCGAGAAAATTGGACCACCCAATATCACATCTGTTTTGTTGTTTTCCATGCTTTTGTGTTCGATTTTGCCTGGCTGCAACGATGGCTTACTTGAAACTGTTTTCCTATCGTACTAGCCCTGGCAACTCCGCTTTGGGTTGCCTGGTCTTTCGAAAGGGCACACTGGAACGCCTTTTGCTGCTGTTCAAGCAAATTTGCAAGTGGGAGTCAAAGGGTGAGTCAATTGTCTTGACGTGAGGCAGTTGAGCGAGAACAAGAGTGATCTTGATGTGTTGTTTCATCTGTGTCGCAGAACAGGCTTGAGGTAAACGACGAGATCTTGCTGTTGAAGCCCTTGTCCACGTTGCGTCCTTCCATGTATTGTCCTAAGCTGTCAGAAGGTCACATTAGGCGTGCAAATTGCGAGGCCCCATTTTCCAATGATCTGCGCAGGATATAGAGTCTGGTCAAAACAACGACCTCCACAGCAGATCTCCATTTCGTATTTATTCTATTGTCTGGGTAGAGCCACGCAAGCAGTTCCATGCACTCAAATGTAAAATATTGTAGTGATAGTACAAGAAGGGGAGTATTGCAACCTGTTCACCATTAAATAAATCACCTTTTTGCAAAGGCCAAATTCCCCTGAGCTTCCATTTTACCTGCCACAGATGCATGCTTTTGAATGCAAGACTTACTTCACAATCTCAAATGCTGCCGGCAAGCATGCAGCGACCCGATTGTTTCACATGATCTGATCTTGAGTCATTCCTCCAGTCTCCTCCTGGCCTTCCATCGCATCTCCGGGGTTTTGGTACTTGGCATAGGTGAGACCAAGGGGACGCCCGCCATACTGGTAGCCGGTAAACTTGGCTAGCTCGAAGTTAGCAGCTGTTAGTGAGAAGGCCAACAGAGGCTGACGTACTGATGGCAGTCTCAGCATTCTCACGAGAGTCAAATTTCACGACGCCTGTCCCACGAGAACGGCCGTTGGGTTCATATTGTATCTCTGCGCGGTCCACAGTTCCTATGGTCGTGAACAGCTCCACTAGGTCCTCGTTGCTGGTAGACCACGGTAGCTAGATTGCGTAAGTAACAGCGTGTATGTCTTGGGGGAAGATTCCGAGCAGCATACATTACGCACGTAGATAAGCTCGCTGGGCTCCCCTCCAGAGGTAGCAAAGTCGGTGAAAGGGTTCGGTGGTGCACCACCGGCGACGGGGGCAGCCGAGTCATTGAAGCCGCCTCCAGGAGGCCCTCCATAACCCCCTCCGTAGCCACCACGTCCACCATAGCCACCTCCAAAGCCTCCGCGCCCACCTCTACCACCAAAACCTCCACGCATGCCGCCGCTTCCGAAACCACCACGACCTCCAAAGCCTCCACCTGGCGGTCCAGCAAACCGGTCCTCGCGGACTTCGAGTTGACGGCCCTGCCAGTCGTAGCCATTGAATTGTGTGATGGCATTGCGAGCGTCTTCGGCAGTCTCGAATGCTACGATACCTGAACCTTTGGGCCGGCCGTCTGGACCGAGATGAACATCTGCACGGATGACGGCGCCTTGCTGAGCTGTGAGAAACCATTGTTAATGAGAGGACCTGTGGCATGCGAGGTTAGTTTACGTAGGAAGTACTTACCAGCTTGACGGAACAAGTCCTTCAAATCTTGCCATCCAACTGTGTAAGGTAACTAAACCCGAGAAGTGTCAACAATTTCGCACTTCAGCTAATACTCGTGGAGACAAGGAACAACAGACGTTATTGACAAAGATTTGACGTCCACCACCGGAAGCAGGAGGTCCTCCGAGACCGCCAGATCCATAGCCGCCGCCGTAGCCACCTCGTGGTGGGCCGCCTTCGTATCCTCCGCGAGCTGGTGGAGGTCCGGTAAAGCGAGGCTCGGATTCACGGTCCTAAGACAGGTCGGCTGTCAGCATTGTCTGCGTTGGTTTGAATGAGGTTCAGGTGATGGGACAAGTTCGAGCGGCAAGTAGAGGGATCCTTACCTCTCGCACGTAGACGAGCCTACCCATAAGGTTCTGGTTGCTGAGAGTACTGACCGCCGATTGGGCTTGTTCCCTTGTTGCGTATTCCACAATCCTGGTAACCGTCAGTAACGGCTGCGTGCCACTACGGACAAGAACTTACCCGCATCCCTACATAACCCGCGGACAATTGCCCAATCCGTCAATCCAACGTCCATCAACCAAAACAAAACCAGAAAGACCACCGTCACTACACGTAGGCGCCCACCTTCGACATTCCATTCGGAAGCAACAACACATCGGCAAAAAGCACTTCCCCAGCTGCGGAAGCAAATCAGCAGATGCCAAAATGGAGACCATCGATCGGATTGGCAAGAACAAGTCGTCCTTACCTTGCCTCATAAAATCTTTCAGATGATGCCATTTCACATCGTAGGAGAGGTTTCCGACGTAGACTCGACGTTCCTGCTGCGACGACTCTCGCACGGAGGCCATCATTTGCTCCTTGGCTTGCGCACGCTCCTCGAAGCTTCTCGGTGGTACTGTTGCTCCTCCGCGGCTATAGCCTGACCCTGAGTAGCCTCCCGCGCCACCAGTCATCGGCGAGCGGGAACGGCGGTCACTCCTCCGGTAGTCGTCGCGACTTCGAGAACGGCTGCGTGGCGAATAGGAGCGACGACGACGTGGGCTGCGGGATCGGCGTCGAGGTGAACGAGACCTCTCTCGCTGTTAAGTCAATTAGTGGTGGCTGATTCGTCCGGGGGCTACCCAGAATTGCTTTTGGAGAAAGGAGGTCACAAAATGACGTGCAACGGCGGTGGAATATTTAAATGAATGGTTTCCATGAGAAGCAAGTGACGGAATGCGTAATATTGAGGGATTAGGAGCCTGGGAAGGCGTCAAGCAGCGGTGTACGAGCTAGAAGTGGAATTGCCCGGGAGACCCGAGCGTTTGATAAGTTGACTTGAGGGTCTAATTTTGTGCGTAGTGGACATGAAACGGATATGAAAGCGTCAGACTTACTGCGTGTGGTCGATAGACGTCTGCTGAATCTGTGGTAAGAATGTAAGCGTGCAATTTGCATTTAATGATGGGAAACGCAATGCAATTGGATGCCGGGCAGATTGAAGGTGTCTCAGGCTCAGCGGCGGCGGGAGTGAGCAGACTAATCTTAGTGCAGAGGAACGGGGAGTGGGAGGAGGAAGGGGTGACGGACCCATGATGGTAGCGATAGTCTACGATTGCCGAGCAGAGCACGATGACTTCTTTAGAGTGCGGTGGTGGTGATCGTATTCTCTCGCGCGAGGCGTTTGAACCTGCAAGCTGGGAAATGCAAGTTTGGCGCAAAGGGATTTCTTCGGTGCCGGAAGCGATAGCTGCAGCTACTACTCGGCGAAAGCTTCGGACTGCGTGTTAGTCACTCAAGCCGGCCAGTCAAGTATGGTGACAGGCGTACTGCGCGAATTGATAGGATGTCGAGGATGTTTGGAGGAAGAGAAAGAGGGAGGTGTGGAGAGGGTGGGGCTGCAGTGGTGCAACGCCTGCTTTTGCCTTGCGGCTGGCGTCTCTTTTCCCTCGTGAAGATTGCCCGACACTGCATTCCCGTCAGCCTCAAACGAGTCTTGCGCAAGACGACGGATGTAAGAACAGGCGTTCCGTCGGAGGCGATGGGGCCTACCTGGACGATGTGGGAGATGTGAGAGGCTGCTGGGGCAGATGAGACGTTCGGGGGAGGGGGAGACGCTGGGACGGGCCAGGTGTGCAGGTGCCGACGTGCCAATCACGTAGGCGGTCGAGATCGGCCAGCGCAGTGGTGTCAGCAACGAGGGATAGCAGGAGTTGGACTAGAGGCGTTGTGGGAAGAAGCTCAGAGTGTTCCAAGTTGACGTTCGTCCCAGAAATTGTTCGGACGCTAGCCGTAGGGCTGGCAAGGGCGCCAAGGCTGGGGGTCGCAACTTGCGTGGGAGCTAGTGATTGGCCTTGCTCGCGTCGCCCTATGATCTATCCTTCTCCGTTTAATTTGACTTACTTCACCACTTCACACTTCACACTTCACACTTCACCAGTCCACCACTGCTGCTGCATCGACCTTTCGACACAGCTTGAAGAAGGACGCATGCCCTTCGTATTCGATCGAATGCTCGCATTCGGTCGAAGCTAACCGACGAGTCATGCATGCGACCCATTCTGGATACGGTACTTTAGCCTTTCGATGAGCATGCCTGATTCATCAACGCACTACTCGTATCAACAGGTACTTGAGAAGCTTCTGCCCCTTGTGCGAATAGCCGAGTCCCACGAGGCCGCGGGAGCCCACTCAACAATAACCACTCTGTCAACCGAGGGACGTCTGTGCGTGTGGCTCGTTACCCGACATCTCGTACTTGTGGCTTGATGTCTTCGACCGCTAGCGCAATCAGGCGGCTTTGGTGCAGTGTCGCTGCAGTACCGGTCATGCTTGATACGCTGAAATGGTGGGATCTCATTGGTCTTGGTCGTGATCTCTAAGAAAGACGGTGTGGCCGAGATGCCATGTTTCACGGCCTAGTTCCTCCCACCGGCAGAACTCCACCAGATGAAAGGAGGAAGACTGACGGCGTCTGCAACCTGTAGGTGCTTCCAAGCCTCATCTAATGATCGCTGAGCCGGCAGTCGGTTTGGAGGAACCGGTCCCCCCATAGGGCTTCAACGGTGACGCGGGTCATATTTTCCGAGCGCATCAGCTTTCTGGGAAAGGCATTTGCCCTGCGGCCCCCAATGTGACCCTATGCAGAGCCTCCAGCCAGTGTACTGCCCGAGGGACCTCCCGCTCGTAGGTGGCCTAGTAACCAGGTCGAATAGGGATAGGGTTGAGCACATGCATTGAGTTCATGCACCTCGCACATCTGATTGGACGCAGACGTGGGAGCACACGAACAGGCGGTGGCAGCTTCCATGTAGAAGAGCCTGGGAGATGGCTTGTTGCAGAGGCAGGCCATGAGGTCGACCGAACATCTGCTTTCGCCCGAAGTGACTTTGTCCCCGACAGCCTTGCCAGGCGTGGCGGGATGGACCTTATGATTGGAATTTAGGCCCATCGCCCCCACCAGGCGCACGCGGGTCTGACGATTTCCTTTTTCCTTTCTCCGACAGGGCGACGTCCACAAGGTACAGGTACTTGAGACAGCACTTCACTCCACCGCAACAATCACAATGCCCAAAGCTGGAGGGCTCTACGCCGCTCTCAACCTACCCGCGCACCTTCGATCGTCGATCTTGCTGCAATCCAGTCGACTCTATCATTCTTACGAACACAAGAGACCCGCACCTTTCACCCCAGTCGAAGACTCAATCCTCTCTGCAGCTCTCGCACACGTACCGGCCCATGGCTTTACCAAGGCTGCTCTCAGTCGAGGAGCCCGTGATGCCGGCTACCTCGACGTCTCCACCAACCTCTTTCCCGCCGGCGCCTTCTCCATCGTCAACTACCACCTCGTTGCCCAACGCCTTGCTCTCGCCAAGCATGCGCCGCCAACGGCTCAATCCGACAGCACTCCCGCAAACGAAGTGGCCGACAACATCAGAGTACTGGCCCTTCGCAGGCTACAGGCCAATACGCCCATAATACACCAATGGCAAGAGGCGCTGGCTCTCCTCTCTACTGCCCGCCATCTTCCAAATTCCCTCCGCGAGCTCGCTTTACTCTCTGACGAGTTACTCTTCCTGGCTGGAAGCACTACCGTCACTTCCGCCTGGTATAGCAATCGTGCTGCCCTTGCTGCCATATACGCTAGTGCGGAGCTATTCATGACGACGGACAAGTCAAAGAATTACGTTGAGACCGAGGACTTCTTGACCAGGCGGTTGCGGGAAGGAGAGACGGCCCGTGGGATCTTGAGCGGTCTAGGGGCTTGGGCGGGGATGCAGGCGGGTGGCTTGGTGGATGGTTTGAGGAGTAAGGGCGTATGGATATAAATCAAGAGGGTTGCTAGAAAGCAAAGTGATTGGTGCGAATGCTTACCGCTTGGGAAAAGACGTCTACCTCACTCGATAGCTTACTCACCGCTCTGGCTATGTTCCAGTCAAATCTTGAGCAGTGCCGATGTGTGACGCAGGCGACCTACTCGAGCCAGTGTACCAGATTTGCCGTTGATTGGCCAGCAACTTGGTCGTGATCTCAGTCGGTCTTTTGGATTTAGTCCATTCTACAACGGTCACATAGCCAGCACTCTCAAGCTGGAAGATTACAGAGATTTGATCGGACAACGACTCTCTAGACAAAAGCAGCTTATAACAATGTTGCTTTGGCAAATTCATGTGTCTAGAGCATGACTCCAGCTCAACTCTGCTATAAGCGACGGCAAATTTGAAAGAAACTTGTATGAGTATGGTTGTGGCGACAAAGCGTGGACTCGACCTGTAATGTGAGCAGTTATCACTGAACATCCTCTGCAGCACGGACGCGGCGGGCTAGTCACCACTGTTCAGTACGACTCATACACTAGTAAAGCACATCAGGACAGAAGAACAGCTCTGGAGTAAAGCCAGACTGCAAGAGTACTCCATTTTCCATTGTGGTGTATGTCGTACCTTTGGTCTTCCCTGCTCGATGTTTATCGCGATTATGAAAAGAACCTCAGCAACACCGTTTTCGCTCTCGCATGGCCGTGTATGTTCATCCCGATTTCTGAAATTCATTTATAGAGGTCATTGAGATGAAGATAAATGGCCATCTGCATGCTACAGAAAGTTTCCAAGAGCAGCACATCTGCTGAATCCAGTCCCGCTATCCACGTCTAGCAAAATATATGATATAGGGACCACAGTTTTGTGCGTGGTAGATCTCTTGCTGACTCTTTCGCGATTCTGATGACAAATCCATCCACCTTCTTCCAATATTCTCACTAGTTCTCTTCTCCCTCTCCTAGCCTCTCGTACTCTTTCCTTTCTAACAAAGCATTCCTTTCCCGTCTATGGCTCTCCTCCCTCCGGACACCTTCATAGATAGACCAAACCCTCCTCCAGCCATCCATGTTTCCCCCCATGTCCCACCACTTCTGCGCAATCGGCCCAAACCTTCCATGGAACGCATACCTACGCTTATGGCTTAGTCTCCTAATCAAGACGAACGTGACCTCGTTCATCTCGATTCCTTGATTGATCATCTCTTGCAACAAATCTGCCATACCGTGCAGATCCGAGGACTGCGTCCATTTGAGGAGGAGAATCTCATTGTAGAAATTTGTGTTGACGCCGAGAACGTAGGATATGGAACCGAGGCGTTTCATCGTGGGTAGGAGGTAGAAGGGATAGGATGAGGTGGGGTGATGGCGACGGAGGAGGCGGAGGGCAGAGAGGAGATAGTCGGCATAATTGCTCTGTAGGATGGAAAAGAGTGTATTGGTAGGAAGCTCTCTAGGTGCTCGGGCTTCGTCAGGGATGTTTTTGGGGGCTTTTCCACGGCGTGTGATGATAGCATTGCTTGCAATCCGCTCTTGACCAGCGTTTCTCTCCTTCGCCACTTTCTTCTCCTCTCGCTCTTGAGCTTTAAGCGCTTTCTCCTGGAATTTAAGCTGCGCATCAAGCTGCTTGATGAGACTAAAAATCTCTCCTTCCAGTATACTCCAGATCTGCACGTCGGTTGTTGCAGCACCGAGCATTCCGAAGACGAGAGTTTTGTGGTCATCGCATGCTTTCCTGGAATGCATCTCGTGCTCTTCTGATGCCATCTCAGCCCCTAGCACAACCCCATTAGCTAACCTTAAAGGCCGCTTGAAGGTTGTGGATCCAGCCACGACTAAATCAAGCTGACCCATTGCCCGCTCATATCGTGGAGAGCGTTCTGTCCCGATCGTACCGCTCTTTGCTTGTTGATCTTCCTGTGTCCGCATATTTTGTATAGCAGTATCGAAGATGCTGTTGAGGTCCTCGTAGGGATCGGTATTCATGTCTTGATCATCTTCTAGACCCTCCTCTCCCTCCTTTCTAGAAGCGGCTTGGTCTATGTCCTTGAAGATGCGATCAAAGATAGCTTTCTCGGAAGCCGTTATCGTCGATTTTTTAGGTCTTTGAGCTTCGAACTGAGAGTCGACATCTTCGAATGGGATACTAGAATCGGATGAAGGAGTTGATCTCGGGCGCGCAAGGCCGAGATCCTCAAAATGGATGGGATCAGATCGTCGACTGCTGTATGCGCCGATTTGCCTTCGAGGGGCGGAACTAATGCTGCGATGGTTAACGCAATGTCGGCACTTGGGTGTATTAAATCTTGCTGGCAATGGCTCCGCGAGTAGTGTCCGAGTGTGGTAGAGAAAAGGAAGCAGAGAGGCAGAGCGAGCCTGGTGCACTACAAGTAAAGATGTCAGAGTGCATCTGGATGACATCCCTAAGCTCCCCCACAATGAGCAGAATCGCGTCCCATCAGATTGGGACTTTTATTTCTCCTAGGAGCTAGTGAGAACTCATATTCTAGACTCGATTCGGACTGGTGACATCGCCAAGCAGCTGATCACGCGTTCCTCTCTCCATGGACGCGCTCATGACGTGCCAATCAGATCTATCTGAAAACTGCTCGAGGATCTGTTGAAGCAGATTCCTCA
>JAABUI010001633.1_pt1 | contig 12842 bp, 13 predicted proteins | sample 5559111 | NCBI WGS metagenome assembly JAABUI01 (sample SAMN10711870, study PRJNA513365) | rock metagenome | isolation source: Antarctica rocks | place: Antarctica: Victoria Land, Buttleship Promontory
TCTAGATATAGTTAGGCGCTCTAGATTTATATAAACGCTCTAAATATAGGTAGGCGCTCTAGATATAGGTAGGCGCTCTAGATATAGGTGGGCGCTCTAGATATAGGTGAGCGCTCTAGATATAGGTGGGCGCTCTAGATATAGGTCGGCGCTCTAGATTTATATAACCGCTTTAGATATAGGTGGGCGCTCTAGATTTAGGTGGCCGCTTCGGATTTAGGTGGCCGCTTCGTGTTTATGGGTCGCTTTCTATAGCCGCTAGGGCGCTCACTTAGTCTAAAGCGCTCGCTCGTGAGTATATCTCATGTTTGGCATCCTTATAGGGAAAAAAAGGTATGCAGTTCTGTGAAACCTTAGACAGATTAATTAGTCTAATTCGGTATCTTATTAACAGAACATTGCCATACCGGAGAAAGTTGACATGTGGTGTAACGAATTCTCACTTTTCTGCAAGTTCACCCATTCCTCGACATGAAATACCTTCAAACCCTTGGATGACGTCGAACCTATTCGGACGACGGTCTTCAAGCGTTGAAATCGCTAAATGTTAGAATTGGATCAACAGCCTTTGCCTATGTAGGATCCTCCTTAAGATTCTCCTTCTTAACCTTCTTAAAGAGGGCGTGAGAGCTCCCTAGAGTCTCATTACCCACCACAGCCACCAGAAATAATGCTACCCACTAGATATTGCCAGCGCTTACTAGAGTATCGGCGCCCACTTAGAATAGTTGGCGAGGCGCTCACCAACAGAAGAGCGCTCACCAAAGCCAAGCGCCCACAGCGACCACCAAAAGTCAAGCGCCCGCCCACCAGAACTAAAGGCGCCCACTTAGAATAGTTGCCAAGGCGCTCACCAAAAGAACAGCGCTCACCAAAGCCAAGCGCCTACAGCGACCACCAAAATTCAGGCGCCCGCCCACCAGGACTAAAGGCGCCCACCAAGAACATTTAGCGCTGAATCGGAGAGCAGTTCATTACTGAGCCACTTTGCTTATCTGTGTACTCACAGGGAGCTTTATTCTGAATCTGATATGAATTACATATAAGATAGTACACTCCCACCTCCCGTTTTCCCGATTCTCTGCCGCTTTATAGACGAGAAGCGTCCCACCCTTTCCCTATCGTAGTCATCCTTCGCTGGCACAAGCTTGATATCAAGAGGTGTAGGGATCGTGGACCATTGGAAACCCCCCCAAATGTACTATTGCGAAGGACCACAAATCCTCTCTCGTTCAGCACCATTGTACCCAGACTCGAGGCATTCTCCTTCGTGGTCAAGGGTCTCTGACACCAATGCCAACGAAAGATACGCCCACCACTTGGCTTGAGAAAGTCGCGGCGACCTGGGAGGGAAGAATGGCAGACCGTGGGATCTGTTGTAACGGCATGATGAAGAATCGTCCTTCGTAATCGATGAGTGTTCCGACACCATTATAGCATGTCCACAAAGTATTGCACCTCCCATAAAGGCCGAAAGGGTGAAGCGAGAGGTAATGCCGGCGATGATCTCACAGTAATGCTTGATTCTCTGGTGTTTGTAGGCGCGAGGTCTCTCTCTTGCAGGGTGTGGAAATCTATGACCGAGGACGTTCTACCTAACAGTCAGCGCTCGCCAACACATTCAAATGAGGATTTATACCTGTGGCCTGGTCCATCTTTGCACTCGGCAAGCTCTGCGAATTTATTTGAGTAGTCTTCGGAATTGCTCGATGGCACTTAACGTCGAGACTGTTTATTATCCCAATAACGGCAGTAAGCATTGTAATCGAAGACTTGGTTGAGAGCGCCCGCCAAAAGCGCCTGCCAAGAATAAAAAGGTAACAGCACAGGGCACACAGCGCTCACCAAGATCATCCAGCGCTCACGATAAATGAGAGCGCCAACCAGCGCCCACTAATGTTAGAGCAATCATACGTTGGGTTTCATCACAAATACAACGTCACAATGATGAAGGTGAAGGGTTGGTTAATTCTGTGTGGGAGTGTATGTAGAGGTTGTGATTTCAGAAACATAGCAGCCGCTGGAGCTACTAAGGTCAGCGCGTCTCGAAAGAAGTTTTGCAACCGTGGCGGCCGCAAAAACCAGGGCGCCCACCAAAACGCGGCGCCCACCAGAATCAGAGCGCTCACAAAGCTAAGATGGCCACAGCGCTCCTTAAAGCGAAGCGCCTACGATTGAGATATTTTGCGCTTATTAAAATAGAAGCAGCTATTGCAAATGAAATACTTAGCTGAATACGGCACCCGCTGAGAAGACATAGGGGCCACAGCGACCACTAAGTCTCGCGTGATTACTAAACTCAAACATCCAAGATACAGCGGCTACTACATTTCTTATACAAGGCGCTCACATAGATTTGTCTAGCGGTCTCCAAATTCCTACGGCGGCCACTAAATCGAATCGGCAACCAAGATTAAAGCGGTTACGAAATTTTCTTGAGCGGCCAACAAAGATAGCGCTCACCAAATCTGCGGCGCCTGTTAAATAATCAGCGCTCACCCAAGTTTCTATAGCGGCCATGGCGGTCACTAAGAATCATAGCGCCCACCAAATATTAGAACGCCTGCGCGCTCACGAAGAAACTTAGCGCCTACGGCGGCCACCAAATCGTTAGAGCGCTCACCAAGACTCAGCGGCAGCCGAGAACTAGCGATAACTTCAGAATCATGGCGCTCAACTGAAGCAGAGCGCCCGCGAAAGTTGGGCGGCCACAGCAGCACCAATGCTCAGCGGCCACTAAAACTCAGCGACTTCAGCGGCCACTAGAATTGAGAGCGCTCACCAAGACTTAGCGACCGCCAAAACTCAGCGCCCACTGCGGTACCAAAACTCAACGCTCACCAGAAATCAGCGCCCATAGCGGTCACCAAATTATTAGAGCGCTCACTGAAAATTAGCGGCCGCCAAAACTCAACGCTTATAGCGGTCACCAAAAATCAGCGGCCGCTAAAACTCAGCGCCCAGCGGTCACCAACAGTTGGGCCTCCACCTAAAATCAGAGCGGCCACCAAAATCAGAGCGCTCAGCACCCGCGGCGGTCTCCAAAACTTAAGCGGTCTCCAAGATCTAGGCGCTTAGCTAAAATTAGAGCGGCTACCAAAAATTAGAGCGCTTATCACCTACGGCGGTCACTAAAAGTTAGGCGCTTATCAAAAATCAGACTAGTAACTAAAACACCGCGGCTACTAAACCACAGCGGCCACCAAATTACAGCGACTACCAAAATCGACGCGGCCACTAAAGTATAGCGCTCACTAGAAACGTTGCGGCCAGAGCGGTTACCAAAATGCAGCGCCCAGCAAAATGTTAGAGCGGTCACCAAACTACAGCGCCTACCAAAATCTAGAGTAGCTATATCGGTTACTAAAATCTGGAGCGGCCACCAAAATATTAGAGCGATAACCAAAATAGCGGCCACCAAAACACAGCGGCCACCAAAACACAGCGGCCACCTAAGACCAGCGGCCACCAAGACGCAGCGACCACCAAGACGCAGCGGCCACTAAATTATAGCGGCTACAGCGGCCACCAAATCACAGCGGCCACCAGATTAAAGCGGCCATAGCGGCCACAGCGGCCACCAAAATACAGCGCCCACCAAAGATTAGAGCGGCCACCAAGACGCAGCGGCCACCAGATTAAAGCCGCCATAGCGCCCACCAAATCAAAGCGGCCACAGCGGCCACCAAAATACAGCGCCCACCAAAGATCAGGGGGCCCACGAAGGATGACAGCGCTCACGAGCTTTGAGTGAGCGGTGAAACGGTCTCTTGCGCTAGCCAGTCCAATGGAGAAGAGAAGCGCTTCCCTGAACCCATTGAGAAAGATTGCCACAGACAACACTACAATCCAATTGTAACACTGCTTGAGGGTACTTACAGACAAAACCTTGTCGTGCAGGTATAAGAAGACGAGCGGCTCGGGGCCTTGGACACAATGGCAAGAGAAGGTTGATATCCTACAGAACTTGGGGTGCTTGCAGGGCGCGGGAGGTTCTGTTGGGGCTGGGTCATTTGGCTGCTCGGGGTGATGCGAGGTTCGGTTAGTTGGAGGGGATGGCAGGGTTTAATTGCGGACAGAGTTGAAGTGAGCTCTACTTACAGCCGCTGTCCTGTAATAAACGGAGACCTTTGGCTTTCCTGAAGAGGATTCAGGGTACACGACCGCATCTTTGTTCGCGTTGGTCAGAATGCGAGTTTATTTAAGTAGTGTTCACAATCAAGGCTTAATGCCACGTTTTAGGCCGTTAATTATTAGTCACGTAAATAAACGTTTTATAAATCTATCCTCAAGCTCGTTAAAGACTTAATTAAGAACGCCCACCAAAAGCGACCACCAAGAATGAAAGCGGTCACCAGAGTAAGGGCACAGCGCCCATCAAGATCATCCAGCGCTCACGATGAATGAGAGCGCCCACCAGCGCCTACCAGATTCAGAGCACCCACCCGTTGGGTTTCATAATAAGTGAAACGTTACAAGGATGTTAAACGTAGGAGTGTAAAGTAGTATGCAGGGGTTCTTATTTCAGAAACACAGCGGCCTCCAAATCTCGAGCGGTCACCATGATCAGAGCGACCAAAATGTAGCGGCCACTAAATTCCTAAAGCGCCTATTCTATGTAGATGTATACGGCGGTCTCCAAATTCCTACGGCGGTAACCAAAACACGGCGGCCACCAAAACACGGCGGCCACCAAAACACAGCGGCTACCAAAAGCAGTGGCGCTCACCAAAAATTTCAACGGTCCCCAAAATACAACCGCCACAGCGGCCACCAAAAGTTGGGCGGTCTCCAAAAGTTAGGCGCTCACCAAAAATCAGAGCGGCCACCCAGAATTACAGCGGTTACCAAAAATCAGAGCGGTCACCAAAAGCTAGGCGGTTACTAAAAGCTAGGTGGTTGCCAAAAGCTGGGCGGTTACCAAAAGTTAGGCGGTCACCAAAATCCGAGCGGTTACCCAAAATTACAGCGTTCACTAAAAGCTAGGCGGCTACTAAAAGCTAGGCGGTTACTAAAAATTAGAGCGGTCACTAAAAGCTGGGCGGTCTCCAAAAATCAGAGCGGTCACTAAAAGCTAGGCGGTCTCCAAAAGCTAGGCGGTCTCTAAAAGTTAGGCGGTCACTAAAATACAGCCGCTACGGCGGTCACTAAAAGCTGGGCGGTTACTAAAAATTAGAGCGGTCACTAAAAGCTAGGCGGTCTCCAAAAGCTAGGCGGTCTCCAAAAGTTGGGCGGTCACCAAAATACAGCCGCTACGGCGGTCACTAAAAGCTGGGCGGTTACCAAAAATTAGAGCGGTTACTAAAAGCTAGGCGGTCTCTAAAAATTACAGCGGTCACTAAAAGTTAGGCGGTCACTAAAAGCTAGGCGGCTACCTAAAATCAGAGCGGTCACCAAAAGCTAGGCGGTTACCCAACATCAGAGCGGCCACTAAAAGCTAGGCGGTCACTGCGGTCACCTAGAATCAGAGCGGCTACCCAAAATCAGAGCGGTCACCTAAAATCACAGCGGTCACCATAAATCAGAGCGGTCACTACGGTCACCAAAAGTTGGGCGGTCACCCAAAATTGGATACATAGTTGGGCGGTCACCAAAAGCTGGGCGGTCACTGCGGTCACCTAGAATCAGAGCGGCTACCCAAAATCAGAGCGGTCACCTAAAATCACAGCGGTCACCACAAATCAGAGCGGTCACCAGAAGCTAGGCGGTCACTATGGTCACCCAGAATCAGAGCGGCTACCTAAAATCAGAGCGGTTACCCAAAATCAGAGCGGTCACCCAAAATTACAGCGGTCTTACAAGTTGTGCGGTCACTGCGGTCACCAAAAATCACTGCGGTCACCAGAAGTTGGGCGGTCACTGCGGTCACCCAGAATCAGAGCGGCCACCCAAAATCACTGCGGTCACCTAAAATCAGAGCGGTCATTACAAGTTGTGCGGTCACTGCGGTCACCAAAAATCACTGCGGTCACCAAAAGCTGGGCGGTCACTAAAAGCTGGGCGGTCACTAAAAGCAGAGCGGCCACCAAAACAGCGGCCACCAAAGATCGGGGGTCCACCAAGAATGACAGCGCTCACTCAAAGCTCGTGAGTGGTGCGACCGGCTCCTATGCCTACCAGTCCAATCGGTTCCCTGCACCCGTCGAGAGGGAGACTCCTGCAGGTAATACTACAACCCAATTGTAGCACTACATAAGGGGACTCGTTGACAAAACGTCGCCATGCCGGTCCAAGGAGCTTTTCGTTGGTCCCGCAAGACATATCGAGGTTGAACCTGGACAACTTGACGAATCGTCCGCGACTCTACCGCCATCAAGCTCGATCAAATCCTCATCTGCTTCAGACAACGTCCATTCTCTGCACTGTGACATGCTGACATGGCGAAATGATTCATCTATTTAAACTACCAGCGATTGTACATGGCGCCCTTGAGCTTTTCCTTCTCAACTTCTTCAAAAAAACGCTTGGAGCTCTCAGGATATAGTACCCGACACTTCCTCCTCCATCGTAATCGAGCCCATTCCTGACGCATCCGATTTTGGTCCCAGAAGAAGCTCCTTGTTGTATTCACGCAGCGCCTTGATCTGCTGTGTTCAGGTGTCGTCGCCATTGGCACTGGTGATTAAAACGCTTCCTACTTGATTCTGCCAAGTCACAAATGTAAAGCTCTGACTGCCCAGCACACCCATCTCTGAAGCGTCTGACATCGGTCCCAGGAGAAGTTCTTTGCACAAAGCGGCTAGAATTGCAGCCCCGGACGGGATTTGGAGGTGTCCAGTGTGCTTGAAGCCCTCCATTCGGCAAATAGCCGCATCTCGACGCTGTCACGCGGTAGCAATAACAGATTCTTGTTGTCAGTTGCTGTTCGCTTGACGCTGGACGTGGGCCAAAGAGGAATGTGTTGGAAATCTTTGTATAAGCTATCTCTTGACCTGCCTTTGAGTTAGCTGTTCATGGCATCAAGCAAGTAATTCGAGCATATGTGACACGACTTCGTCTGATAGGGACGGCGGTAGCCCTTTAGAGCGAAGAAATTGGCGGACTAGAGTTGGGCTCATGATTTGGATATCCTTTGAAAGTCCCTTTGAGCGCTCTGTGAGTTTCCGGAACAAAGGTTCGTCCAAGTAAACAGCAGGTGTGGGCCTTGGATCACATCCCAGCTAGGGCCTCCAGCCTGTCCAGTCTCTCGCGACCACCACTCATGAGGATCAAGTATTAGGAGCCAGTTGCGGAAGAACCTCCAGCTTGTCCAGTCTCTCGCGACCACAACTCATGAGGATCAAGAATGAGACGCCGATTGCGGAGGGCATCCAGCCTGTCCAGTCTCTCGCGACCACAACTCATGAGGATCAAGTATGAGAAGCGAATTGCGGAGGGCCTCCAGCCTGTCCAGTCTCTCGCAACCTCCACTCTTGAGGATCAAATATTAGGAGCCAATTGCGGGAGTAAATCCAAGGTCCATCAGTCCGTTATCGATTCTTGGAACGACTTGATCGACGTTTGCTCATGAGAGGGACGTTTGGCGTCCGGGATAATCTTGATGGTAAGAGAATTTGTTGATGCACGTCGCAAGATGATCTCGGTGGCGAATCTGGTACAAAGATTATCGTTCCGAGGGAATGGTATTTCTGTTAGGGCTTCAAGAACGGAGGTCTTCCCAGCAGATTGGTCACCGCAGACCACCAACTGGGGTAGCGAGAGAATGCTCTCGAGGCCACATTTCGGACCTGAGCCACAGTCTTCTTTCCTACACTTGTCGGGCAGGATCTTGCGCACATGAATGGGCACTCCGACGAGTCTGGATATTGTGAGATCGGGAAGGAAGGTATCGGTTTCTCAGGGCTGAATGGACGCCTTGTATAAACGGCGGTTTTGACAAAAAGACTTCGCCTTTAGTTCTCCCAAGTCATTGGGCAAGATCCAATACTCCAATTGCGGTTTGTATCAAGGAATGTGGCTTTCTGATTGGTGTATCTCCCACTCACGCCGTCATCCCTCCAAGTCTTGTCGGCCAAGATTTGCGCACATGGATTGGCATCCCAACAAGCTTGGATAGCGGAGAGATCGGGGAAGAAGGGATGGGTTTCTCAGGACTGAATAGATCGCCTTCGATCATAAAGTCCTCGAATACGGGGTCTGAAGAGGCTATCGTTATAAGGATGAACTTCTTGGCGTGGAGAATGTCGATGTCGCCTCCGCAGCTGATGCGAACGCGGAGAAATCGGAAAGGAAGGTATCGATCTATCGGGGCTGAATAGATCGCCTTCGATCATCAAGTCTTCGAAGACGGGGTCTGAAGAGGCTATCGTTACAGGGATGAACTTCTTGGCGTGGAGAATGTCGATGTCGCCTCCGCAGCTGATGCGGACGCCTTGACCTGTCTCGTGAGTAGCTGAAGACATTCTGGTAATCATGAATACGTTTGGTAAGACAGATATGAACTCCTTGGCTTTCAGAACCTCCATGTCCCCCTCGCAGCTGATACGAATGCCTTAGGCCGTCTTCTGAGTAACTGAGTAGTTGAAGGTATTCTGAAAATCATGTTCCTTGGCCTTTAGAGCCTCCATGTCTCCCTCGCAGCTGATGTGGACTCCTTGGACTGAGTAGTTGAAGGCTTTTCGATAATCTTGAATGCTTTTGGTGAGAGATGAACTCCTTGGCCTTGAGGCTTATCGTGCGGAGATCCATAAGTTCCAGTCACTGAAGCTCGTTCTTCTCATGATTTCCTATGTTCGAAGAAGGTTTGTAACTCAAGGCATGTGAAAAATGAGAAGGCGAATCTGATCGAAGCTTTTGAATTCACAGAGATGAAAAAATACATTCCGCCTGATAGCTAGCCACTTTTGCATAGATAGTAGTGGAGCCGTTGAGAATGGCTCCTGCCTTTGGTCCCTTTGGACCACTCGCTCCGTGAGCGAAGTCTGCACTTTTGTAAGAGATGATACCGGTGGCGGTAGGCCGAGTGCTTCGTTCAAAACGCGACTCTGTTCTTGAAGTCAAAGTAGAGTCGTCTAGAAAAGAGACCTAAATCACACAAGCCAGGGGCGAGACCAAAAAATTGTTAACCTCGGTATAGCATAGAACTGTAGGGTGTCAAAGAATAACATGGCCCTCGTAGCAGGAGCCGCAAACAGTGATTTGGCTCCATATTAGCCAGTGAACTGGGCGCGAATATTCGTCGCGGAGTTTCTCTCACCGATTCACAACTGTGTTGCTGAAATCTTCCGTAATGAAAAGGTATGAGTCCTGAACTCTGCAAGAAACAGCCCCGAGGCAGTGCAATGGTTCCAGACTGAATTCAAGCGCTCGAATTCCCAATGAGAGTCGTCCATTGACAAAATGTTGTCATGCCGGTGTAAGGTGGTAAAATTCTTCGAAGCCAGCTGAGTTCTGCGGCGGCAAGTTTCAAGTCGGTGCTTTCAATACTGATGTGAGAAAGATCCTCTTCAAGGCCTCAATACCAAGGCGGTCCTGCGCTCTCGGAAATCTGACTTGTTCCGTATTCGTTAGTCCACATCTATATGGTTTTGTCCGGGCCATCGTAAGGGCCTAAAGGATTGATGGTGACAGCATCTGACCTTTCGAGGATTGGTCCTTGAAGAAGTGAAGAAGTTGAGACCTGACATGTCACTATGAGATCTGATGAATCATATCATCCCAGTGAGTCCTCTTCGATTGCGTAGTGAACGTTAGCTTCTTCTGTTTTAAAAATCCGAAAAAGCAGTTGACTGAAGTGTATATATATTTCCTCCCACTCCCTGGAGGATCAATGGAGATATGAAGCGGGTCTTTCCCAGTCTGTAGTCGAGCTTGGGCATAAAATCGTGTAGATCTGATGAACCATACCATCCTAATGGGTCCTCCTCGATGGCGCAATGAACGTCACCTTCTCCTGTGGGTTTTAGAAATCCGAAAAAGCAGTTGACTGAAGTGTAGACATCTTTCCTTCCACTTGTTGAATGATCAATGGAGACATGAAGCGGGTAATTCCCAGGTCTGTAGTCGAGCTTGGGCATGAAATCGTGTAGATCGTCGCTTGGGACAGCGATGGCTAGACGACTATCGGGAGTGCTTTGACCTGGGTTGTGGATAACGCATCCCCCCAGATGAGAATGTGTTCATTCTTAGGGAGCATGTCAATGGCTCCTTGCTCCGCACCTCTGTCAAACCCGTCAGAGTCTGTCAATATGACTGGGGTCTGAAGAACAGTGTCACATTCTTCGGAATTTTCCAAGATCTCCTCAATTGCACTGCTGGGACCTCAGCACGTATGGATGAACGTGGATTCTGCAAGTAAGATTTGACCATGCCCCTCGCCATGGCAAAATCCGTTTTGTTTGTGATGCTTGGTGTCGTTTTCTTGAAAATTCCAGGCACGTCGATGATATTGAGGCGTTTCCCTCACCGTGGCCATATCTGTTTGTTTGTGACAGCTGGTGTAGTTTTCTTGAAAATTCCAGGCACGTCTTTCTTGTATTTTCGCTGATTTGTGTAATCTCCAAGATCCTCAGTCCGCCTCAACATGCTTGCAGTGCCAGTGCGGTGACTGTCTGGAAGCGATTGGCAATGTTGAGGAGGTACTCGGTCCCAATGTTCGAGCTGGACCTTGCAGAACTTCAATTTTGACTGATCTCTGCTTTCACCTAATTCAAAGGTCAGATGCTGCCCAATTTGCAAGCAGACTTGACTCACTCGTAGGAATTCGCGCTTGATCATCTCTGCCAGTATCCCAACCAGGCGTCTTCAAGGCCTCAATACCAAAACGCTATTGAGTTCCATGGACCGGGGTTCGAGGTTCGAGGCAGACTGAGAGGGCTGGCGTAAGCAGTGTGATCAATAGCTTAGGCTCCAGAAGCTGCTGGAGATGAGAAATCATGTGAATGAGAAAGTTTATCTGTTAGGGATCTTGAATAGCGCCGTCAACAGCATCCTGAGAGTCTCTTGCCACATTTGGTGCTTGCAAGAGGCACTTTGAGTCGTTGCCTTTGCCCATCGGATCCAAACACCTTTTCATGTACCTGCCAGAGAATTGAGAGTCTCTTGCCACATTTGGTGCTTGCAAAAGGCACTTTGAAACGTTGCCTTTGTCCATCGGATCCTGTAAGTCTCCCAGTATGGTATCCGGATGCCAGATCTACCAGCTTCTTGCTGACTTGATTAAGAATGTCATGGCGCGTCATTGTTCGTATACTTCTCAGTGCTTTTTCTGACAGGGAAACCTCCCATAAACTGAAATCCTTTCCCAGGATATCAACATGAAGGTCCGACAATCTTGCAAATGATGGGTAGGGATGATGGAAAGGAAGGTGTAGTGTCGTTGATCTGATGGTGCTACAAGCTGTGCGAGAGCGTGATCGCCAGATCCATTCCCAAGGCTACTTGCCTGTGGGACGCGCAAAGGAAGAAAGATATGGTGCTATAAGCTGTACAAGGGTGTGGTCACTAGATCCACTCCCAAGCTCACTTGCCTGTGGGACGCGAGTAGGAAGAAAGATATGGTTGAAGAGGTATTGAATCGTGTGATCTGCCATGTCTTGTGGTATGTCCTTTTTACCACATGAATTGATGAGATGGAGTTGTAATCTTCTTTCCGGCCTGTTGAATAGGCCAAAGTCCTCTGTCATCATTAGCAAGGTAGTCTGAATGGAAGTCAGGAGTCTTACATGGTGATGAAGCATCCTGATCTGGCTCCTTCTTGGGGATTCCTCTCGGGAAATCCAAGAAGTCATTGGGTGCAACTATATATGATATGTATGATATGCAAGGTAAAGCGTCAAAGAGTTGTAAATGTGTGTATCACTGTTCCCATTTGATTGCGTTGACACAAGGAAAAGGTGGTACCAATGCTAATATAAGAAGAGTGGATGGACAAGACAAGCATTGATGAGCTCAACAAGAAAGCAAGACGAAAGATCTTGATTGGAGATGTTGAGGTATGAGAGTAGTGGAGAGGTGCTGTGGGTGGAAGATGCTTTGGTTGCTGGATGATGATAAAGAAAGAAGGAAAGAGAAATCTGGAGGGAGAAGGAGGGGGTTTATATACTCAGGGATTCTCTCAACGGCCGTATGAAACAGCCTTGCCTCGTGAAGTTGGTCAATAAGAAGTTGATTTCAATACACCATTCAATACGTCAGTAGGAATCCATGCATTCATGCCAGAAAAAGGATGGGCATCTGTGAAGAATGATGCTGCTTCACAAGCCACCCACAGGCATCATTGCCATGACAATAGTATGATGATGAATGGGTGAAGAAAGGAGTGCCCAATCCTCGTAATGTGTATTGATGAAGCAGGTGAAGTTGCAGCCTTCACCAACAAGTCAGTAGGGATCGGTGCATTCAAGCCAAAAGAATTATAAGCTTGTGTGAAGATGCTGCTATTTCACAAGCCATCCACAGGCATCAACGCTTTTGACAATAAGTTCTTGATGAATGGTGAAGAAAGGATTTCCGAATGCCGTAGAGTGTACTGATGAAGCCGGTAAAGTTGCAGGCTTCACCAACAAGTCAATAGGAATATGACGCTCAGCCTGTCAGAAGAAACTGGAGTACCACATCCACGTGAAGATACCGCGTCATGTTCACACACCTCACCGACTTCACGAACCTTCCACCACTCCAACTTCACGAACTTCCACCATTCCAACTTCACGAACCCTCCACCACTCCAACTTCACGAACTCCACCATTCCGACTTCACGAACCCTCCATCACTCCAACTTCACGAACCTTCCACCACTCCTACTTCTCCGTCGGCTCCGCCAGCAACTTCACCATCTTCGCTACGGCCTCACTGCCCAACACCTCCTTCGGCACATCCACATACGCCGCGTTCCCCTTTT
>JAABUI010001634.1_pt1 | contig 12838 bp, 16 predicted proteins | sample 5559111 | NCBI WGS metagenome assembly JAABUI01 (sample SAMN10711870, study PRJNA513365) | rock metagenome | isolation source: Antarctica rocks | place: Antarctica: Victoria Land, Buttleship Promontory
CTCGCGGCGAAGCTCGTCAACGAACTCGTCGAAGCCGCCGACGAACGCCAGCTCTCCCGGACCATCACCCGCTACGGCCGCGTCGAGCTCCTCTGCCTGGACGAGCTGGGCTACATGGAGCTCGACAAGCGCGGCGCCGAGCTGCTCTTCCAGGTCCTGACCGAACGAGAAGAGAAGACCGCCGTTGCGATCGCCAGCAACGACTCGTTCAGCGGCTGGACCAAGACCTTCACCGACCCCCGGCTCTGCGCCGCCATCGTCGACCGACTCACCTTCGGCGGGAACATCATCGAGACCGGGACCAGCAGCTACCGACTCGCCCACGCCCGCAGCCAACGGCAGCCAGGTGGGGCCAGTTCAAGCCGTCACCCTGGGGCCAAGTCGAGTTGACACGGCCAGCCACCCACGCAGCTGCGCTCCCGCGGTGAACCCCCAGCCGCCGAGCCCGGCAGCGAGCAACCCGCGCAGCTAGCGGCGGAGGTGGTCCGGAGCGCCTGAGGCCCCGTGGCGTGACGCGAGCGTTACGGCAGTCTGCCCGGTCTGCGACGGTCCGCTGCCCGAAGGACGAGCCCGTTCCTGGTGTTCACCGCGCTGCCGGCAAGCCGCCTACCGAGCCCGCCACCGGCCAACCGCGCCAACCCTGCCCCTGCCTATGGCGGCGACCAGGTCACAGACGGCCAGCGGCGTCTACGAATGCCCCGGCTGCGGGGACCCGCTCGCCGATGAACGCCGCTGCCCCGAGCGCAACCTGTTCGCTCACCGCCCCGGCGAGGGCGGCTGCTGCCCCACCTGCAGCGACATCATCACCGTGCACGAACTGCTCGACATCTCCTAGCCAGCCGACCCCGAAACTGTCAGACCCAACCCCTACCACCAACAACGAGAAGGAGCCTCCGCCCAAAGGTCACTTACACCGCACATGAAACGCGACCAGGGGTTGGGCGTCCGCCTAGACACCACCGAACAGGGGACCGCTGTGACCAAGACCTCTCAGAAGACTGGCTGGACCGCGCCTGACCCGCTCGAGCTGACCGTGCCGGACCGGTCAGTGTGGCGATGAACGAGATCGCCGCTGGGATGCAGGAAGGGCGGTTGGCGTTGGCTGTGGGCGCCGGGCTGTAGGTGATGACGGCGTTGATGGACGCAGACGTGACCGCACTGGCTGGCCCGACAGGGCGCCAGGACCCGGTGCGGACGGCGGTGCGGCACGGCACGGACCGTGGGTCGGTGACCTTGGGTGGCTGGTGGCTCCCGATCCTGCGACCGCGAGGTCCTGGCCCACCCAGGGCAGCGGGAGCTGCCTGTGGCGGCCTATGCGTTGTTTAACGGCACCGAGCTGCTGGGCCGGCGGGCCAACACCAGGGTGTCGAACAAGTCCAGCACCGCCCGGCGCAGCGCCTTGCTTCCGTCCAGGACCGCCAAGATCGGCCGGGTCACGTCCAGACCACACTTACGCAGGCCCACGAGCAGTTCGGTGACCAGGGTGGCGTTCTCGGTTGAGCCTTCCCTTAGTGAAAGCGGGACCATGTCGGGTGTCCAGGGTGATGCCGAGCGCGACGACGCAGCAGGATGTCAAGCGAAGTTTACGCCGTCGATCATCAGCGCGACCAAGTCCCGCGAGCTCAGGTCCGCGCCCAGCAGCTCAGCCAGGGCAGTTTCGGTCTGGGCGACGAACCGGCGCGACGCCGCGGACTTGCTGGTGCAGCTCGCTGTGGCATCGACCTGCTCACCGACTGGTTCCAGCCCGACCGGGTAGCGGCGGGTCGATAGCCCCGCGAACATCTTCTCGGTCGCCAGCCCGTCCGCAGCGGCGAGCCTGGGCCGAAGGACAAGCCGAGACCCTCACCGTCCTACGCCTGGAATCCCGCCACCACTGGCCAGGACCCTGCATCCGACCAACGCCATCGAGAGCATGATCTCGATCTGCTGCGACCACTCCGGCAACGTCAAGCGCTGGCCCGACGGTCAGATGGCCCGGCGCTGGTGCGCCGCAGGCATGTCGAAGCCGGCAAACAGTTCCGCCGCGTCAACGGCCACCTCCACCTCCCCGCCCTCCGACAACCCTCGAAAGCGAGGGGACCAAAAGTGTCGGACCCGTCGTGCACGATGAGCTCGTGATCGTCGCCTGACAGACCGGGCCGCCACCGAAGTTCCACGGAACTCGGGACAACCTCCGGCGACGCCCAGCGGCCTGTTCGTCAAGCCCGGTTCACGTTCGTCTCGGTCGGCGCCCGCGACCGTGCTGCCCTCGCGAGGTCACGGTGACGATTCGGCCTGCGCCGGTGGCTATCCGGCGGTGCAGTCCGCACCACAACATCGGTCGCGTCAAGGAGGGGTGGATCCGGCCCGAGCGGTCCAGTCCGAGTAGGCGTGGCTGGCCGACTACCGGGCCACCCGGCCCAAGAGCGAAGGCAAGCTCGCGCATTGGATACGCGGGTGTTGATCGCCCCGCGCGGCGGCGCTTGTTACCAGCTGGCAAACACCCTCGTGCAGGGTTAGTCCGACCGAGGACAGAGCGTCAGCGGCCGTCCCATTGGCGTAGTACCCGCAGCTTGTTCCAAGGAATATGAGGCATCCCGTAGTAGTCCCACGCGAAACCAGCCGCCGGGTACGGGTCGACGCCGGTCGTCGGCTTCTCAAAGCTAAACGCGATCGGGGCTCCGGCATTGTCCCGGTTGTAGGCGCCGTACGTCTGCAAGGCGTGTCCCACCGCCTTCTCACCCGGTGTGATACCGGGCAAAGCGTTCACGTCCACTGCCGGATCAAGCTGCACGCGAGCGCCTTCCGGCAGACAGTCACCACGCGAGGACACCCCGTCGGTCTTGGTGGCTGGGACCCGGAACACCTCCCGGCAGGAGTTGTTCGTCGCGAAGTTCAACGCGTGGTCGATCCGGCGCTGCGCGATCTCGTAGGTACGCAGGTCACCCGCCAGTGCGTTCACCCCGGCGCCGGTACTGCCCCCCGACGCACCACTCCCGCTTCCGTCGATACTCGCGCACGTCCCCCAGCTGGCCTGCCAACCATTGCTGGTCTTCTGTGCTTGCCAGAAGTCACACGACAACCGCGCCGCCTGGTCAATGACGATCATCGTGCCGTCAGAACCGCTGTTGGGAACTGCGTTCAACGGAATCCGGACTGGGTGCTTTTGCAGGTCGCAGGTCCCCCATGGCATGGTGCAGGGCACCGCGTAGGAGGGGGTATGGACATCAGCGTTGAAGATCGGTGCACCGAACTCGTACAAGTTCGCGTAAGCGGCGTTGGTCGGCGTCAAAGACCTGATAATCGCCCCGCTGTTGCCATCCAGCACTGGCGAGGCACCGATCGGCAGATTCCACGGGCTGCTAGCCGCGAACGGCCGGCCTAACCCCACACCGAGGTCCGACGTCGACGTCGCAGGATCCGCCGGCGCAGCCGCCAGCTGGAGCAGGACCACGCCAGCGAAGGCGATAAGCCGAGATGCCCTGTTGCGTCCACGCCAAGATCTCGGCACATCAACACTGTAGCGGCGGCGGCACGAACTCGTCGCACTGGGTCAGCAGGTGCCGACCACCCACGAAGCGGTCAGCACCCGACTCGTGATGTAGCCGAACCTGCGCGCGGTCCTACCAAGGAAGCAGGTCCAGGCAGGACGTGGTCGACCTGCCAGGACGAGTCGCACACCTGCAGCCCGTACGAGCCTGGCAAGGCGGGAACACCAAAGACCAAGACCGCCAAGAGCCCCCGTCAGTGGCTCAGACTCTTCCGCGCTTCTCGGCCTGGACGAGGCGGATGATCATGTCTCCACGGACAGGTGACTAACCCATCGCCCTCCCTCGGGTCGAGGGCGGTTACCGGGCGAACCCAAGCTCCTACCGGGCCTCGGCGGCCGCGGACCACCAGGTAGAGCGGGGGCCACGCAGAACGGCCACGGCCGCTGCCGCGAGCGGTAAAAGAGAAGGTCAACAAGGGGAAACTTGGGCGGCGCCTCATACTAGACTTCGGGCTGTCCCGGCCATCTGCAACGGCTCTCTCGATCACGGCGTGCCGCACGAACGGGGGCAGCGATGACCTCCATCGTCACCACACTGCACTTCCCTTCCCGACCGGACTGGGTTGCCCGCACTCAGATGCTTGACCGCGGGAGGATGCCAGCTTCAAGGTTGCTTCGGCGCCTGCTTGTCGACCCCATGCCCGACGATGTAGTCGTGCTTGACGGCGCGATCGGATGGCGCGGGGGCTACTTGGATCGGCTCGCCGCCGCTGGACTGGCTCGTCGCCGCCGCAGCCCGCGCATCGTCATCACCGACAGCACCTGGACGCCCGGGTGGGGGCGCCGCGCTGCGCTGCGCAGCTTCGACAGCCCCCGCACGACCTACTGCGTGCTGTCCACGGCGGAGCAGCAGAGCTTTCCGGGCAACTGGGGCGTCGAGCCGGCTCGCGTGTTTTGCACACCGTTCTACTGGACCTTGCCGGCCAAACCGTCTGGCCTCCACCCGGGCGGGTCTGGAGTGTTCGCGGGCGGTGACTCCCTGCGCGACTACCGCACCTTGCTGGCTGCGGCTCAACAACTCAGCACACGAATAGTGGTGGCCACAAATTGGCGCCCAGCTGGACCGGTCTCCGATAACGTCATGGTAGCTCCTACGTCGCCCGTCCAGTTTTCGGATCTTTTGGCGCGCAGCGCCGTCGTCGTCGTTCCGCTGCGTCGAGGACTCATACGCAGCGCGGGACAGCAGACCTATCTCAATGCCATGGCGCTGGGCAAGGTCGTCGTCGTGACAGACGCTCCTGGGGTCCGAGACCATATTGATGACGGCCAGACCGGTCTCGTCGTTCCACCCGCCGACCCGGTCGCGCTTGCGGAGGCCCTGGCCTGGGCCACCGATCCCGCAAACTCGGGCGAGTGTCGGGACATCGGCCTCCGCGCTCACCACGCCGCCATCGAGCGCTTCAGCCCTGACCAGTACGTTGGCCGCCTTCTCGCCGTGATCGACTCGTTGGCCGCCTGAGGGGATTCACCTTGAAGGTGCCCTGCTGAGCTGAATTCTTATCGCCGGGAAACCACGGCTGGATTCTCATCGGCGGGAGACCACGCTCCAAGCCGAACAAAGACGCTCGGTCCTTGTCGACCGCATCCGCGAGTCCGACCGGCTCTCTCAGACCTGACTTCCGCAGCTAAGTGGATCTTGGTAGGTATGCACGTGCCCGTGACCTGGAGTTTTCTTGGCGTGATCGTTCAGGGTAGTGCCTACGGGTCGGCGGCTGGCCAGTCAGCGGCGGTGAGCTGCAGGAACCTGGGTGCCTCGGCGATCTGCAGGGCGCGCAGGATGTCGCGCTGGGCGGTGGTGAGTTCGGTGCGCTGATGGACGTGGCCGGCATCCGTCATGCCTGCCCTTGTAGCAGAACATCCCTCCCCGGAGTTACGACACGCCCGACATTCGTATGCCTACACGATTCTCACTCTCACCACCCCAAAGCCACCCTCGACAGGGCCCCTGACCTGCAGGATCGCCCTGACGCATGCCCCTTAACATCGTCTACCTGCGGAACTCAAGTCAGAACCAGCGGCGACGGTACTGGCCTTTACAAAACCAATCAAGGAACTTTGCTCAACGACCAGAAGCTCTCCCCCGCAGACCCTTCGCGAGCCAGGCTGCATCGTCGGATGCTCGCCTCAGCCACCTACGCCGGACGGGACCGATTCGGACATAGCGTTGCTCAGCGATCTCGCGGAAACCGGCCTTCATGACTGCCTTTCGCGAGGGCTCGTTAGTCACGGCCACCTTTGTGTACATGACGGCCGCCGACCCTGTTGCACTAGCCGCTACGTGCCGCCAGGCGACGGGCGCGATACCGCGGCCCCGCGCCGCTGGCGCTGCGACCGAATCTTCCAGGACGACAGAGCCGGTAGGCAGTAGCAGCCAGCCGCTGGGTGCGGCCGCGACGGGCGCCATTGTCGAGAACACCCAGCAGGAGAACAACAGCTGTGCGCCCTCAAGCACGCACCACCAAATCGCTCCCTGTGACAACCGGGCTCGGCCGGAGGAACTGTTGATGGTGTCCAATTGATCCAGAATCACCAGTCGCTCCTCCGTGCCGCGTACCAACTCCAGCCCAGCCGGGAAGGGCGGCAGCTCGGGCAGAGAGGTCAAGTCCAGCGAATACCAGATGTGGCTCTCGTTGAGGTATACGTGGGGGCGCACGACCCCTGCGCACCGGGAAGCCAGCGCGACCAGACCCTCGTTACGAAGGACCCGCATTGCTTTGGTCGGGCGAGAAAGCGAACGACCGAAGAGACTGGACTTGTCGGCCGCCACAGGAACCCCCTAGTGCTCACTGGCCCGGAAGACCTGAGACAGAGTGAGCAGAATAATTTTGATGTCTAACCAGAGCGACCAGTTCTCGATGTATGCATTGTCAAACCGGGCACGGTCCTCAATGGAAGTGTCCCCGCGCAATCCGTTGACCTGAGCCCAGCCAGTGAGCCCCGACGGCAGTCGGTGGCGAGCCATATAATGCGGATAGGCGCCTGCAAACTCTTGAACGAAGTACGGGCGCTCTGGCCGCGGACCTACGATACTCATGTCTCCTCTGAGCACGTTGAGCAACTGCGGAAGCTCGTCGATCGACGTTCTGCGGAGGAATCGGCCGACTGGACGCACCTTTTTTTCCTGGGCAATGGACCATCGCTCCTCCGACTCCTGCTCGTCGCCCGGCGTCAGCGAACGCAGCTTGAGCATCGTGAAAGGGCGACCATCCAGCCCGATTCGCTGCTGCCGAAAAATCACGCCGGGGCCGCCTTCTAGCCGTACACCGAGGGCGGCCAACAGGATCATCGGCGACGCCACCGTCAGTGCAATGCCGGCCAGAAGGAGATCCATGCTGCGTTTGACAACTCGAGCCGTCGGCCGGAAAACCGTCCGTCTGACTTGCACAAGCGGTATACCCCAGACGACCTCCGAAGCCGTGTAGGCACCGAGCTCGAAGAGCCGAGGCACGAAGAAAATATCGCAATCCAGGCGATCGCAGGTCCGCAGGAAGGCGACCATCTCGGACTCGCGGACTTGTCCGAAGGCGACAATCACGACACCCACATTCAGCTGTCGCACGACGTTCGCGAGATCCTCGGGAGGACCCAGTATTGGCAAACCCCTGGGGTGGTGGTCCAGCCGTATCCCGCGTTCCAGCGCGCCGACGGGCGTCAATCCGCACTCAGGATGACTCTGCAGGAGATCGAATAGTTGTGTGCCAACTCTCCCGGCCCCGACGATGAGCGTCCTATGTGACACCCATCGTTTGCGCCGGGCATGCCTTACGGCTGAGTAGGCGAACCACCTGCCGAGGACCAGAATGGACAGAGCGGAAAGGACTGCCGTGGAAAGCCGTGGCTTCTCGCCAAGCAAGCTTTGGGCAGCGGCGACGACAAGAGAACAACTCAGACCGCGGCCGACTAGGGCTGGAAGATCGCCCAGCACGGAAAGGCGCAGACGCGAGCGGTACAGGCCGCCAGTCATGTAGACGGTGAGAATCAGCAGAGCGGGAGAGAACCCGTTGACGCTCCCTCCGGAAAGCAGCCAGCCCGTTCCGAGCGCCAGCACATCGACCAAGAATATGAAAGGGGCGGCACCAAACCGCTGTGTTCGGCCAGGTGTGGCCCGCCGGGTCTCCCCGTGCGGTCGCGGATGCGGGTCAAGCTCTGGCGCGGCCGGTCGCCCTTGCCCGGACGGGTCCTGCACGAGGGTCACTGTGAAGCACTCCGATTCCTGTAGCCTGAACTCGTTAGTGGGCACAGTCAGGACAGCCGGATGCAAGGGGAGATGAAGGCTACTCCTTTTCACGACAACTTCGCTACTATCACTCAGAGTGACGTCGTACTTACGAACCGCTGCGGCGTCTTATTCGCCGGTGCCGTTGGCCCTCTAGCGTCGTGGGTTGTAAGTCTTCTTGCGGTTGAGCGAGGGTTTGGTGTGGGCGATGATCTCGTCCGCGATCTTGGTCCAGGTGAACGGGTGGGCTCGCTCGTTCCAGCCGTCGATGTAGATCCCTATGGCGGTCTCGAGGTCTTTGACGCTGTGGAAGGTGCCGCGGCGGATCGCCTGCCGCGTGATGATCCCGAAGAAGATCTCGACCACGTTCAACCAGGAGCCCGAGGTCGGGGTGAAGTGCAACTGCACGTGCGGGTTCTTGGCGAGCCAGGCGGTCACGTTCGGGTGCTTGTGGGTGGCGTAGTTGTCGCAGACCAGGTGCAGCGGCACTCGTGGGTAGGCCCGGGCGACCTGCTTGAGGAACGCCAGGAACTCCACGTTGGTGTGCTGCTGGAAGCACCTGTCAGTGACCAGGCCGGTCGCGACCTCCAGCGCCGCGAACAGCGTCGTGGTGCCGTTGCGCTTGTAGTCGGGTCTGCTTCTCCGGGATCCCCGGCCGCAGCGGCAGGATCGGTGCGGTCCGGTCCAGCGCCTGGATCTGGGTCTTCTCATCGACGCACACGACCACCGCCTTGGCCGGCGGCTCCAGGTACAGCCCGACGACGTCCCGGATCTTGGCCTCGAGCTCCGGGTCGGTGGAGAACTTGAACGTCTCGGCCTTGCCCGGCTTCAGCCCCAGCGACGCCAGATGCGCGCCACCGTGGCGAAGCTGACCCCGAGCTGGTCGGCCAGAAGCCGGGCCGACCAGTGCGTCACGCTCAGGACTGCCGGCGGCTTGTCCAACGTCGCCGCGATGATCGCCTGCTCACCATGCACCGCCGGGCGGCCTGACCGCGGGCGATCGTCCAACGCCATCAGGCCGCCGGAGGCGTACCGGACCCGCCAGGAGCGCACCGTCGGCAAGCTCACTCCGATCCGCCGGCTGACCTCCGCGCTACTGGTGCCCTCCGCGGCCAGCGACACGATCCGGGCCCGCTGCGGCAACCCCGCCGGAATCGTCCAGGACCGCGTCCACTCCCGCAGCTTCTGCTCGTCCCCAGCCCGCAACACCAACGGCTCCACGCGCGACACGAGGCATTCTCTCAACCAAAGACAGCAAAGTCACTTACAACACGCGACACTAGGACGACCTCAACGTCATGCGCCGCTTCCTTGGAACCGCTACGACACTGGGTGCTGTGCAGCGCAACCCCGACGCGAGGGGGTGAGTGATCGGCGCCGGGGTACCTGCGCCCCGGCAACTCCGGCGGCCGGCGCCGCCCTTTTGCCGCCCGTCGATCTGGCCAGCGGTCTTGCGGCGCCTGCACGTATCGTGGGTGCGGCTGACGTCGAGGATCTTGCCGTTCTGCTTCATCGCGTGCCTCGCGCTTGTTCCTAGCGCGCTTAGCTTCGTTAGCTGACCACGGTCACGTCCCGTGCCCTTCCTGTGCAACTCGAGACCTTTCGAAGGTCCGGCCGGCGGCCCGGCGTCCCGGTTCTATCGTCCCCTGAAGCAGCAGTTCGCTCGTAGCCTCCTTAAACGAGTCGGAAGCTCGTAGCCTCAGTGAACGAGTCGGAAGGCTGAGTATCGCCTCATCAGGGGACGACGGCTGCTAGCCTCTAACTGCCGTTAAACAGTCTGCGGCAGCCCGCTGATCACGACGAGGAGTCAGCATGCTGACACGGTCGCACTTGGGATGCAAGCTGGCTCTTCTCGGGAGGGCCAACTGGGCGGCGACCGTAGTCGCGGCCGTCGTCGGAACCGCCCTGCTGCTTCTGGTCCCCACCGCTGCGACCGCCGCGGACTCGTCAACGTCGAACCAGGCAGCATTCCTGCGTACGGCCCACCTGTCGCCCGACACGCCAGGGGTCGACATCTACGTCTCCGCGACTGGAAAAGCGCCGACAGTCATTCGAAGCGAGACGTATGGGCACTTCTCCTCCTACGTCAGCGTGACCCCGGGCAGTTACTCGGTAGCGGCTCGCCTAGCCGGTAGCCCCGCATCAAGCCCGGTCGTCGTGTCCTGGCATCTGCAGCTGGCCGCAGGCGACGCCTACACAGCAGCAGCTATCGGCTCGGGCAGTGAGCGCAAAGCGACTCTGCTGCATGACGACCTCACCCCACCCGCGTCCGGGAAGGCACGCGTACGGCTGATCCAGGCCGCGAGCACCGCGTCAGGAGCCGACGTAACCGCCAACGGGACGGTCCCAATCGCCAGCAACGCGGCCTTCGCGACAACCTCCGGCTACGTCCAGGTGCCAGCAGGTACCTGGCCGCTGTCCGCCCGCGCCACCGGAGCGTCGCCGCAATCCACCATCGCCTCGGTTTCGCTGCCCGCGGGCAGCATCACCACAGTGGTGTTGCTCGACGAGGCGGGCGCAGGGTTGCACCTGATTTCGACCCTAGATTCCGCTGGTGCCGGTGTCATGCCGCGCACCGGTATCAACACCGGAGGTGGAGGACTTGCACCATGTGGTTCCGGGGCACACCCTACAATGCTGGGTCTACTTGGCTGGCTCTGTGCCGCTGTGGCAGCTCTGGCCTGGCGCCGCCGCTCAGCGGCGAGCCGCTGAGCGCCTACCCAATGCGATCGACGCGAAGGCTCGCTCATGGGATCATGCTGTGCGCGCTGCTGACAGGCTGCGGACGAGGCGCAGCAAGCCCCACGCAGGCGCAGGCAATGACAAGCCCGTCACCAAGCCCCAGCACAGCAAAGGCGCCACGGCTCACCCGCGTACAGGAAGCACCCGCGCCAGCTGCAACCTCGAAGGCAAGCCTTCCAGTCCGGGTCATCATCCCGTCGATCGGAGTCAACAGCGACCTGGAACGGTTGCACGTCGACAAAGCGGGCGTCCTCATGCCTCCAGCCGACTACGGCACCGCCGGCTGGTACGCCGCCGGCACAGTCCCCGGCGACATCGGTCCAGCCGTCGTCGCCGGGCATATCGACTCAACGACTGGACCAGCTGTATTCGCCCGACTACACGCACTCCAACGAGGAGCCCAGGTCCTCGTTGACCGGGCCGACGGCAGTCGGCTGTCCTTCTCGGTCGACGAGGGTCACAGTTACCCTAAGAACAGTTTTCCGACAGCTGCTGTCTACGGCCCGACCCCGGTAGCCTCGCTACGACTGATCACCTGCACGGGCAAGTTTGACCGCGCCTCAGGGCACTACATGGACAACTTCGTTGTCTTCACACACCTCATTGCATACGCTCAGACGACTGCGGATCGTTTCGAGGCAGATCCGCTCGAGCTGGCGCTTGCCACCGGGATCCGCCGGGCCGCATGGGCACGGCTTCGACCCATGCCGACCGGCGAGGCACACAGACCGCGTACAACGTACCAGCGGCACCTCGACGGCCGTTGACACCGCAACCGCGCAAGATGCTGACCATCGACGCGTTGGAGTGGCTCGCCATCATTAGCCGTAACCAATGGCAGGTGGTCCAGGCTTTGGCTCCCGCGGGCCGTCCGAGACACTCCCGGCAGCACTTCGCCGGACTCCGCCGGCCCTGCTGGTGACCTGGGCCAGCGTCCCGCGCGGTGCGCGATGCATCACGACCGAAGTCTTCCCGGCTGACACCTGGGCGGCCCAGAAAGTCTGCGCATCTCCGTCGTAAACCTCAGACGGAGAGTCTGGCAGCCTTCGGGCGCTCTCCCCCGGCACCAGCCAGCTAGCCCCAGTACCGTTCAGTTAGACCTCACGCGGTAGGTCGATGGGTGTTGGGGTTGCGGCCAGTCGGCGTGGTGGTGGCGCTTGACGTGCCAATTGGGCATCTTGCGTTTGATCACCCTGGGTGCCGCGCGTAGTCGGCGGGCCGGGTTGAGCCGGTGCAGGAGCCGGCGATCGCGTGCTGCCAGACCCGGTCGCAGGCGGTGGTGTCCTCAGGGGGGAAAAGCGCCCCGGGGGCGATGGACTGGCGGGCGATGCGCAGGGCGGCGACGAAGCTGATGCGGTCCGGGTCGTTACCGCTGTGGTGGGCGGCGTCGGCCATCAGGATCTGTTGTAGTTCGACAGCTCCCCCCGCGTGCGACGGGAGGTCCACGACGGCCTCCGGGATAGCGACGCGCCATGCTGGTGGACCCGGCTGATCGTCGAATCGCTCGACAACTGCCAGTCGATCACCTCAGCGGCGTCGGCCTCGGCAAGGAGGTGCACGTGGATGCGATTCCAGGTGCCGTCCCGGCTGAAGCGGGTGTGCCGCTTCCACAACGTCTGGCCGCACCGTGGGCACGGGGACGGGTGAGACCGTCGCCCCGTCGTTGCACTCCCAACCTGCTGGACCGCGCCGCGGCAGTCGTACGCGTCGTCGCTGACGGTTGGTCGTCAGCCCCGCGGTGCGCTCAGTGCTGAGCCTGGATCCACCGCCCCGATTCTTGAGCGGCCCGGACGGCGTTTGATGATCTTGCTTGGCGATCGGGGGTGGGTGACCGGCCGGTCTGTCCGGCTTTTCCGCTTTAGGTCTCGGTTGGGCCTTGCGGCGGTGGTCGGGTTCAGGCTGCGGTGGGTGGTCCGAGGGTCGCGTCGAACAGTTGCGTCCAGGCTGGTTCCCAGGGCCAGTTGGTCGGCAGGTGCATCCGGAGCTTGCGGGCGGAGTGCGCGAGCCGGGCAGGCACGTTGATGAGTTGGGCGCGGATCGTGCCGGTGGCCGCGCGGGCGTGGAACGCCGACGCGAGGCAGCCCGCGGCGCGGGTGAGGTTGAACGCGATCGCGGCCATCACGAGCCAGGCCAAGTTGGCCTGGAATGACCCGGAGGGCAAATGGGCCAGCGGCCCGTTCTTCAGGTCGGCGTGGACCTGCTCGATAATCGCGTGACCGCGGTGCACCTTCTCAGCCTGGACCAGGGTCAGGGGACTGTCGCTGAACACGGCGTGGTAGCGGTAGAGCGAGAACAACTCCTGCTGCTCAGGAGTGCTTTCCTTCGCCTTGGTCGTCGCCTTGGTCGTCGCC
>JAABUI010001635.1_pt1 | contig 12817 bp, 13 predicted proteins | sample 5559111 | NCBI WGS metagenome assembly JAABUI01 (sample SAMN10711870, study PRJNA513365) | rock metagenome | isolation source: Antarctica rocks | place: Antarctica: Victoria Land, Buttleship Promontory
GCTCCACTGAGGACGAGTCACCAAATATTTTCAGCCTGACAAGACGACTAGTCTATGATCCGAGTCCTTTGGTTGCCCTACGATTCCCTGCTGTGCGATCCGACAGGGTGGGCTTTGACTCGTAGCTAGGAGAGCTCCAACATGATATCACCGAATTTTAATTCATCGGGAATGCATAATTGACGTTAAAGCGTGCTTGTCATAGAATCCAGCGCAAATCTGCACGCTCATCCAACTATTCTATGCCTCTCTGCCGTTACCATTTCCGTTTCCCGATGAAGTTTTTTGGCTTGCAGAGTAAATTTTTGAAGGGGCTGTTGGTTAACAAAAGCTCCCGTCAATGATTCAAGTGGGTGGGGAAGTCTTAGCGGACCACCTTCCACATGTGTCGTGGGGGATGGGAGAAGGGAGAGGGGGGGGCGAAAGACTGCAGAGCCGCAATTTTCGAGGTCTCGCTGACTCCCCCCTGTTCCCTAAAGCCTTTGTTAGGCGTCCGGCTCAGGTCACGTAAACCTAGGCCGCGGTTGACTAGGTGTAGCAACCCATCGCGACAATTACACTTATACTACCCCTCTCTTCAAATGGAGCACACTTGGTAGCTGTGAAAGATTGGAATTGTGTGATCAAGCTAGAGTACGGACTCGTAGTAGTTGAAGCAGTACATATACCAATTTCCGAGTGGTAGCAGCATTCCTATCCATACGGCTTCCCTGTTACAAAATGATACGGCCCATAAACTGATTCGTTGCCCCCTATAACTCGGATTTCATCCATGCTTCTCCCCAACCTGTTACTTTCGCATCATACTTGACTGTGCAAATGGTCAGAATAGATCGAGATATCTTGCGATAAGAGTGACGCACGTCTCAACCGCCCAAGGACTTGTCATCAGCTTCACATCTCAATCTGATCAATGAGTCAGGGTACTCGAAGATGCCTTCCGCCGGTTGCTTGTACTCGGTCTTAGGGACGGGGCGGAATTTCTTCCAAGGCTGGACCTTCTCTCCACTAGCTAGCCCTTTGCTATAAGCAGCGTCTACTGGGGGAGACGAGCGGATGTCTTGATAAGAAGGCATTCCGTATATAACTTCAAAGATGTTCTCTTATCTGAGGAAGTCCTAGGCGTGTTAAATCAGCCTTTAGAGAGAATTGGTGGTTTCCTTTGAAGAGGTATGTCGTCTGGAGGGGTGAGACAATATATGCTCAATGCAATACTAGCACTGCTATGTGCTGCCCCGCACGAAGAATACGCAGGTGCTTGAACTCTCCCTTTCTACAGGATCCTGGGCGGCTGGGCCGTCCATCCTGCAGAGGAATGTGCTAACGTGTGTACTGAGTACATGGAGCCATCCTACCCCTCTTACAGCGGGAATAATACTGTGTGAGGCGCCCAATCGCGATGTGTTGCATTTCCAGAGCGACGAAAGAGGGTGTGCTCTACAGACTTGGTCATGCAGGGAGTCATAGCTAGAAAGCCCAGATGATGCATGCCTATCCTTCGCGCCTAGTCCAATTCGAGCTAGATTTCGGCTACTCATCTCTTTCAGGCACATGGTACCATGTCCACCGCATAGATACTCCGCATTGCGTGCTTCGGCCACGTAGACTACGTTGATTGGAGAGGTTCTGGCACAAGCGGTACAGTCCATTTTTACGTTCAAGTAATATACGTGGTCATGATTGTGAATGTGTATCAAATCCTGTAAAATTTCACGTCAGGACAATGAGCCGTACTTCAATGCTTTCTCTTGGTGGTGCCTCTGCCCTGGATGATGGATTTCGAAAGGCAATGTGAGGAGGGCCAGCTGTAATCATTAGCGTCTGCTAGTACTTCAGGAAGAGCGTACATTACCTGGATGACCGTCTGCCTTGGAATCCCATGTGATGAATATAGTAGGTTCGTCTCTCGTTTGATGTGAGAGCCAGTACCACATATGTGACCGTCGATGTTTGAGATAAATTCCTTCTCCGATGCGATCAGGATGTATCTTGTCGCATTCCACAAGATCGGAGTTTTCAACGGTCCTTCTGTCGCAGAGCGCTAGAGGCATATCTTCAACAGCGGCAACCAAAGGTCTCCAAACACTGCTATGAGTCAGCTACAGATTCGGCTTTCTCATACAACATCATAAAACAGCCCACTTCACAAATCTGGCACGCGTGCCATCCTCACAAGCTCTTAATTCGTCTTCTGTAAGATGGCGCTTCAAGCGGTCTTTGCCTCCTTCTACAGAATCATCTATGAAAGAATGTCAATGAAATGCGTGATGTCTGCAAGAGTACGTATTACCTTGGTGGGCGATATGCGCAGGCCGGAGAGGCTGCCCGCGGTCTATCTCATATTCTTGATTGTCCCTGCGTATCGAAGCTTGGGCTTTGCGGTACTGCGGATAAATTCTCAACGCGAACCTACAACTTAAGAACAAAAGCAAGGGTTGTGTACCCTCCAGTCAAAGCATATGACCTTCTCTGTCCCGAATTCTCGTTTGATGAGACCAACAGTCTGTTTTAGATATCTTTCAAGGGTTGAATCTTTCTTAAATAAAAGACCTGCACAATGGTAGTCCTCGTCCAACGGGTCCGACACAAACTTGAAGCCTGTAGTGTCGAAAGCAAATGACAGGTTACTAGTCCGTACATCTTGTATGGTAATATCGGATCTTTCCTCAAATTCACAATTAGTAGACGGCAGGTCTGCTCCTGCAAGCTCCTCTTCTGGGAGCCACAACTCGTAGGGTTTTTCCTGGTCATATTTGGGATGGTCTAAGAGGTAGCTGAGAGTCGCCTTCATTTTTCTCCTCAGGAAAACGAGGTATTTCTTCAACGTGTGTAGCTGCACGCGTGGAGCATTGTGCAAATATTCTGTAGGCAAGATAGACGCCAAGCCACGACGGATAGATGTATTACATACTGCTGTGGAGCAGGGGGAAAAGGCTAGGTTTAGCGTGAGGATTGAATTGCAAGAACGCACATCATCGGTCTGTAGTGCAGCAAGCGGTCAGACCATCACCTGGCCTACGTCTTGTGCCGATTGGGGACTGTTTAGAGGCAATACTATGTACCCGATTGGCGGATGCGAGCATGCGGAGTCCCCCACTTGTGTCTCATAGGGGGTCGATGAGCTCTGTCCCAACGCCGAAACTTGTTACTAAAATATGTATGTAAACGCGGTAGGCTGGAACGTCGCCGAGGTGCATAGTCGATCATTACGCTAGCAAGGGTCCAGACTGAGGTAAGTTGCGCTCAGCTGCTGACGGTAATTAATCTATGTAATGTAACACCTTGGCCACGTATGGAATGAGCACACTTGATACTCACCAGACTACTTACAATCCTTGTCGGACAAAGCAGCCCTCGTGCACAAGAGGTTCTCGTGTCGGACCCAAAGCTCGGGTTCTTACTTCGTCCCGTGCCTAATTATCGTGCTCCTCTCTCACTTTTTTTCCGATCTATATAAAGGAAGTGGATGAGGCTGAAAGATCATATTGCGAACTCCACCATTGGCTAGGCTGATAATGTACGCATGTACCAAAGCATAGATTCGCTAACCATGCAGATCCTCTGATCCTCTCCCTTCGGGAGACCTGACCTACTCAAAGCCGAGGCTGCCCATACTGCCCTCAAGGCAGTAGCCTCATTGCAAATGCTACGCCAGGTATGGCAATGGATCTCGCCCGAACGGTGGCTTGGATACCACCTAGCTTCCGTGCCTGAGACGCTCTACTCCTCACTTGGATCTGACCATTTTGATAGAAAGGTGACACTTGTCGGTGGTGGGTGGACGAAAGACGTCAACATGGCACTTCAGCCTGATCCCAATAGGCCGCGGCCTGCTTCTCTGAACAGCACCAAGTGAGAAACAACCCCGTATTGATAGGAGTCGAGAATAATTGACTTACTGGCCGAAGGGATGACTATTTCAACAGCATGTGGGATCAAGCATTGAAAGAATGCCAAGATCAGATTGGCTTACATGACTATCGAGACGTCGGTAGGTTTAGTGACCTGGATGAATTCTTGAGCTCCATACGACAGAGGACGGAGATTTACAGTGAGAAGAGTATTCCAATTCTTCTCAACCGGCTGGAGCCATGCCTCGGGCGGCTGCAAGGTTTTATTTCCGTAATGGCCGTCATCCTTCGCGGACCAGTCATTCAGACAGCTATTGTCTGGGGCGTTATGAATCTTTTGATAGAGGTGAGATAGTATAAGCCTTGTTCACTATGAGTCCTGACGATTTCTTCCCAGTTGTCACGCAGCTCTATTGATGCCCTCGCCAAAGTTGTGGACATGCTGGATCAGATGGTGCATTCTTTGAGTATCTTTCAGGAGTATGAGTGGATCTTCAAGGAGAACTCTGACCTCGAGGAAACTTTGATAAGAGCCTTTGCCGATATGATCATCTTCTGGTCCGGTGTTGTTCGCTTTTTGAGGAAAACCCCGGCAGGTTAGTTTTGATTCGTACTAAAGTGACGTCCCCGCTGACCAGGTAGTCAACTTGATCACGAACCCCTGGCAAAATATCCAGACACAATTTCATGGAACAAGCGAGCAGATTCAGCGGCAGACAGCTAGAATCAAGGAAAGAGCCCAAGCTCGGGCATTACAGAGAAGCCAGCCTGACCTACTTCGCGAATTTGATGCTCGTTTCAGTCGGAATTTGACTCTTGCTCAATCCAAATTTGACGACCCAAATTTCTCATGCAATAATATCCCATGGCCAAAAGACCCAAACTTCTTCGGTAGGGAGCTTGTTCTAGCTGAGATGCATCAAAGATTAGACCATCAGTCTCCCAAAGCCGAGTTTCGATCCTGGGCACTTTGGGGGATGGCTGGGATTGGGAAAACGCAAATAGCTCTCACGTACGCTCACGAAAGGCTTGCAGAAGGTGTTCCGGTAGTCCTTTGGATCAAGGGCGACACAGCTTTGAACATAGACACTAGCTTTACAGACATTGCTTTGAAGCTCGACTTGGAAGGTGCTGTAGAGAATGGCGACCACGAACATAACAGATTTTTGGTCACAACTTGGCTTCGAGAGACGAGTAGGGTTCTCCTGGTTTTAATTTCGTCTCAAGGAAGTCACTTCACTGACGTGTGCTCAGGTCTTGACTGGTTGATCGTATTTGATAATGTGGACAATCCCAATAACCTTCGCAACAGATGGCCATCGGGCAAACACGGCTCCATACTGGTTACATCTAGATCGCAGGTTGTCTGTAATCATCCAGCTGCGGGCGGGTGTCTTATCCCCTGTTTTACTGCCGAAGAAGGCTCTCGATGTTTGATGAAGTTCCTTGCAAGAGACCGATACTCCGATGAAGAAGCTGCCTCAGCAAACGCGTTCTCTGATGCGCTTGGCGGCTTGCCCCTCGCTCTCCTTCTGATGGGAACCCAAATCAGGAAGAGAGGCAAACAGATCCATCAGTTTCTTGGGCAATACGAAAAGAACCCAACTCGCCTCCACCAGACCCCAAAGACTGGTATTGAGAGCCTGTATTATGACAAGGGTCTGGACACCGTGTGGCAAGAAAGTTTCGGCTCTCTCGATCGAGACAGCTTGGTGATACTGGGTATCATGTCCTTTCTAGCGGCTGATGATATTCCTTACTCCCTATTTGTTTCGGATCACCCTCGGTCTCTCCCGCCCTTTCTGGACTTTTGTGACGATGAAATGAGGTGAGCCCTTCCCTCCCCTGTAGATTTACGAACATGCGAAGAATGTTAACCTTTATCTCAGCTTTGACGAGGCTCTTCTCCCTTTGCAAGACAACTCTTTGGTACAAAAGAATCCAGATTCAGGAATGATGTATGTCCATCGGCTTGTTCAGGAAGAATTCCGCAACTGGAGAGGTACGAATAAATGCTTTGAATACTTCCGTGGTGCGGCTAAGCTCTTACTCGAGGCTTTCCCCAAACATAAACTTGGAATGGGGATGCGGAATTCATGGGCTGCTTGCCAACAGGGGGTTGGACACGTTCTTTCTTTATGTGACCGTTACCGTCATGCGCGATATGCGCCTGCTCTAGGCGAGCTTAGTGACTTTTCAGAGCTTCTGACAAGCTGTGGTTGGTTAGTACGTCCTATATCTGGCCTGGTGTAGGACTCTAATGTTTGATATAGGTACCTTATGGAGAAAGGCTCGTGGGCTGAGTGTATGGACTTGATAGCAACTGCAGAGCTTGTCTGTGAAGACAAGGAAGGGCTTATATGGGCCCATCTGTGTAATACAGCCGGCATTGTAGAATATGAGAGAGGTAACGCTGAACGGTCCTATCCCTACATGAACAAGAGTCGGGAGATCCGTGAGAGACTGCTACCCGAAAATCACATGGACGTTTCGGACGTCTTGAATAACTATGGGAACCTACTCATGACTGATTCAGAGAGCGGGACATCGCTTGCGAGCGCTCTGGAGCTCTACCAAAGGGCTGCGAACATCGACAATGCTGCACCACAAGGGGAAAGAGTCTTACACATTCGTCACATTAACATTGGTGCTGTCTACACCTTCCAGGGACAATACGACCTTGCCGTGACACATTACGAGTTAGCCAGGAAGTATGCAATAGCTACATTTGGCAAAGGTCGCCACTTTGACGGACGGTGAGTTTTTCCCAGCTTCAAGGGGTGCTTTGATATTGAATCATGCTTCACAGCGTTGACTATCTTAATGGGCGAAATTATTACCGTCAAGAAAAATGGCAAGAGGCTAGAGTGTCGTACGAACGCGCGCTCAAGATTTTCGAAGAAGAGAACGCAACGCATCATGGCGTTGCAGCGACAGAATTGAAGCTCGCGTGCATCGATTTGAGACAGAGAAGGATTGATGAAGCCATGTAAGGCCATTGTGATCCTTGAACTGGCTGTCACTGATGTTGCTTCAGAAAACGGCTCGAGAAGGCTCAATTGATTGCTGAATTGAACGAGAAAGGTAGGGGTGACCAAGGAGACATTGCTCGGATGCTTCGCCGACTAGCGGAAGCCTACGACCTAAAGGGGCAACGCGATGAAGCAGCTACCTTAAGACAGAAAGCAGAAAGTATCAGGCGAGATATACAAGGAAGCCGCTTTGACGGGTTACCAGATACGGAGGAGAGCTATGACTTGTTGGTCTTTCACGGGGACAGGTAGTAAGGACTGATATACACTCTGGTCAACAGAGTTTTCCTATTATACAAATCGTGAGCCGTAGGCTCGCCATTGCCTCTCTTCAGCTATAGTAAGCTTGATATTCATCCTGATCAGGGTGCGTTGTATCCTTTGATAGTATAAACAGTTTGTAATACAGATGTTATGACCTGGAAGACGGCAAGTAGAAGGCCTATAAAGCCTATTGCTAATACAGCCCAGAACGTGTACCACCGCAGCGGTTCTCGACGATCATTCCACAGTGCAGAAAGCCGGTTCGGCTGTTGGCGTAGAATGTCATCTTGAATGCATTGTAGACGTTGAGCAAAGATGGGAAAGTCGCTAGTCATGCTGTATGAGAGACGTCCGTCCCTTGCAGAGGAGTCTTTTGGCCCGCACAACTTTTCCAAGATTGGGTCATTGAATCCTCCTGCAGCGTATGATGCTTTCGCTCGCTCCCTCTGTTGCCATATTTTTTGTCCCCCACGGCTATTTGCAAACAGAAGCTTGTATGAGAGCAGAATTTCTTGTAAGAATTGTGCGGTGGTGAACCCGGTAGGCCTGTTCCAATCCTCGTAAAAATCTTCTAGAGCCCTATCTGCCTCGTTAGCTTCTGTCTTCATAGTCTGGGGAATAGTATTACGTACCGAGCAAGATTTGTATCTCCCGCTCTGTTTACTTCGCAGAACGATGGCAAGCAGAACACATTGAGCCGCCGGTGAACGACGTCAAAGTCTAAATGGGACCCTATACATTTAACCCAACAAAGCTCCACGTTACCCAGCCTACTCAATGTGACGATGCTGAGGCAGGAGACATGTAGAGCATCTTCCGCAGGGTCTGCGGAAGTTGGAAGACGGACTGTGCTGTGCGCCAATGCACCATCGTCTCGGACAGGGAGCCCGCCTGCTACCGAACCTAGAATTTCCAAAAGTGGTCTTCGAGTCTTCTCGTTGAGATCGTACAGGCCAGAGAACGCCTGTGCTTGCTGGGCACCAAGGGAAAGCGCATTCTGATCAAGGCTCGGTCCAAGATCAGTGGTATATAGCATCGTGGTCCAGCCAAATGCTGCGGTGATGAACCGTCGTGCTGCAGTGCATTCAGGCTCAGATGGTTTGTCGCAACTAGCCTGGAGGAATCCTGCATGGATGCCCTTCTGGATGAGCTCGTCCACAGAAACTTGCTGATTGATCTTTAATTCCGCGACAACTAATTTCATCAAGAAAAAGAAAGTCCTGTTGGCGACCGCAAAATCGGCGGTTCCCAGAACCTGCTGTAAAACATGGCTTGGACAGCGAGACAGTTCACAAAGTAAGTAACGAATGAAGCAGATGGCTCCTGTGCTATATTCCTCGCCAGCGAGAAGCGCCCGGCCTGTGGACTCGATCAAGAACTGTCTTTGACTGTCGGTAAGGGGAACCTTTGAAGGACCTGTGATCGATTAGCCCCAGCAAGCATTGCCTTGTTGCAGGGACTGAGGGACTGGTCAGCCCTCACCCCTCAATGGTCGCATATCGAACTCCTTCTTCGTACCACGCAATCCCGGGCACGGGCGTTGCCAGCTGTGGAGTCTCCTGGGGTACGGATTATCCCATCATCTGTTGTTTTGCGATTCCAGTGGTGATCCTCCATTCTGAATCTATCGGAGAGCTAGGTCTGTAGTACTAGGTACTTGCTGAAGATCGGGCTTGGACTTGGGCGCGTAACACGTGTTACAACAATGGGGGATGCAGATTTCAGCTACATCTTTGCCAGCGAAGCGGCTCAATCGATGTTGCATGATGGCTCATCCCTTCTTAGTCGAGTCTTCCATATGCAGTCAGCATGGAAATCTGTCGTGTCCGCCAAGAGTATGCTACCGCCGGGGAGACCGGCCCGGAGTTGCCCTCCCTTGTGCCGTGATGAGCCTACCAATGGTAATGAGTACCCATCCAACTATTTGATTGCGTCGTGTCTCCTTTCGTCCTAATCACACCACAACCATATCCTCCCCTTACAAGTTGCATTGCATTGCATGTGATTGCACTTGCATATTCTGAGGCGTTTTGCTCTGGATTTACTCGGACCTCCGGGCTGGTATGCATCTATTTTGTTGCCATTTTCGATGCATGATTGACGAGGACTACGGTTTCGGTGGTTTCCTTGCATGTGCCGCTTGGTTCTTTACGGTAAGTCCGCGTTCCAAACAATGGTGGGTAATATTACGAACGATGATACCTTGGCACAGCTACTACTTGGGACAATTGCATGCCGCCAACATCAAGCTGGAGCTGGAGCATAGCCAAAGCCTGTCTCCTATCGTGTGTATCAAAAACAGCAATACCCAGGGAGATTAGATTTTGCACTCAGGAAGATGTTGTGATGCCCCAGAATAGTAGAGATAGAGGACACAACACCGAAATGTTGCGACTCGCGTTCATTCTCTATGGAATGTGCGATTTTGGGGCTACTACCAGGCTCGGTTAACTTACGGGCCATTTCAATTTATTCTTACCTCCGCGAGGCTACAAAGGATGCGTCACAACGTCCTAGCTGAGACATCTGATGCTAGGCTCCGAGGTCTTTGGACTCTCATATCTTCAGGAGTAAGATCAATCGTTAAGCGTTCTGGCAGTGCTCGATCACTTCGTTCTGCGCCTGGATGATTCTTTCGCATCGTTGCGTGCACTTTTCCATAATTCTGTTCCTCGTCAGCCTTGTGCTAGGTTTGATGCGCTTCCCCGCGCGACCATTGCAAAGATTCCAAGCCATGATGTCTTTCATGAGGCCATTCACGGCATCATCAAAGAAACCGACGCCGTCCGATCTGCTCGTGGCAACCGCTGCGGGTTTGCAGAGGGACCTGAGCTCTGGGCACTTGACCAGTGTGGACCTTATCAATGCTTGTTCCGATCAGATCGAGCAACATGATGACTACCTACATGCTATCATAAGTAGACCACCTCGCGCAAGCCTCGTCGAGCAGGCCAAGAAGCTTGACGAGGAGCGGAAGAAGGGAGGAGTGCGCAGCAAACTTCATGGAATTCCAATACTGATTAAAGTGTGCTGCCCGCTGTCTTGTCTCTGGCTACTGTCTGATTCCTGCAATTAGGACAACATCGCGACCTTGCCTGAGTTTCACATGGGCTCCACTGCTGGCAGCTTTGCTCTCGCTAGTTCCAAACCCAAGAACAATGCTGATATAATCAATCGGGTAGGATGCTATCTTCACTAATTGAAGCACCTCGCCATTGACCCGAACGTAGCTCACTAAAGCCGGCGCCATCATCGTTGGCAAGGCGAATCTGTCGGTATGTTTACTGGCGTGTATGCTCAAGCTGACTTTACCCTATTTGCTCACCTATCATCTTTAGGAGCTCAGCTTTTTCAAGTATGCTTTGCCGATACGACCTTTCAATGATTCGGCATAGAATAACGAGTTTCGCTTAGGGGCTCAAAATTGGATTGCGGGTGGTCTGCCATAGGTGGCCAAACGCAGTCCGCCTATGTACGTGGCGGCTTCCGGCCAGACGATACTTTTGCTGGTCATAGCGTAAGTGTTATGCTAGGTGATATAGTTGAGGTTAGCTAAAGGTGTGGCAGAATCCCGCGGGGTCCTCATCGGGCTCTGCGGTCGGCGTTACCGCAGGTTACGCTCCGATCTCAATTGGCACAGAGACCGAAGGCTCCCTGATTGTCCCTGCAGGTAGAGCAGCACTTTACACAATAAAGCCGACAATACCGATTATCTCGCAAGAAGGAATCATACCTATTTCAGGGTTCTGCGACTCGGCCGGGCCGATGACAAAGAGCGTGGAAGATTTGGCGAACCTGATGGACGTCCTCGTCGACTCATCAAGGACGAAAGTCCCTGCTGGTGGATATATCTCTGCAGTGACTGCGACATGGGCGGGACTGAAGATAGGGACTCTGGATCCGGAAGTGTGGACATTCTGGGAGGTCGCACGTAAACCGGAGCCTACTGCAGAAAAACAGATGGTTAGCATGAACAGTCCTGTAGGTTTCAAGCCATGCTGACTGTAAGTAGAAAGATCAGACACGGGAGGCCTACGAAAAACTGAAAGGGCTTGTTACTGACTTTCGAGGAAACGTATCACTGATCTCGGACTCGGCCTTAGAAGTGGATGGGGAGAATTGCCTTCCCCACTTGTTTGGTAATTGGCTACAGGCTGTAGGTTGAGAAATGTATTCTGACTTTTGTAGCGTACGGCTATAAAGGGGAAATCGAAGCTTATCTCCAAGAGATCGAAGACTCGAAAGTTCATTCATTGGACCAGCTGATTCAATTTAACATAGATAATGCGGAAACAGAGCTTCCACCAAGTACGCGTTAGCTATTCCGATTCGACGTACTACGGTTACTGATCAAGGTTCATAGGGAATCCTCGTCAAGACTTTCTTGAGCGTGCCGCCGCTATTGACAGGAAACCACAGGCATACGAACACCTCGTCGAGCATGCTCACTCTGTTGCCAGAGATCGCGGAATTGACAAAACTTTTAAAGAGCACGATATAAACGTTATTCTTGGGCCCGCGGAAAGCGCAATGACACAATTTGCTGCCGCAGCCGGTGGGTCAATCATTCAATATACGATCAAATTCGCACGTGCTGATACCAAAGTAGGGTATCCAATTGCGACTCTTCCACTAGACTATCTCGACTTCAATGGACGGCCACACGGACTTGCTGCGATCGCTGCTGCACACCAGGAAGCGACGTTGATCCAGCTGCAAAGCGCATGGGAAGTTGCATCCCCGGCTAGGAAAGCCCCGCCGCTATAGACACTACCATTACAATGAAATTGCACTATAAGTTGGGATGGCTGCAAGAAGGGAAACCGGTATAACTATTTTCATTGGTCGACCTTCATCGAGGTGAGATTTGGCATATCATCCCGAAGCAAGCCCTATAAAGTCAAATACTTCAATGCCCTCAAATGCTACGTTCTCTTGATACCTCAACCGTCTATAAGTTGCGAGACAACGATAGCTCTAACTTCTATACTCTCTCTGGGTCTCTTATCGCCAGACAAATCACAGTTGAACGCTGCGTGTGGACTGTCTATCAATTGTTAGCTGTCCCAAGTTCTCCCTTTTCTACTCAGAGTGAGACATACATGCGGGCCCCTTCCCTGGCTCTGAGTCGTAGCTCACAAAAAGCGTCATCTCTTCTGGTGTCTGTTCCTCCAGATAGTACCACTTTTGCGCCGGGCTGTGGGCCACATAGTAAATCTCTCCCTCGTATTGTGGAGAAATACGATCCGCAGGAATTAGATGTCCCTTTTCGACCGTGAAGGGGTCGCAGAATGCCAATGGGGCGTCTTCCACAGGATGGTATAGTGGCCGCCAGAGACTCACAACTTCGTTAGTATGGTCTACCAGCTAGCCTGACTTCGGACGACGTACTTGAGTATCCTGACCCGCCACGAATTGTCCAAATATCGAGCGGCTTCAGCATCGGTCATATGTCGGCGGGCACGCTTGAGTCCGCCCTCCAAAGTCTGGTCTGCGAGATTGTCTCAGCTTTATCCAGATCTTGGGGCTGGAGTACGTGCCAATATGTGGATTGTCTGCCGGGTCGGTGCTTCTCTCCCGATTATCGGCCAGCCCGCCTGCGACGGTCTCTGACTTTCCCAACTGACTTTTGCGAAACTATAACTCGATTGATAGTTCAGCACAGACTCA
>JAABUI010001636.1_pt1 | contig 12815 bp, 19 predicted proteins | sample 5559111 | NCBI WGS metagenome assembly JAABUI01 (sample SAMN10711870, study PRJNA513365) | rock metagenome | isolation source: Antarctica rocks | place: Antarctica: Victoria Land, Buttleship Promontory
CACTCGGCAGCAACATCCGACCGGTCACCTTTACTTCCAATTCATTAACAGCTTCTCGTCTTGTATCGTATGTCGTATAATAACAATCCCTAGATTGACGAGCACTCACTGTGCATTAGTGCAACGGGGCCGTCACTACATTCGGTTCGGTCTCCAACCAGTCATTCGGTTTCACCAATCTACAGGTGAGCAGTACTCCCGCTGCGGAGGGATCTCACTGAAAGTGCTGTCGCAGGTAAATCTGTACAGCATCCCCTCGAGTGTCGTCTCCGTGAGTATCCTAGCTTAGCTCTCGAGCCTGGTCTCAACGTCTACTAGGTTAAGCTCTTCGTCATCATGGGCTATTCGACTTTGAGGTGGAACAATATCAGGTAAGTTCTTACCAGACCGTCTGCGGTGTACTCTGACATAGATCCCAGGATGTGGTGGATGATGTTTGGCATTCATTCCGCCATTCGTGGGCGTAGGTTGCAGCGGTCGCAACGATTCGGCCAAATGACTGATTGAATTCAGACGCTCGGCGTCGCCCTTCTACCCGCCACTCCCGAATACAAGTGGGACCAGTGGGGCTGCTACCTCATCACCGTAACGTGAGTGTCCTGAGATTCTGGTCGACCGAACTTTAGCTGAAATATCGCGTAGCTTCGTCAACCCGACGTTTTCCGCCTGGGCACTAATCAGCTCAAATACCGCCGGACAAACCAAGCGAAGTGTCACGAGCAGTATGACCTTCATCGCGTATTGCAATTTTCTTTTTAAATAAAATACAAGGCGAGGTCTCGAATGTTTGGAAACAGGCATGGAGGTGGAGCAGCGCGGTGCGCGGTCGTATGAATATTTAGCTCGTTATAAGGTCGTGGCGTTTGGCCCAAACTTCCTTTGCTTTATTGTCAATCATGGCCCACAGGCTTTTCTTGTATTTACACTATGAAGTTTTTTCCACATTTCAAGCTGTTGTAGCCCAACCCGAGTCAGGCAGGCTCCTTTGATCGCGGCGTCAGTGTCCTATAACATTTGCGCTTGTAACGGCGGGAGGTCAGGTGTCTCGGGATTAGATATGCATAAGACTATGCAAAGACGTCCTTCGAGTGCTTCGACGTGCAACATTGACTCTTCCTCGTAGGTTCTCATCGACCGCCGCGCCCTGTCGTATCTGAAAATCAGTGCTTGTCCCCAAGATGAGTAGGGACGGATTCAAGCTTGTTTGCTGGCGAAAGTCAGGACGGAAAGGCGCGATAGACATCGTCCTTACCAGGGGGGCGACTGCAATTTCGCGATAGCATCCGGAGCCCTCTCTGCTCGGAACGACAGGCGGCATAGACATAGGCTACGATGCCCAGCCGAGATCTTGCCTATGCCCCCTGTATTTGCGCCCAATTTCCGACTCTGCCTGGAAAACCCGGAATATCCGAGAGAATTACAGCATCCTCAATGGGAAATTAGAGAATCCTTGATGGCCTACACATCGGTCAAGTGGGGTATCTGATCGCACTCTTCTTGCTGCCGCCTTCATCGATGAATATCCTGACGTCAGCGCAAGTTCGCCTGGCTTCAGCTCGTATCATGCCAGAGCCATAATCATCGGTGCGCTCGCAATAATGTTCACCGAGCAATCCCGCCACCAAAGCTAGCTCGCCCTCTGTTCCCGCCTCGTCTTACACCTCCGCCACCCATCATATTACCATCCCCATTCACTCCGTGCCCTCGCTCCTCCATCAGCATGCTTCCAGAACCGTCCCCTTCCCTGAGCCTCTTCCCCTGTCCTCGCCCTGTATCGCCGCTGCCTCCTCCTCGCCCTCCACCACCACTCTTTCCCGGCAGCTCTTTCACCACCTTCAACCCCGGCACTCCTCTCAGCCCCATCTTCCCCACCGTTTTCGCCAACATGCCCGGCGGTTCAGGTCCGAACCTCAACGAGTCCAGGGCATACGCATTGGCATGCTGTATCAGATCTGCTTGAGACCACTTGAGCGCTCCTCTGGACGAGTTGTAATACCCGAGCCAGGCTTGGTAGGCTTGTGCTTTCGCCTCGGATGGAACGGTGTCGAGAGCCTGCTCGACGACGCCTCGAGAATCGCTCATGTCGATGGCTGGGTAGGGACGGAGATTGAAGGACTGGACCGCTCTGTCACGGAGGAAGTGGGATTCGAAATCACCGAGGATGAGGATGCCGTGACCTTCTGCTCCGGCCCGAGCAGTCCGTCCAAGGCGATGAACGTCTGCCCCATCAGCCTTGGTCGTCGGGTTATTGACTCACATTGATCGGCAGAGCTTGGCAATCCCACCTGCATGACCATGGTGATGTCCTTGATGTCGATGCCCCGAGCCGTCACGTCAGATGAGAACAAGACCCCTCTATCCGCCTTGCGGAATGCCTCGGTTGTCGAAGTGCGCTTGGCCTGGCTCAAACGCGAATGGATCTCCCAGACCGGGTACGAGAGAGGTATAGCGGCGAAGACGTCGTGGAACAGGGCGGCCGCACGAGCGGTGGGAAGGAAGACAAGGACTACAGGTCAGCCTTTTCATGGAGGGGTCACGAACCTTTGAACCCTCCACCGGTCCTCCCGTTTTCTTCTGCTTGACGGAGCACCTCGACCGCAGCCGGCAGGATATCTGAAGGAGCGACGACCAGACTCTCTTGCCTAACGTGCTCATGGGTGTTCTGGTCCTCCTCAGTGAGTGTGGTGATGAATTTGTGGTCCTTGCTCAGTGCGAGAGATGCAATCTGACGTCAGCGTCGCTCAGGCCATTTTGCATACCGTGTGCACCTCCTTGGGGATTGTAGCGGAGAAGAGAAGGGTTTGACGGGAGACAGAGCCCCGATTCGGCAGGGACCCTAGGATCTTCTCCAGTTCTCTGCGGAATCCTTGATCTAGCAAGCGGTCGGCCTCGTCCAGCACGAGGGTTCCTGCGGCGCATCAGCAAGATTACCGGTGACTCGGAATCCCTCGACTGACCGAGCTGTGCAAATCGGGGTTGAACTCCTCCATTCTCGAGCAGATCGACCAGTCTCCCTGGTGTCGCAACGAGTACATCCGCCCTAGCCGGGGTCAGCCGTCATCACTGAGAGAGAACGTCCGTTAGACCGTTTGCTCACCGGAGGGACTTGAGGTCTCGGATATCTCGATCCACATTCGTTCCTCCCACGAGACAGCGTACCGCATATTTCCCAGCATGTGGATTGAGCAAGGTCTGCGCCACGACACCGATCTGCTGAGCGAGCTCTCTTGTTGGCGAAAGAATGAGGATGGATGTCAGGTTCAATGGCGGAAGAGGGGAGTTGAGAAGGCGCTGGATGGCGGGGATGAGGAAGGCTAGGGTCTTGCCGGTCCCAGTTTTAGCTTGGGCGAGGACGTCTTGGCGGGCGAGGATAGTCGGAAGGGTAGCGGCTTGGACCTGGTGACTTCAGACTAGTGTATCAATTGCGACTGGATGTACTCACTTCGGTACAGTGTTCGAATGGCAGTGTGCGGAGCAGCTCCTCACTCAGCCCTGGAAAGTCACGGAAACGCGGACCATTCTGAAGAGGGGTAGTTCGACCACTGAGCATCGGTGTCGAATCTTGCGAACCGATAGCTGGTTCAGTCGCGCCAGACACCATGCCTCTGGATGGTCCATTCATGGCTCCCCCGCGGTGAGGACGGAATCCCCCCCTGCTTCTCGCTCGACCACGTTGACCGCGTCCTCGAGTGGGATGGACGGACATGTCGGAGAAGGAGCGTTGAAGGGAGTGACTGCCCAGTAGGGTTGATCCAAAGTTACGTGTGAATAACAAAGGAGCGAGGAAGGAGCTCGAGGAATGCAACAAGGGACCTGACATCCTCTGAAAGAGCAATCGCAAGTTTAAACGAATTTTGATCAGAATTTCCCCGAAAGGAAGTTTGTGAATGGGCGTGAGTCATACCACGTGGGATAGCCAGCACCCGGAAATATCCGAGATTGATAGCCGACTTTGTAACCCCCTAACCCCCCAGAGTCTACCAAGCCCTCTACGAAACCACGTCCTCCTCCCCACAGTGGAGTAAGGGGAGTAGCCTGGGCGCCGATACTCTCGGCGCTGAATAGTAGCATCGGATTTCGGAACAGTCTCCGATTCACTGGCATGGTGTCCTTCGTCATCATTACCGCCTCGCCCGGCTCCTCGAATGGGACGCCGGACTTCGCCATTGAACTCGGATCCACCCGGCCAGCTTCAGACAGCCCGTTGTTGGAGGAGCTCTTGTTGTGCCCTGCTTCGCGTAAACGATCAAGTCAAATTCTGGGAACTTTTCGATTTCCGTCTTAGCAGTAACAAAGGGAATCTCCTGACCACTTCTACTCAACCGACCGTTCTTGATGATTCGATGAGTGCAACATCGGAATATGATCAACCATGGCATGTAACGTATCCTGTAAGCACTCTACATTATCTAATTGGCAATCTTTGACCGTTTGCTCCGGAGTTTCCTGCATCGCTCCCATCAGCGGCAGAACGATGGCTGCGCTCCAAAAACACTCACAGCAAGAGGAATACAAGTCCGTACGACGAGAGCACAAAGAGGCTGATGCACCACACCAGATGATCAGCAGAGTATTTCCGTAGGGAGACAGGACGCACAAGGTGATACAGATATCTCTCCAACCAGCGATATGTTTCCCCAAATTCAGGCCTCGTAGATACTCGTTGCCCTTGGAGTATATACAATACTCGCACCCACTGGTCGCGTCCTGAACCTCATCAGCCACTTTGCCGTCGAGCAAATATGCGGAGGACGTACTGGATTGTTGATGTATCCCGTACCCTGCGCTATGAAGCTGCTCATGTAGTTCCCGCATGTCTGGCCGGACGGCGGGTCGAAGATCCCGTACTCCTCTTGCTTACATCGCACCTCGACGTTCCAGATGGGGAAGACTGGACCTGTCAGCTTGCATAGAGGATACGATGGTTCAGATATACCCAAAAGACCGCCGAGGAGGTAGGTGAATGGGTCAAGGTAAGACAACCAGTATCCTTAAGAGTCTCGTCAGTGATGGCACAACTCGGGAAGGAAAGACTCACGCCAGAAAGCAGTGATTTGCGGGTACGGCACGAGAACCCCCGAGAAAGTCACAAGCACTGCGATGAGCAGCGGGTTGACCAGAGCTGCGAAGACTGCGTTCGGTGCGTAAGCTGCGACGAATTGACCGATCCCGGTGTAGAGGAACTCGTAGAGCGTCATCTGAAGGTAGACGGGCCCGGCCACGCTTGGCGCGAAGCTGAAGCCGACAACCGCGTACCTGTCCGGATTTAGACAAGCTCGATGGAGAAAAAGAAGGACCACTTGCCATGGAGCAAAGTACAGGAGAGCGCAGACGAGGAGGTACGGGATCTCGGCAACGATCTCGCCTGAACGGAAGTAAGCCTGAATGTGCAGAAATATGCTTGTCTCCACTCACCAAACACAAATGCTTGCCAGCTGTAGAACTTCGCTTTCTTCTCGCGAGCTATCTCACGTCAGGCTGACCACAAGATATAAAAATGGCTGAACGCACTTTCGAACACATCTCGGTTGGCGATGAACTTCGGTTGCGTCTGCGCGATGACACCGGCTGAGTCACATGTCAGGGATAGTCTAATGTTGCTGATCTGAGTAGACTCACGCGCCACGAAGACGAACTGGAAGATGGTGAAGAGGCGATTCTGGAGGTCCTGATAGCTGTAGAGGGAGTTAGCGCATTTCTCCGCTACACCGCAGGCAACGTACGAGTTGCCAATCATCCAGAAACTGACGCGATCAGTACGTTCATTCCTCTTCTCTAAACTACTGACCTGAACCCATTGAAGATCGCAGAGCCTAATCTTCTCGTCAGCGCATCCAGCCAGTCTGCGGAAGGCACTCACCGATATGTAGCGCCACCTTATTCATCACATACTCGGTATTCCTCCACAACTAACCATCAGCCCTGCCCTCTTCCTCCATGCTCACCTGTATCGTGGCCCTCTTCGTCACGAGGCGGAGCTGCATCCCGTTGGTCGAAGCATACTCATACTTGTCATCCTCATTCTCCACCGTCCTGCCGGAATTTGCGCTCTTCAGCTCTTCGAGCTCCTTGATCCGAGCGGCTGCGTTGGGAGAGGCGTTCCATGTCTCGGCCCAGTCATGGCCCTTTGCGAGGTCGCCGGATACAATATCGATCATCCGTTCGGCGGGGTTAACGTTTTCGGGAATCTCGACGTCGTTGGCGGAGAAGTACTCGGAGAGCTCGTCGATGGCCCCAAAGTATACGGTCTGACCTCATTAGCAATGGTAACATCGTGGAAGAGCGGACCTACCTTGCCGCCAGCCTTCAGGAGAAGCAGATTGTCAAACTCGTTGAAGAGCGAGGCAGACGGTTGCTGAAAGGATCAGATCTTGTTCAGCCACTGCACTTACGTGAATAGTACAAAGCACTGCCTGACCCGCTGCAACCAATTTGCGCAAGAACGACACGATGAGGAAAGAGCTCTGCCCATCGAGGCCGGACGTCGGCTCATCCAGGAATAGCAAACTCCTAATCTTCATCAGCTCTGCATTGAATCCCGGCCTGACACGACTCACGGCTTGCTGACGAGCTCGACACCAATGTTGAGCCGTTTCCTCTGCTCCACACCGAGTCCCTCACCAGGCGTCCCGATGATGGCGTCTTCGATGTCCTGGAGCTCGAGCAGCTCGACGATGACGTCGACGTACGCGATCTTCTCCTGTGGTAAAGTCAGACAGATGGCCTCCAAATCAGGAGAGAAGAATACCTCGTAAGGGAGTGACCTCGGCTGCCTGAGGAGTGCGGAGAATTCGAGGGACTCCCGGACCGTCGCTTCGGGCTGAAGCACCTCCGACTGCTCGCAGTAACCCGTTGTCCTCTGAAAAGAGACAGGCAGTTTTTGGCCATTGATTAGCACCTCGCCTGTGATCTCGCCTTCCGATTTGCGCTGCGCCATTACGTCCATCAAGGTGGTCTTGCCTGCTCCGGACGACCCCATCAGCGCGGTGAGAGTACCCGCTTTGCAGTAGCCCGAGACTTTATCGAGCAGCTGAATGGATTTCCCGCCAGCTTGCACGAAGTAGCTGAGGTCTTTCCACGTAAAGACACTGTCATCGTCAGTGTCGCTCGCGAGACAAAACTCACGTTTCCTCAGCATGAACCTCGCTCGCCGCGCTGACTGTTCTTCCTGGCTTTTCGCCTAGCTGTGCGTTGTCAGTGCCCTCCTCCTCGTCCCGAGGCTGCGTCCCATTCTTGTTGGCTTGACGAATGAATTTGCCTCCGCCACCCCGCTTGTACAGTAGTACGGTACGATTCGAGCCGGCCGCCGGTTGTCGCTCGGTCGCAATCATGCAAAGAGCGAGGAAGAAGATGGTCAGCACAAGGAGGATGCCATAGTTGCGCCAGACGTGGGACACGTAGAAATGCAGAGCGGTGGTGGCGTACGTCGTACCGGATACGATGGTGGACCCGGGTTGGGCGCCAGCGATAGCGCAGCCCTGAGACGTAAATCCGGGTCCATATGGGGCCAGCTGTGGGGGGACACATTCGAGTTGCAAGCCGGAGAGCTCGCCAACCACCAGCGCTTCAAACCCGTAGTATACAGGATTGATCCATCGGAGCCATCCGAACCAAGGCTTCATCGAAGGGACATAAATCACATATCCCGCGTACTGTCTGTCAGCATTGCGCGAGAAGTATGGGACTCACCGTGACGAGGACACTGAACATGAATCCCGATACCTTCGACGCGTTATTGAATGTCCCAAACGACTGACCGATAAAGCGGAAAAAGGCGGTGGTAGAAACTGTGACGGAGAAGATGAAGAGGAGGAAGGTAAAGAAATGGCCAGCGGTTTGCTTGAGTCCGGTCATGAAGTAGATGATGAGGGTGAAGACCGCGAGTTGAATGAGGAAGATCGGCAGGTCGTTGAGAGATTGGGCCACGATGATGGCGGATGCCCGGTACATCGAGTACGCCTTGTGCTTTGCGGTGACTGCACGTCCGGAAAAGGCGGCTGTAGTCTCGCTCAGGCTAATAAGGGAAGGAACTGAACTAGGTCAGCTTGTACTGCGAGTAACGCCAAAGAAACGCACAGAGTAGGGAAAGGAAGACGGTTCCTCCGCGCAGGAACTGCTAGCATCAGCAAGTACCTTCGAAAGCCCGCTTTGTACTTAGACTTACAAGACCCCCTGTCGTATCCGGAATATTGTAGAACAGCTGGCGAACAATCAGCATAGCTCGCAAAACCGTCAGCTCACCGATCCAACAATCAATGCCTGTATAGTCGTCGTCCCCTGTCTCGCCCATAGCGTCCTTCTCATCAGCTCAATCTCAACCGCTCACTCACCATTGATCGCCCCATCTCTGCTGATAATCCCTGATCATCGCCGCCTTGACCTGACCAAAGTAGTCGATCCTCTCCGGCCGACCTTTCTGCGCGAACGGATGTTTCTGCGCATTGATCGACTGCTGGGTCAAACTCGTCTCCTTCGCCCTCGCTTCCTTATCAGCGAGATGTTCGTCCAGCTCCTCCCTCATCCGCTGGGCGATCTCAGACTCTTGGTAGGCCTTGCCAAACTCTGGGGGAGACGTCGGGACTTGTCCGGCGTCGTCTTTAATCTTTCGCTCGTTGGTGGCGGTGACGGCAGTGAGGAAGTCAGCTACGTTCGCCCCGGGATGACATTCGAATCCCATGTCCTCGAAGTAGCCTTGTGCCTCGGAGCGGGGACCATAGTAGATGACTTGACCTTCGGCAATGACGGTGACCTTGTCGAAGAGGTCGTAGATCCCATTACCTGCTTGATACAAGCTGACGACGGTGGCGTTGCGCTCGACGTCGGTGAGTGTACGCATGATCTTGGCATAGTTGAGTGCGGTATTGGCATCGAGTCCTCGAGTCGCGTTGTCCCAGCATTGGATTGACGCTCGCCCGGTGAGAGCTTCCGCAATCGACACCCGTCGTCGCTCGCCACCTTCCGTCAGCCAAAGTCGAACCCGTTTGACTCACCCGATACACCCCGCACATACTGATCGCCAACCTTGGTCTGATCGGTATGCTCCAACCCAAAGGTCTTCAACAGCTCCGCCTTGGTCTTATCCTGCCATTCCTTGGGCTCCATCACCTTCCCACCCTCCTCTCTCGGCAACCTCGCCTTCTCCGCGGGGGTACTATTCCTGAGCGCGAAATCGAGTGTCGGGCCGACCTTGAGATCCGCAAAGAACGTGTCCTCCTCGGAACAGAAGATCACCTCGTTCCGATACGGCTTCAACTCCTTCTTCCCCATCGTCCCATACCGTATCTCCCCGTCCACTCCGGCGTACCCGTCATGCAATCCAGCGAGGGACTTGAGGAAAGTCGTGCATCCCGATCCTGGTCGACCGACAACAAGCATCATTTCCCCAGCCTTGACTGTGCCGGAGAAATCCTTGAGGAGGAAGCGTTCACCCTTTCGGAGCCCACTCTCATTCTTCCCAGGGGTCGGATCACCGTCACGCCATACCATCCCATCCCCTCGACCCCCTTCGCCTCGCGGTGCGCCCGTCTCCTCACCCTCTGTGCGCGCAGCAGCGAGTCGTGCCGCCTTCTTCTTGTACTTCCTCGTCGTCCACGGCGCGAGGATCCCACCCATGTCCTGGCCATAAACGACATCGTCTGCTCCGCCAATACCGCGCACGGAGAGGTGGTCGTACGCGAGAGAGAGAGATCGGTGGGGTTGGAGATCACGAGATCGGAGGAGGGCTTGGTCGTGCTGTGTCTAAGCGCGTATCACTTACAAAGCACATACCTTCAGCACTTTGGCGTAAGACCATTTCTCCTCTTGATCCTTCTCGCCTCCCTTCCTTGGACCCTCGTCCGACGATTCCTGAGGCGAAGCCTTCTCCTTCCCTCGTGATGACTGCTCCGATAAGTCCGAAGAGTCGGCTTGAGATTTACTATTGATGACGGTCACGGTCTCGGCGTCATCCTGTGAGGAGGAAGGGGTGGAAGATCCATTTTTGGGTGTGTCTAATGTCTGGGTGGACACATCATGCATCGGTGCGCTGGGTGGGTTTTCGTATCCTGCATCGTCCGTTGGATTGGATAGGTTGGGAGCGAGAGTCATCGAAGAATCGAATGGGGGTGGATCGGTAGGTAATGGGGAGAGGTGATTCGGGGGGCTAGCGATCGGCGGGGCGAGGACGAGAACTCGATTCGACATCGTGCGAGACACATTCGCTGGATACGACAAGTTCTTCGTGTCTATCGTGTCTAGAACGTCTATAGTTACGTGGTCCAGAGAAAAGGAGGGCTCGGTGCCCGATGCCGAGGGATCTACTGGCTTGCTTTGTACGTAAGCGCCTCGGTGACGGTCAGGGACGCCGTGCCTGGCTCAGCAAATCAATTTCCGGGTGATCCTCGCTTCAACCTCTGATTTTGGCCCTCGCCCGGGCCGAGTACTAAGTCGAGTACGGGATTTTCCAAAGTGAATGTCAAAGCTTCTTATTGTTTTGCTGGACAAATAGAGCTGTTGTTGTATCGCTTGTCCGACGCCTCGCACCTCGTAGAGTGGAGCCAACAGAAAGCTCCCATTCAGCGCGCCATTCTCGGCGCCCTTCAGGATGACCGGCTTGTAGCTGGAGGGCGATCTTCTTCATTATCGGACACGATGGGGAATGCCGAATTTGTTGAGTAAACGATCTCGACGTATCCTAGAGCACTGTGTATCATAACTTAGAGAACGTGACGGTCACGAGACATCACACCGCCTCGTCAACTCGTTCCTGCCCCTTTCCTCCAATAGGGACGCTTCCCAAGAAGCTCAACCCGAATCCCAGTATGAACGGCGCAAGGAGCTCTGGGAGGATCAACAGAACGACCTCTTGACCACCATGGACGACTTATGGCGGAGTCAGCCTCTACACTCGGCAGGAAGTGGCTCAATACCATCCCTTACTACCACACACTGCGCCTGACAGATTTTGAGGTCTCCACTGCCATTATCACGGTGCTACGTCGACCAGCAAATAGGCCCGACGCTCAGCTCCTAGAATCGGCGACGGTCGTCTGAGCTTCGGCGAAGTTGGACTACCGTGGTCGGACTGTGGCTGGAATAACTCGAGGACACGCGTGGGTGTAGCCGAGTTAAGTGCCGGTCGAGTAGCGTGGGCTAGAAATGCAGAGGCTATGAGTAGGCTAGGTAACGATAGTGACTTTTTAATCTCGAATCACTGGTTCTCCCCGACTCTCAAGTCCATCCCTTTTATACACCGTCTTCCAGGCCTATCTTCGGTGATGTTCGGCGATCTTCGGTGATGTTCGGCGATGTTCGGCGATGGTATGGCGGTGTTCGGCGATGTTATGGCGGTGTTCGGCGATGTTCGGCGAGATTATGGCGGGGGACCTGGATGACGCCCTGAAGGACGAGCTCTACCGCATCCGTGGGAGGAGCCCTCCGCCGGATGACCCTCCGAGCTTCAATTCACGATCGTGACAGCCATCCATTATCGGACTCTATCAACCTTTCCCCTCATCACTCGCCCATGGTGCTCAAAATCGAAGTCCTTGGGCCATGACGAGGTTTGCCTTGCCAGACCAAGGCAGACGGTGGCCAGGCATGACTCTGCGGCTCGAATCCTCCATTCCACCTTGAAAACCATCGACTCAACCGCAGAGCATGAGCCACACTCGTTCGAAGGCAGGAGGAGGAACAATATTCGGCTCAGAGGGTCTTTCAAGGGGTCTGTGGACTTCGATGTCAAGGTTTACACCCTCCTTGGCAATAAGGCAACCAAAACGACAACCAATCCAGCAGATGGCATTTCTCTACCTCTCCACATCGTCCAGCAAGCCACAAAATACCTGGAGCAGATAGAGAGGCCAGCTATCCAGGCCAGGCCTCTCACCAATGGACGCTTCATCCCCTTGGTCTTCTCGGCAGGTGGGATGATGTCTGAAGCGACAAGGAAAGAGCTGGAGACATGGGGAGAGAAGCTGGAAGCGAACACTTTCAGAGGATGAAGACGATGGTGAGTATCGCCTTGCTCAAGGCGAGGACAAGGAGTTTTGAGGCAGGAAGGCCAGGAGACATGGGCAACGCCCTGGAGGAGCTGAGTGGCGACCTCTGAGAGCCACTCCCATCTTTCCATGTCGCCCTCCTCTTCCTCCCTCGGATATCATAGCTTCCGTAGACCCCCAGAACTACCGTAAAACCAGAATGCAACGAACTCAACCCCCTAACCCCCTAGGCCCCCTAACCCTCAAGGGGGTATTCTACGGCGTTCCGGTTGGATTGGCGTTCAAGGCGGCGTTTCTCATGGGGTTTGGAAGGGACCGCGTTTGAGGAGAAGCGGTACCTCTGACTGAGCCATGTTGTCCATTCAGCTGGGTTTAACGTTCCTGGTAGGAATAGCGGGTGATGCATCGAAGACCACACGCCCATAGTACCTTCCCCGACTCAGGCTGAGGTACCGCTCTCCACCACCAGGGGCCTTCACCCCGCTCCGGCTGGGGTGTACAGACCTTCGTCTACCGCGGGTCCGGATTATCGCCCCACTGCAGTGGCCCCGGACCGGCATTGGACCAAGACCCATCAATGAGATGTGTCGCTCCAGATATGAACTCGGCTTTGTCGGAAAGGAGGAACGCCGCGAGCTCGGCTGAGATGTTGGGATCAGCTCTGACAAGACGACCAGTTTGTCACGTGGACGAACCTATATCCTCTGCCTTCCCTATCCGTCCCATCGGAGTCGTCGCTCTCGCCGAGTCTTGAGCATCTTGGCTCGCTGATGCTAGTTGCGGTGTGTCTACGAAGCCTGGGGCGACGGTGTTTATCCTGGAATACCAATCGATCCA
>JAABUI010001637.1_pt1 | contig 12811 bp, 10 predicted proteins | sample 5559111 | NCBI WGS metagenome assembly JAABUI01 (sample SAMN10711870, study PRJNA513365) | rock metagenome | isolation source: Antarctica rocks | place: Antarctica: Victoria Land, Buttleship Promontory
ATGTCATGGCCTCAGCGTTGACACGGTCACCCCTCACGCCGACTCGCGCAAAGTCCGCTGGACCTCACACCCTGAACAGGGATCCTATGGAAGACGCCAATTCCTCCGGTAAAAGGAAACGCCCGCGCTTGGACAGTGGGAGTTCAGTGTATAGAAGCATGTCGGCCGATCCGACGGGTGCAGCCTCCTCCAATGTGGAGCTCACCAAAGCGTCACCAGCCTCACCAGATGGCCAACCCCCCTCGCACCTCTCGGAAGCCACTGACGCGCTTCCGCCCATTGCCCTCACGCCCAGCAAAGTTACCATCAACGTGCGAGAACCCATAGGCACCAGTTCTCTGACCCAGCAGGGCACACAGATCAACGGTCCACCGTCAATGCGAGCCGGAGGTGGGGGACACGGCCACCCCGCCAATCCTCTGTCTTACTCCATCGCCCCGGGCTCTTCGTCTCCCAACGTCATCTCTGTGAGCTCCTCTCCAGCTCATAGTCCGGAAATAGAAGTGGCTGAGGTGGAAGATATGAATGATGACTCTGGACAAACACGATGGAAACCGCTGGAGAGCGCTGCAGCCGCTACCAGTATCCAGGACGCCAAAGATGTCCAAACTGCCATGTTGGACCAATTTCCACACTCTGCGGGACAGAATCTGAAGAAGACAGTGGGCCTCATCGCCCTTGCTCTGGGAAAAAGTGGGCCAAACTTGCCGCCGAGCTGCATCCATTTGCTGACCTGGGCGTAGATGATCTTGGAGACGGTGACCTCCTCGATGCTTTAGCTGCCTGGATCGAATCATATCTTCAGACCACAGAGCCTTTGGAGTCGCAATGGTGGGATATGATCCAAGACGAACGAGATTTCTGGGATGAGCTCCCTTCTTTGGTCGAGGCATTGATACACCGGAGGTACCTGATCGGCCAATCCTTCTGCACGCATTACCACTGACCATATTCGATTCCAGTAACACGAGACTTGGGACTATTAAAATGACGTACTCGGAAAACGGCGATACACTTGACGGTCATAGTCCCCTGCAAACTTTCCTAGTAGCTTACTCTTCCTTGGCTTTGAGAATGGCCCGAATCGATCACCAGACATTGCTCGAGCGCTTCGACGATGCTACCATCGTGTCTGATCTCATTTCCGACCGCTATCTACAAGCTCTCTCCAACGTCATGACTTGCGGCTTCCTATTCTGGAAGCATCTAATCGATGTCTCCAGCTACGATCCTAAGACTACTATCACTGCAATTGTGGAAAGATTTGTCCAAATGCCGGAAGCCGGTGTGTCAGTAATGTCGTTCATGTCCAAGGAGATCTTGGAAAGATCGCAACGCGTTCCTGCGCTTGTTCCAAAGTTTTTCGTCCAAATGACTGTGGTCAACCGGCTGATGCAGCACCATCACACTCTTCAGCAAAGCATGGCTGAAGTTTGTCAGGAAGTGTCGCATGGTTTGCACGAACTGCCAAGCCAGGCTTATGAACTTTTTCTGCTTGTTGATGCAAGATTTCAACATCTCATCAGCAAACAGGTACCTGCACTGACTATTGATACATGCCAAGGCTTTGTAACGGAGCTTTCAACGCTTTTACGTCTTTCAGTCGCTTTAGACGAGCAGCTACTGCGAAAGGTCATGGGCGAGAAGATGCTCCCAATTCAAGGCTTAGCAATGGAAGACGGTGCTCATTTGGTGGAGTTGGCATGGAAATTTGACACTTTGAGAAAGTGTATCCTACACGGACGCATGGAGATCCGAGTCCAGGGTGTTGAGTTCATGCAGGTGGAATTGATCCATGTTTACACCAAATTCATCGACAATAACCCGACCCAGAAGACTCCTCATCCAATCCCTCAATATTTAGCTGACTTCATGCTTGCCAACAAAGTCGTGGATTATTTTGTTGGCGTCGACTCTCATCCTCAGCTAATTCAAAGATGCGGGAACATCATCGGGTTTCTCCTCGTCACCCACCGGTACACGGAAGCCGAGTCAGATACCATCTGGAGAGCTGTGACGAACAGTCAAGACTCACGTTTTGTCGAAGCGATACTGACCATATTGCCCACCATCTTCCACGTCGCTCAATATCCTCACTTGCTCTATCTGACCAGAAAGCTGAATGAATTATCCATCTTTGCCTTTGATGGAAGCATGATTAATTATGCGAGAAGCCTGCTGGATAGTCTTCGAAGGACTTTCCATAATGACCTCAGCAGCTCCAGGATGGACATACCACCCTTTCATCTGTGCATCAAGCTTATACGCCAAGCTGCAGTGGAAGCTTCATTGGAAGCTTCAAGACGGCGACAGATTAACCACTTCGCGGCGGCAGAGCTCGGGTGCTTCCTACATTACGGACTTAGTGACTCAGATCGGAGAACCATATACCAAGAGTGCATCCAAGACATCTCTGACCAAAATGACTCTGCGACGGGCAGCATAGCCGCCATCAATGCCTTGGTTTCGCGCGATCCTGAAAAGGAGCTTTCGTCACTGACGCAGGTGTGGGACTTGGCCCATCTTGTGGCTGCGGAATATGCCCATAAGATCAAGACCGCAAGATCCGCCGACCTCTCATCTTTAATGCTTCAAGAGTTCCTCGATTGCCGGATGTTGTTGATACAGTATCTTATTCTCTTTGTGCCCGAGAAAATCACACCGGATGTTGGGTCACGATTATGGGAGTATGGAGTAGGCTCAGAAGCTCTCAATCATCAAACGCGTGAGGCGGTTTGGATGTGCTTCCTCGCAGTGATAAGAAAGATTTTGCATAGGAACACTTTCATTGACCAGTGTGTCAGAGAGCATCTGCCTCGTCTACAACCATCATTTTATACCCTTGGTGCTTTGCAATTTGCGTACGATGTCAGCAACTATCACTTTAGGACCACGATCTCACGCCCACAAGAAGACATCAAGCAAGAGACGACGGCGGAAGACTTGCTCTGGCATATGTCACTCACGGCCCTTCCAGGCACAATTGAGCGACGAGCTAATGGAATGCTAGTTGCGCTATATCTAGACACGCCGGAGAATACCCGGCGGACTCGAACAGCCATCGAAGCCATTCACATAGGAGTAGTTGAACGCTGCATTAAACAGCTCACCTCGGCCGCTTCAAAGTTAAAGTCATTTACCGATGGAACGTCAAGCGGAGAAGACGAACCGATGGTAATAGTAGCTCCGGAGGATGAGATTCAAAAGCAAAGGTTATATCTTTCCAGATCCCTAACCATTCTCAAGGAATTCTTCTGGGGTGTACGCACTCGGCCCAAGTACAGTCCTCAAATGCAGACACAGTCACAACTGCCTCACGAGACTCGTACTGCCAAGGGAGACGTCATTCAGATTCGGTACCAACCGTTCGGCGTTGGCACCACTGGGGAGATGCGTACAGTGGAAGTTGGAGATCTCGAAACAATGCAAGAATTTACTTTGCGCCTGAAATTTCTGACTGGGTTTTCGAAGCTTACTTTGATTTCTGGAGGCCAGAAACTGGACCTAGGAAGCATCTTCACAAGGACACTCCAGGACTTGAGACTTGATCAGAAAGGTCTCTTACTCGTCAAGAAAGATCCAGATTCTGAGGCAGCGCCAGATCTGGCTTCGATTTCGGGGCTGCGACCTGTTGAAGCCGAAATTCTTACACATTTCCTTGATTTGTACCCATTACTTGGCTTGGAGGAAAGACTTGGGAAGGAGGTCAGCTATTTCTACCCTAGATCACCTTTTATTAATAACTAATGACAGTAGATGTTCGAGTTCTTGCTTCTGTTTCCACCCCACAGCAGTATCATAACCCTTGTCTGCTCCGAAGATACTCCGCTGGAAATAATGTTCCCTCCATCAGCTCCGTTCAAGATTCTCTACTCAATACACACTATGAGGCAGTGTGTTTTGTTCCGGACACAAAATGTAGAGCTGCTTTCCTTTGCTCGCAACATTATTTAACATCGATTAGGTACCATCCAACAATGACTTCACCGTTCACGGCATTCGGTCGTTGACAAAAGCCTTGACAACGCTCAGCTTCTCCATTGGGCCTCAAGGTACCGATGTCGACATAACTGTGGCAGCACAGTTGCTAGAATGCCTGCTGCAATTTCTCAAAGGTAAGTAACCTCCTCAACCCTTTATTCCTGGTTCGATAAGTTGATACTATTTCTAGAACCCCGATCCTTCGTTGGACCCCAGTCCTTGTTCACCAACCCTGCCGTTCTTCTTCAGCGTTTACAATCCATGATCAGGGATTCTCTAGCGGTCGATGAGAATGCTGACGCCGATGCTCTAGCTTCTTGTAGCTTCGCAGCAATACTGAAAATCTCGCTCCATGTCCAAAAATTTTGGGATGATTTTAAATACGCTAACGTGTGCTCTTCGCTACTAAGGAGAATTGTCCTGAGGGATCCAAGCTGGCAACTTCGTCGTCGGGTGGTAGATCACATCAAGGCTGTCTGTGCCGATCTACACCTGTAAGTCATGATTAGCTCGGGAATGGACTTTTCTGATCACTTCTGCAGGATACCTACTGCTACAGCTCAAGAGCTCATTCCATACCTTTGGGACAATATTGCGACTATCATTCCTCACTGCCTTGAAGCTGAGAAGACCTCCCAAGAGTTCTTTGAGTTGGCAATTTTTGTTTTCCAACGAATCGACCAGTCGCACTGTGATACTCTTGACCTCGCATACTACGTCCAAAGTTGGAGCAATGTGCTTTTGCGACACGAGCATGACGAGGTTTGTTCAAACCTTCGAAACCCGACGATCTCGCTAATCTTTGCAGTTTGCTGGCCGTGAGACCGTAGACTGGCTTGTTCATGGACTCTCAAATCTTTTGAATTGGGTTTTCCAATATGCGAAATCAGCGGGGAACATCCTGCCGACCCCGTAGGTCTTTTTTCGCCCAAGCTTGTGGTAGTCAAGTGACTGAATGTCCTCCTCTAGTGATGATCTATTGGTCAAACTTTTCCATACTCACCTTTTTCCGGAGATTTCGGGTTTTGACGACCAGAGCGCCATCAAAGTTCGTGTACCAAATCTTCACTCAATAACGCGTCAGGAGTTGTACTCAATTATCCTGGTCTTGAGCGACGACATCCACAATTATCAAACCCTGTCAACGCTTGTTAGAGATTTGCTCTGCCAAGGTGAGGGCTCCTATGCCTGGACGTGGGGATTTACTCAAATTGCAGAAGAATATCATTACGATCAGAACTGGAATTTTGATAGGAGCAAAACCATCCGATCTCCCACTGGTTATCCGGGGATGCGCAATCTATCCAATACCTGTTACATGAATTCCTTGTTCACTCAGCTTTTCATGAATGTCAAGTTTCGAGGGTTCATGCTTGGGACCAACGTGGCAGATGGGGCAGCCTCTCAGAAATTGCTGCAAGAGACGCAGGCTTTATTCGGGTACATGCAAGACACAATGCTCCGAGCCGTAGATTCCCAAGGCATTGTGGACTCTCTTGTCACTTACGACAATACCTTCATTGATGTCTCGGTACAAATGGATGTTGATGAGTTCTACAACCTGCTTTTCGATCGGTGGGAGGGCCAGATCTTGCTAGGTGCCGATAAGACGGCATTCAAAGGTTTTTACGGAGGTCAAATCGTTCAGCAAATCAAGTCCAAAGAGTGCCCTCATATCTCAGAAAGGCTCGAGCCATTTTCTGCGATCCAGTGCGATATTCATGGCAAAGCGACCTTGATGGACAGTCTGAATGCCTATGTCAGTGGAGAGACTATGGAAGGAGGTCTGTTCACTATCAAATACGCCCTTCAACGAATACGTAGTTACTGACTCATTACTAAGATAACAAATATTCTTGTACTACTTGTGGATGCTATGTTGATGCAGTGAAAAGGTCTACCCCCTCAATCTGGAATGATCCCACGTGCTGAAATCCCCTAGGGCTTGTTTCAAGGAAATTCCCGAAAATCTTATCTTTCACCTGAAAAGGTTCGACTACGATGTTATGACTGGCATGCGGAGCAAAATCAACGACGCGTTCGAATTTCCCCATGAGATCGACATGGCCCCCTATCACATCGACTACCAGAAAAACACCTCCTCCCCATGTGTTCCTGATATGTTTGAGCTTGTCGGCGTCCTTGTTCACGCTGGTAATGCCGAGTCGGGACACTACTACTCTTATGTTCGGGAGCGACCGCAGAATTCCCCGGGCCCGCAGAGTTGGGTCGAGTTTAACGATATGGACGTCACGAAATTTGATCCTACTGGTATTGCGGATCAGTGCTATGGAGGATTCACCGAAGCTACTGCTTATTCACATCGATTCCAAAAAAATTGGAACGCATATATGCTTTTCTATGAAAGAATGGAGTCAAGGAGTTCCAACGAAGTTCCGCTACCCATGACATCAGGCGTTCCAGCTAAGTGTCCAGTGCCACCTGAGATCGAACGTCGGGTCGCCTTGAGTAATGCTCAATTTGTGCGGAATTATTGCATGTATGACCCCGCACACGCATTGTTTGCTAGGCGGTTCCTCGAGCAACTGCGAGAAGTGAACAATGGAACATGCTCCGAAAATCACAGCATCGAGAAAGAAGCCATCTGGCTATCACTTGAATACCTTGAGCGAGTACTCTCGAGGTCCAAGGACTGTTCGGACTTCACCAAGATGCTCACGTCTCTCCAAAAAGTGATCGGGTCGTGTGCACTTTGCTGCAACTTGGCTCTCGACTGGGTGAAGGTCCATGAGCATGCCCTACGAAATCTGTTACTTCGCTGCCCCAATCCAAAGGTCAGAAAGGAATTTGCCTCAATGATCGTCATTGCGCTCCAACATCTGAAGAAACATGAGCCGTATGCGTATGGGTTCCAAGATTATGGTGACGGCGATCCTGAGTCCTCGGAGAAGGAGTTACGCGCATTAGGAGTGTTCTCGCATATTGCCACCCGGCTGATGGAACTTTGGACCACATTACCTTCGCATGCTCGTGGTTGGGACGACTACTTCAGTTTGCTGACAGATATGGCTAGTCTCGGGGTGCACGAAAAACACTTACTTTTGAATCGATCATTCTTGAAACATGGTCTCGAGATCCTTGTTGTGGAGCATGGTAGATCGTCGCGGCTCAGAAGTGAACACCCACACTATGCGCAATATTGTCGCCTCATGGACAAAGGCCGCAGGTTTTCTCTGGTCAAGCTCACTGAGCTCCTATCCATTCTGCTAGAAAAGATCAACCTTGCAGTTGACCCGGTCTCAAGAATGCAGGAACGGCGATTTAATCTACGCAGTATGCCACTAACTAGACAAGAAGACGAGCTGATGCAGCTGGGGTCCGAATTGCCGCGCTCGAAGGTGATCTGCATCTTTCTTGAGAAGATATTGAGCAGTGGGTACTGTTCTGAAGCCACGCTGAGCATCGTCAGAATGATGACATTGGCTGAGCCACAATTCGGCATGCACGACGCTGTTCAGAAAACCATAATAAATGGTATAAACATTGAGCCTGCTCATCTAGCTGAGCCCTACCTTCAAGCCGCGATTCCATTCTGTGAAGCTACACCATCGGTGGATAGCGCACAGGCGATGATTCGATACATAGCGGGTGAGGTTGACACCATAGCAGAGCACGGGGGCCAAGAGCACCTGACCTTTTTTGCTCAAGCTCGCCGGATAGTAAACCTCCGCGATAACTTTGAGCCAGGAATTTTCAATCGTATTGTCTTACGCTCAGTACCGCAGTGGGCGCCAGCACTCCTCCACTTTCGGGAGGAGCATGTCCGAGTTTCTACGGTCGACCTCTTGAAGCACCTTGTGTTTAACCACGACATCCAAACTATGGATGACGAAGAGCATGCGCAGCTCATCGAGACTGCTGCGAGGGATCTCCAAGTTGCATGTGTCCGGCGCTGCAACGGTCTTGTGCAATTGCAAAAATCTCTGGACAGCAAGACCGTGGAACCTATAACGTCAGTGATTAAATACTGTATTTCCAACTACTACAATCCAGAAGAGGATCTGAGAGCGATCGCGGAAGCGGACGGTAAGTTTCACGGTTGTCAGAGCTTCCAAAGTCATGTTCGCTAACCTGCTTGTAGCTGTCGTGACCGCTTTGGAGGTCTTGACTGCTTCTGACGTTAGCGAAGTGGCCTCAGGTATGTCTTTTGACGGATTGTGATCGGTGCTTTGTTGATGACTTGCAGACTACAATAACGGCTCTGATGATATGCCCACGGACTCAGACGAAGAAGAGTTCATGACCACCTCACCATGACCTTCGAAAGGCTATGGCATGCCATGTGTAGGTACATGGCAAACGATTAATCATGACGGGAATGATTGGGACAGGAAACTTTGGCGCATGGTACAGGCTGTGGATCGATCACGAAAGCATGGGAACGAAGCGGCATTCACCTGGCGTCTTCAAAAGGGGCGGATATGAATGAGGGAACGATAGACTTTACGTGGAGTTCTTCACCGCCGGGAAACTGTCTCAGATGACATCTCCGGGATCATTGGGCTTGGGCTCCCTTGATGTGTCACTTTTTTGTTCACTCAGGGGCGTACACGAAATTCAAGGTGTAGTGCTTTGCGTTGTTTCGTCGCGATGAGCGGAATGTAGAGCCAATTCCAAACTGGCCCTGAAAGTGGTAGCAATAATTTGTCGTCGTCACTTTTCGTTGGGGTGCCACACGCAATACTGGGACCGCTCGACGAGTTGAAGGACATAATGCACTATCCGAGACATGACCCAAACTTGAAAAAATGCAGCTGATGTATTACGCCACAGCGTCTCATCTGTCTTCGATTCTCTGTGAGAGAATTTTGTGTTATCTGATGAGGCTCCTTTCAAATTGTTCTCTAATGCTTCTACCGGTCTGGGTTTCTCTACCTTGTATGTAGGTATCGCGTCGCGTTACTATAGCATCCGCTATCGTCTCCCTTTCAAAACACCATTGGTAGCTTGATCCTCGGAAGTAGTGTTTGCTATGTTCGACGCCCGCCTTTTGTCTCCCTCATTTTGGCGAGAACGTTGTTTTACTAAGGTGCGGGGGGCGCTAATTTGTGCATTTGGGGAAATGAGGGATAAGGCGGTGATCTACCCTAGTGGTTGGGATTGCTGCTTAGATGCAAGAGATCGTGACTGGCGTTTCGATGGGCTTTTATAAGAATGTAGGATCGGTATCTGTACAGTGGGATGGAGAAGGGTGGGTGGTCTAGAGGACGTCACTACACAAAGCGCATGAGTACAAACAATAATAAATCACATTTGGTTATGGCAGCGATTCCAATTGATGTCTATTATCTCCGCAATAGGACATGTTTTGTAATGTGTTCGACGACTCGGCACGTTTGTGGCCACATTATATATGAGATCCGCACCCAGGGTGGATTGGGGGAACAGGTACTCAAATAATTCATCCCCAAGCTAGCAGATTGCCAAATCAAATTGTAGCAATCTTGTTTCCCATTGGGCGTCGTATCCATCACATCCACCTCACCAGATCAACCACACATTTTCTGGATACCTATCAAAGTTCATCCCCGGCACTCGGTCTTCGCAATCTGGAGCATGCATATCGATAAGAAGGAAGTGGAGAAGCTAGGGAGAAGGACGAACGAAGTGTTGGCATGATTATTCTAGCGAGTTGGATTGAAATTGAGATCGTGACTGACAGGAAATGAAGCAGAGACATTTTGGTAGCTGTATAGGAGAGGCTATCCACTAGGTGTCCGGATTTTCGAGCGAGGGAGCTGAAAAGTGTTGTTTGAGGGGCGAGGACTTGGCTTGAATAACGGCGCGAGGGAGAGACGGGACTTGTTGCGACACCATGGTTGAATACTAGTATCCCTTTGAGCGTGAGCTTGTCGACGATGTGTTGGGTACTCGAAGACAATGGCCGTATCATGTTTGATGATACTTGGAACCTGGGTATGGTATAGGTTAAGCGATTTGATTATGATTCATAATGGAAGTGACGAGGTAAAAGTGCGGTCTGAAATCCTGTGTGGAATGATCTTTCGGTCTCGATCGATAAAATAATATAATCTTTATTGCAGTTTTGGCAGAGCTGCTGCAATTGAGAATCTAAGTTTTCATCTCCATGATATGAGTCAATGCGGCACTCTTTTTTCAATTATGTAGTGATAAACACCGCGCAGAAATCGCGCAATGGAAGCTAGACTTAGCTTCGTCATTTGATAATATAGAAAAGAGCCAGAGATAGTGACACTACTATACCAGCACCAGTACTTCTCGATGTGCCGGCGTCAAAGTCTAAAAGGCTCTGCGCTCCTTTCATTTGCACTTTCACTTTCGATATCATCAGCGAGAAGATGCAAGCGAGAGGGCTTTGTAGTGAGACTTACCTCGTGCGAGATCTGCTCGACATGCACATCAAGCCAGCAGCGTCCGCTCTCTGGTCCCCAAAGGATTGTGTCCTCGAGCCGCCATATCAATGTCTTAAAATCCATGTCGACTCCCGGACGCATGAGCTCCACGAGCTTTCCCTCCACAGAATCGATAACGACGGTCGTTTTCGCTATCTGGTCCAGGGTCATGTTGCACGCATCTGTGATGCAAGCGAAGAAGTTGGAACTAGCTCGGCAGTGGCTGAATGGTACACGCATGCAACCTGTGGAGCCGACGAGATAGATTCGCATGATCGTGTTGTCCTGCCTATATCTCACTGGTCTCTTGAGAGCCGCAAGTGGGAGCTCGTTAGATGCAACTTCAGCTGAGGCTGGCTCCATATTTGCAGATTTTGCTAGCAAAGCAGGCTCCGAAAGCCGGTCAAGGGAGACGTTCGGGTTCATAGCACTCTCGGCTGGAGTTTCAGAGGGAATGATAGTTTCGGGATTGTTGACCGGTTCAATGCTACTAGGCGGAGTATTGATTGCCTGTAACAAAGCTTCTCCTCTCGCCTTTGGCCTTGTGAGCATTGCAGACTCTTGCTCAGTAGCATGAGTTTCGATACGCGGAGTCTGCGTCTTTCCCTGGGAGCGAGTCGTTGGCCTGAGAAGAGAGGTGACTGTTTGAGACCCAGCGGATTCTTGCTCATCTGCACCTGCTTTGGCATTCAAGGCTTGGGCCTTTCTGAGCTCAGGATTTGCCAGTGTCACTATGAGCCTTGACCTGCCAGCTTCAGTAGCATTCTGTGCGTCAGGATCCATATCGAGATTGGGAGCGAGAGTCTTTCCAGAAGCGGACTTTGTCCGTGGATGGTTGAAAGCAATAGGTCCTTTGAAACCCTCCTCTTGACCAGCCCAATAGTAGTATCTCCAACCTCCACTCGCCCTACCGCCTTTGAGGATAAATCTTCTCCATCTAACGTCTATGGTCCAGAACGAACCCGGCCCTTGGGTTCTTAATGTGATCTGAGCAGTTCTTGGAACATCTTTTGGTCGTCGTCCATCTCTTGTAGCTAAATCGACAACTTTGGCCGACTTGTCTTTATGGTGAAATCGAATAAATGGACTATCTTCAGAAGGACCGGAATGTATCGCTAGAATCTCGTCCCATTTGTGTATGGGATAATGATCTGGTAGTTGCGTTGGTGTCCAGTCTGGATTACTCATACAAGAAGTGTTTGCGCGCGTATTGGGCCTTAAATTGTCCACACTGGAAGCTAATTGCTTGCTTTGAGCACCGGTACCCGTGACATTGGCGTCTTGTGGATCTTCAACGGATGATGGGGTTTCTTCGAGGATTCTTCGCGTACTGCGATTATTCTGGCGAGCCTTTGTAACCATTATTAGAGTCTCATCTTCACTCGAAGATGAGATCGTATAGACCTGCGGTGCGGGACGAGGAACACGCGCTCGAAGGTCCTCATCGTCCTCCAAGAGGTAGTTGTAGCGGGAACGACGCTGCTTCGCATCATGTCGACCCTCTCTCCTATGGAACTCATCGCGTTCCTTGTAAGAACATGGAAGTGCTCGCGTGACGCATTCTTCGCACGGAGAGTCCGGCTTCGTAAACATGCATTTCGTATCGCTTTCCATACAGTACGTGCACTTGGTATCATTGTCAGCGATTCCAGTATCAGGGACAAGCAGGGAGTCTCTCACAGGCGATTTAGTGCTTTTAATGTCATCGACTCCAGCTTTCCTCTTCAGCGTCGGTCCCTCAAGGCGGCGGGGAACTTCTGTGGGAACGGGCAGCAAGGGTCTATCAAAGCTCGCATCAGACCGCATCTGCGGCCTTTTAAGATGCGGGCCTGGTATCTTAGGTGGCACCATGGGCATTCCACCGTAAGATTTGAAAGCTGAAGCCATTTGGACAATGATGATCGTGAAGAAGTGGATTCATCGACGGAGGGAAAAACGAAGTGAATGAAGCTCACTCACTCACTCTCAACGCGCGTCGTTTAGTTCAATGAAGATTCACTCTGGCTTGGTCGACCAAATAAGTAAGCGCGACAGTGTATCACCAAACAGTATCAACATTCTACGTTCGGGGAGCCAACGTGGTCGCTCAGAGCCACAAACCCTTCAACGTAGGAGCATCATTTGGGTTCTTGATAACATTGGTTGATGTCACGTTCTAAGTCTCGACAACCTTCCACTGATTCTTCAAATCCCGAGGGACCCTGCGTATGTATAAGGCGTCGTCAGATCTCGAGCATTTTGTTAGAGCAAAGGCCATACATGCCTGCCTTCCTATCATGAAGACCCTCGCCTCACCCTCGACGTACTTGTACGAGCATGACCGGGCTGCTTCACTTCAAGCCACATGAGCCTACAACGATGCCGGTGTTGCTCCACAGCCATCGCGTCTCTCTAGAATGCAAGAGACGTAATGGCATGATTCGGATATGCTCACA
>JAABUI010001638.1_pt1 | contig 12810 bp, 20 predicted proteins | sample 5559111 | NCBI WGS metagenome assembly JAABUI01 (sample SAMN10711870, study PRJNA513365) | rock metagenome | isolation source: Antarctica rocks | place: Antarctica: Victoria Land, Buttleship Promontory
ACCCAGAGCAGTTCACAGCAACCCCAGGGGCAGTCTATTGGGAGCCAGGGCATTTGATGACACCCCTAAATCCCCCTTTGCTGAGCCCCCAGTGTCAGCGCACAGTGTGGTGCCAGTTCTTGACCAACGGTTCAGTCCCGGCCTCTCCTTGCCTGAGGCACAGGGTCCCACCTCCCCCCCAGCTGTCACTATGTCATCTGCAGCATTAGTGCCACTGCAGTTGACCCCCGTGCAGCAGCCACTCCAGGCACATGGCCCCTCTGCACGCTCTGTGGCTGCCAGCAATGGCAGAACCAGGACTCTGCCGAGCTCTGCAGTGAGCTCAGGTCAGGTCAACAGGAGGTCAAGCACCTCCAGCAGCATTGCTGACAGGCCGGCCTGGAGCGCCTCCTTCAGCCGCAGCTCTGCTGTGCACACACGCCTCGCAGAGGACATGACTCCAGTCAGCAGGCGGTTCAGCACAGCCAGCCTCCACAGGGCAGCTGGCAGCACCCAGCCCTCCCCTAGCCCCGTCAGGGCAGTTGCTGACAGCCCTGCTGTAGAGCCCAGCAGTGTCCAAGCGATCAGGCGCACTGGCAGCAACACTGCAGTGGCTGGCTTGATGAGCACAGCCAGGACTAGAGCCAGCATCAGGACTGCTGCTCAGCCTGGTGCTGTCAGACCCACAGCAGCACAGCCCAATGCTGGTAGGGCAGGTGTGCAGGGCACCTCCAGGGCTGCTACAGCAGCACCAACCAGGGCAGGGCCAGCTGCACCAACATTCAGAGCAAGAGAGCGCAGCAGCAGAGCTGCAGCACCCACACCTGCTGAGAAATTTGTGGCAAAGCACAGCGAAGCAGCTTCTGGAAGGTCGGGTGTAGTGCAGAGTGTGTCCGGTCATGCACCTGTCGAGCCCAAGCAGGCCAGCAGGGGCAAAGCCAGGACACTGAAGAAGAAGGAGGCACCAGCCAGGACCCAGCCTGCACGCCGGGCAAAGGACCCTGGGCACACTTGGAAAGTTTAGGTTGACCATTACCAGCAAGTGTTATCCACAATAGTACATTTTGTTTGATGGGTCTTATATATATATTTGCCTAACTGACTACTGACCTTAGGGTATTTTCTGTGATTTGTCAGATTATGTCAAGCAGTAGGGTTGTGCGTGTGTGACTAAAAGCCTTACAAAACAGCCGCCTTTAGTAAGCAATGTTTTAAAGATTCAAAATCATACCCTATCTGTCCATGGTTCCCTAATACCAGGGCTGGTACAAGGGGCACTTGCACAACCGCCCTTCCAGTACTTTACGCTGTAGGGCAAGCTATAATAACATAATATCACTCTTTTTGAAAAACTTTAGAAAGAAGAGAGCTTTCTGACTAATCAGGTTTCAAAACAAGGGTTTGAGATTGCTGTTATTATGCTATCATGAACCCTACACACACACACCTACCCTGTTTGGCCTTATTTTTAGGGTTGGGTTGGGGTTTCCCCAATTTAACCCTAAAAATCTATAGAAATTATTCAAACTCTATCATAATCCAGAAATTCCTAGAAGCTTCTTCTGCAGCTCTAGAGCCACAGAAGTCTGCACACAGACTATTCTTCTTCTGCATGCAGACCTTACAGTGTTGTGGGGCAGAAGCTACAGTCATCTAGGCCTGATCCATAGAGCATCTATGCCTGATGCTACAGTGATCTAGGGCAGAACACTGCAGAAATCAGCTCAAGGATTATCTGCATTATGTCACAGTTTACTAATGACGACATAACTCTAACTTTTTCTGTACACAGAGTACTGTAGCTCTGTAAAACCTTGACATAACCCTGTAGTTTCTGCAAAATCATGGCCACGGCATACGAAAACCTGGTGAAACACCTGAAATTGGCGTTACGGCAGATGCAACAATTAACCAAACAGGAAATTGCTATCGACGAGGATGAATTGTGTGACTTAATGAATGATCTGTCTGACACGTTGATACAATTACTAGAGTAGGGATCCCAGTAAAAAATGCAGGGACCACAGATCGTTGCGGCCCTAAAGGGGATAATTAATACCACATCTTTGAGACAATTATCTACAGAAGAAAAGATTGAAATCAAACACTTGCTAGACCTCATCCAGATTTGAATTTTTGCAAATGGGGCATTTTGAAGTTAAAGTAGATTCCGATGTGGATTTGACGAAGTATAAGATGTCATTGTCTAAAGGGGGATACGTGCACTTTTGCAAGGACGGGAAATGCACTCTACTTCACAGAATGGTCATGGGACTGAAGCCGGGGGACAAGATGACAGTGGATCACATGGACAGGGACAAGTTGAATAACGTAAGAGACAACTTGAGAGTGGTGACTCATCAGCAGAACCAATACAACAGAGGACTTTATTCTACGAACAAAAATGGATTGCGAGGAGTGGAGAAGCGTAGCAATGGCAGATACCAAGTGAGGATAGGCAAGAAGAAGACGTATCTAGGATCTTTTGCGACGTTGGAAGCTGCATGCGAAGCTTATAACGTGGCAGCGAGGGACATTTTCAAACATGCCAAAGCAAATGTAATAACCTAAAACGTTGCTCTTATTCTAAATTGCGACGTACCTTACTTTAGGTATAAAATGGCCATCCTCACTCCGGTTCACATCACAATGCCTAACTCCGTCCCTCAGACCAGATACGGTTGGGTTGTTTAAGATCTGAAAGACATCGCTAGAGACTTAGACGACATAGCAGCAGATACAGACGAGGCTATCACTGAAGTCGAAGCAGCTCTTGCACATTATCATCTCAAAAAGGTATTGGAATCATTGATACTTGCTATGAGGATCTCCAGGGCTGGATGGCCATCCCTCTACCAACAGATGCAGTCATTGACTACCTCTCGATCACCCACAGAAACATCTACAGACTCCCAATCACCCCAGACCAACGTTGCATAATCAAGAAGTATCTGCGGCTGATCGAGAACGAGATCGACGAGAACAGAGGAGTTCCCGGACCACGAACGCCTAGCCGATGAACACCCCTTACCATTCAGCTCAGCTAGCCGCTAAGACAGTTGCCAATTACTTCTTATTAGAACACTGGACAGCGCCTACCACAATCAACATAGGAGAGATCCGTGAGCTGAGGGATAGCTTGACGGTCATAGACTTTTATCTGAAGAAGAAGCGAGAAGAGATAGAGGCTCGGTTATTGGACAGCGCGTATGAGTTCGAGTATCAGCGTGAGATTCGCGATGGATACTTGGGGGATCATGTTCCAAGCCATGGTGCCGGGCCAGACTACGAGTTACCTCCTGGCAAAGGAGATGGCCAACTTGTTGAGGTTGTCGTTAGAGAACCTAGCGGTGGTGAAACAGGTGGCATGCAGCTCGGCTAACGACAGAGGACTGTTTAACCTTTACGTCAGGTTCGATTGGGCTCCAGATCCTATGATAGCGACCAAGTTCCTCAGCATGGCTTGCTTAGAGTTGAACGGTTTGCATTTCGAGGTGTACGACCCTTTGAATTACATGGCATACGTCAGGTTGCCTTTCGAGTTAAAAGAAGCTGACTTAGATAACGCTTTGCTGTTGATCAAGCAAAACATTCCTAAGCTCATTGCAAGGGTTTCCGAGGGTATCGATGTGCACGTAGAGGACATGTGATTACAATTAATTATGCTCCTTGAAGATAAGGGAACGAAGATTTATACACAACGTCACTCTTGTAACGCGCGACGTTGTTCTCGTACACTTGCTTAGCCAACGCTGCATGATCTGTCACACGCTGTCTTGCGTTATTCCCGTCTTCTTCAGATGTCTCGCTATCGCTGCTAGGCACATGCCTCCTCTTCTTCTTCGCGTGCCTCTTTATCTTCTTCTTCTTCACTGGGCTGGGACTGGGCTCGCTTTCGCTGTCTGTCATGGATGTGTCGCTCTCTTGCTTGGCTGGTGAAGGGGGCTTTGTCACTGCTTGCTTGAAATTTGGCGAACTCTTTCTCTTGATCTGCCTTGGCTTGACTGTTTGCGAGTTTGCTGTGCCGAGCCTTTTCCCGTGCCCTTGCGAGAGAAGCCTTTTGGGCGCTTGACAATTGCTTCTTGGCAGGTGCAGGCGTATCTTTCTCTGGGGAAGTAGGTTTGACAGGGCTTCCAACCCTAGGGCTTTCAGGCTCCATCTGAGATTCATCTACGGCACCCATGCTGCAGAAGCTACAGAAGCTCCACAGTTATGCTACAGAAAAAGTTACTTCTATAGAATTTGTGTAGATACTGTGAGGTATGTCTAATGTAAGTTCCTCTTACAGCAGCGGCCTAGGTGGCAATTTCTACGGGATCGGTAACGCTCCTTCTTCTTTCGCAATAGGCACACCCGGTGCTTATCTGACAAGTTACAGCAGCTCGTTCGGCAGCTTCGCACCAGACCTCGCTAACACAGGTGTCAGCATGTCGGGCTATTCACAACTTCCTGCCGATTGGGCAGCTGTGAGTGGTGTGACACAAATTTTGAATAAACCCACTTTATCAACGGTCAGTGCCACAGGACAGTATAACGACTTATTAGGGTTACCGTTGATCAGCACGGCAGGACATTCAGGGCTATACTCTGACCTGATAGGTCAACCTGTCATAAGCACGGTTGGTCACACTGGCAACTACACGGACCTTTTAGGTCAACCTGTCATAAGCACAGTTGGCCATTCAGGGTTATACTCTGACCTGATCGGTCAACCTACATTCAGCACCGTCGGTCACTCTGGGTTGTACTCTGATCTTGTCGGGGCACCCACGTTGGCTCCCGTGGCTACAGCTGGCACCTATGCTTCGTTGTACGGAACTCCCGTCATCAACACTATCGGCCACACAGGGAGGTATAACGACGTCATTGGTGCTCCCGTGCTTGGAGCAGTCGCCACGTCAAACAATTACGGCGACCTTAACAATCTTCCAGCCTTAGCACCTGTTGCTACGGCTGGCTCTTATGCTAGTCTGACCGGACAACCTAATTTGGCAACCGTGGCCACTTCTGGGAAGTACACAGACCTTACAGGCCAGCCAGTGTTGGCAACAGTAGCAACATCCGGCAAGTACACTGACCTTAGCAACACCCCAGCTCTAGCTCCTGTGGCCACTGCAGAAACTTATGCTAGCTTGACAGGACAGCCAAACCTGGCTACGGTTGCCACGTCTGGGAAGTACACGGATTTGGCAAGCACACTAGCCGTGGCCACCATTGCAACATCCGGAAAATACACAGATCTCAGCGGTACACCTACACTAGCACCTGTTGCCACAGCTGGAACGTATGCAAGTTTGACTGGTCAACCCAGTCTAGCTACTGTAGCGACTTCGGGCAAGTATACAGATCTGACTAATACTCCTACCCTAGCACCAGTAGCGACAGCTGGAACATACGCAAGCTTAACAGGGCAACCCACTCAGCTATCCCAATTTGCCAACAACATCACTACATTTAGCTCGCTTACAACACCCGGAACTTTAAATGTTAGTGGAAATTCCACGCTGGCTGCTACAACGATGACAAGCTCTAATGTTTCTAGGAACGAAGCTGCAGCTGGGAACTTCAGCGTGGCTGGAACAACCAACCTAACAGCCACCACAATCTCAGGACTGACTTTGACAGGTCCAGTCACAGGAACGCCTTTGAACGGCGTTTATAATGCCTCTTCGGCTGTGACAAACAGTAAAATAATCTATATGAAGGGGACAACCACACAAGGACAAGTGACATTCTATCCAACCACAACAGGGACGTCTAGCGGCTCTGCAATTTTCAACACTTTGGTTGGCGTCCAAGCAAACGCAGTTTTAGCCACCACGAGTGGTGGTTCGTGCCCTTGCACGAGTATTTACTCGGCTACAACCACCCAGGTAGTAATCAATTGTGTGGTGGCAGCAAGCGGGAATGTCGTGGCCAACGGTATAGTAGTCTATTGCACCGTCACCGGCTACTAATTTATGTCATAATCTTGAGACGCCATGTCAGGCCTCATCAATCCCACCCCACCTTTACAGGTGATAAACTCTATGAACAGCGTACCTTATTTAAACATTATTTATTTCACTGGGACGCCTAGTGCTGGAAGCTTAGTTGTGCATCCAACTAGCGACGGAACTGCGACGGGAACGGCGGTGTTTAGCAACATCTTTCACGCCACCGCTACACCTTGGGTTTCTGCTGGCGGTGCATTGACAGCCACACCGTTATCACAGGTCAAAGCATTTCTAGTGACTTTAGGACAATCACATCTCGTTGGTCAACGTCAACGGCATTGCCTCAACTTCAACGAACACGTGCACGGTCATTGTGTACGGCGCTGCATGATGATTTTATGTAATACAATTACCGGTTGCGATCATGCAGCGTGCATACGGGCGTACCTCTTTTTCGGCTCGTGGTTACCTGGGTACTCATAAGACTAGCACGATGGACATGGGAAAGCACGTGGCTATCAAGAAGGGCATGGGGGCAACTGCCCCACAGCCCTTCGACAGGCCGGAACTGAACCACGGGGTCAGTTCTTATGCAGCTATTATGAACAACTGTGATGAATCAACAAATTGATAATAGCCTAGCTGGTGCTGATAATGGCGCGAGATCTGTGTATGCGAGACCCAAGGCAGGGTTAGGTCAATTGACGAAGCACAAGGATTTGCCAAGAAGCAAAGAAGACCCTAATCAACCCTTCTATCATGAGCACGCGGTGTTGTCACAAGCAGCTTACGATCCTGTGAAATTCAAATCGAATTAGGTATGAGATAGATCCGGAACTTAGTCAACCTTCTCGAACAGTCTTTTATAATAAATCTAAAATAAAGCTGTCATAGCTTATAAGGGCACCGATCCTAAACATCTCACAGACTTATCGCAGATGGCCAAATCTTCAATGGTATGGACGAGTACTTGAGCGGAAGGTTCCGAGGTGCTGAGAAGGCATACAGAAACACCGCTAAAAAGTACGGTAAAGACAATGTTCAAGTGACTGGCCACTCGCTTGGAGGATCACAAGCTGTGCAAGTGGGACGGAAGTACGGTGTGGAGGGCATTGCATTTGAACCGGGTAGCGGTGTTGTTGGTGCGTTTAGGCGGGCCAGAGAAGACATCGGCAATGCTGCCAGTCATAAACTATTAAGTGGCATACACAAGGTTTTCGGTAAAACATTTTCACCAGAGAAGAGGACAACCGGTGTGCAAATAGTAGGGTCTGCTTATAACCCTAAACTCCCCATAGGCAAAGATAGATACGAAAATCTTTTTCATAACGCAGAGTATGGCATTTCTGCGCTTTTTCATTTGCCAGGAAGCAAGAAAAGGACATGGTGAAAGCTAAGTATAAAGATAATCATACCATTAAGAATTTTGTGTAATGATAGTACGGTGCACAATGCCGCTGACAACCCGCCCATTGGCTTTGTCAAAAGAGCGCAAGCGGCGCATGGCAAAAGGTGCATTGTTGCGAAACTCTTCGACGCCCACAAATTTGTTAAACAGGACAGTGTTCGATTACCAACCTGCATCTAGATGGTAAGTAAATCCAAAGGGCGGTTGGGTAAAAAGAAACGCAGATTGGTCGAAGCACACACCTTATCACACCTGCGCGGCGGACATGGTTATTCGTACTCACACACACGCACGCGGCAGATAGACACACGTGTCGCAGGAGCTGGGGTGCTAGGAGCTCGTATCAAAGCGCCACGTCACCAAGGCGTGATTGTTCCACCAGTGCCACGTGTGCCGCAACCGAAGGCTGCTCGTAATGGTGGCAGGCAAATGCCTCTCAGAGCTCCTAACAGAAGAAGCTTGACTATAATGGGACCACAAGGGCCACGTGGGGCGGCAGGGCCTTCCGGAGTGCCTGGAGCGGACGGTGTGGTAGGAAAGGAAGAACGGGTAGTCAAGGAAAAAGGGGCGAGGCCGGTAAAGCAGGTAAAGCAGGCAGAGCAGGTAAAGCTGGGTTGATGGGGCAGGTAAAGCTGGGTTCATGGGGCCTGCAGGTGCCAAAGGTGATAAAGGCGATAAAGGTGATCGAGGGGGGACCGGCTAGCAAGGGCTGACGGGTGGGAAAGGCGATAAAGGTGATCGCGGGGACACCGGAAAGCAGGGTTTGACAGGTGGTCACGGGCCCCAGGGGCCTGAAGGTAAACACGGAAGACCAGGCGCAAAAGGCGACAAGGGGGACGCAGGTAAAGTTGGTAGACAAGGAAGAGTCGGCCATAGAGGCGAAAGAGGGGCATTAGGTTTGAGGGGCCCAGAGGGCAAACAAGGGTTACAAGGGTTTGCTGGTTTGAACGGGTTGGTAGGACCTATAGGGTCTGCAGGGCCAATGGGTCTAGTTGGATTAAGAGGCCCTAGGGGGGGGATGGTGCCATACATTTTCAAAGCTGCAGGCAAAGGCGCTGACACTGACATGGTTGTCAGCGGAGCCGACGTGTACAGAAGACGTGAACCAGATGCACCGCCACGTCATCACCCACAACCCCAACCCCGTCAAGGACCTGTCCCAGGAGTGCCAAGGGGTGGTGTGCCTCCACAAGCACCACCTTTTGGTGACCCTAACAAGGGAGGGTTTAAAGGAGGTGCGTTCCACCCAGGTGCAGAGGGACCTCAACCGAAACCAAAGGAGAGGAGACAAGAAAACAAAGAAGAACGTAGAGAAAGAAGGCAAGAAAATCACGGAAGAGCCAGGAGGGCTCCGAGAAGGAGGGCTCCGAGAAGCAACTGCCGAGGAAGAAGCTGCACACGACAGGCTGAACATAGATGCAGCTGTCGCGAATAATAGAAAGACAGCAGAAAGAAGAAAAGAATTAGCGCAAAGAAACAGGGACAGAAAAGTTGCGAGAGGCCGCAAAGGGGGCTGTTCCAGCCGCTTCAGCCAACATCCCAGATCCTGCAGCTTCGGGACCGTCCAACCATGGTGAACACCAGCATCATCACACATCATCACACAGGACACAGGAAGATGCACGACGATGATTTCTCCACGGGGATGTGACACTTTTTATGTTTGACTGTTACGAGACGCTTTTGTAACGAACTTTTATCGTATGCCCATTTTGCATATCGGGTTGTAATCGTCACTTGTTAGAAGCCATGGCCCCAAAGCGTCCTGACATGGTCAAGAAGCAAGAACGAGTGAAGAAGATACTAGACGAACCAGCTGTACAAGAAAAGATGAAGAAAAAAGTGGCTAAGAAGAGAGATAGGAAGTGTGTAGAGGCGATAGTAAAGGCTGGTGGTGTGGTGGTGATGACAGTCACCCAGATGTTGTCAAATTCGTCGCAAAAAAGCCCAAGGGGGGAGAAAAGGAAGTCTCATTCGTCACAAAGCCTAAGCCAGTTTCAAATAAAAGTACCAAACCAAAAAGCCTTCGAGGTGGACACGCCAGAAAACCAAATAAAAATGCACCAACTGTTGCTGGCAGTAGCTAAAAAAGGAGGAGGCAAAAGTACTGCTGTGTGTAATCTTCTGTCGTTTTTGAAAAAGGATAAAGTCCTAGATAGATTATTTGTAATTACATCATCATGGGAATCCAACAAACCGCTATTCGATTTTTTAGACTTGCCAATCGATAAGGAAGACGTGTACGACCCTGATAAGTGCGCTGCAGACACGATAGAGGACATCATCTCCAAAGCCACTCAAGAGACGAAAGAGTACGATGAGTATCACCATAAGATGTACTTGCACAAACAAGAGTGGGTTTGCCGCCATTGCAGTGCGACTCTTCTGTGCTAGTCAAGTTGCAGGCGGCGTTTCTTTTGTCACATACAGTCCGAGGACTCAATACGATATAGACAGCCAACGAGAGCAGCTTCAGCGCGCCGGTCATGCGTGAATCGTACGAGCCTGTCTGCCTTGTGCCTGATTCTGTGGACAAGTACCTGTCTGTGCCTAATTCCACTCTCCAAAAGAGCCTCGACACACATTCTGAGGGCTTTTCACTCTGCTGATATAGGTATACCCACCGACACTGCCTCCAATCTCAGCTCTACATGCCTTGTGCTTGCGCTCGTGGCCGGCTGTCAGGACTGTCAGCCTTGACCTAACAGTCAGCAGCAGACACTACAATTCTTTCTCAACAGCTTTAGAGTCAGCAGGTCTACACACCATGCCTGTAAATATGGCCTCCGAGATGCATTTCAATGCATCGTGCAGTCCACCACAACCTTGCATGACTGCATACTGTACCATCATATCTCTATGATCCAGGCACTTCACAGGCTCTGCAAATCAGTGCAACCCTGGGAACGTGTATCTGAGATCCAAACTATCAAGGAAACCAGTCAAGCATTGTCCTATCAGCACTTTCCATTGAAAAAATAAAAACAAAAAGTGAAAAAGGGAGAGACCAACAAAATCAGCAAGATGGGAATAGTACTAGTCATTGAATGCATATGTGCAGCATCGCCTAGAAGACAGCAGGTAGAGATGCCCCAGCTGTGTGCCAGTAAGGAATGATATCGACTTTCTGCCTTTCTGCCGCAGAGAGCTGTCCATAGCCTGTACTTGAGCTCTTTCTATATTCAGCCTGAGCCAAGACATGCACCTTGAGAGTTTGCTTGTCTGAGGGAGCGTAAATGGCTTTCAGCTTTGGGTGGTTCAGCAACAGCATCTGAACACAGAAATTACAGGGTTCTTGTGTGACGTACAGATACAATATGACTTCCAGTTCAGTGCTCATCCGGGACAAGCGAGCCTTCAAGGTATCCCGCACGCCCTCATCAAAGAGGAGGGTGTACAGCCATTTCATCTCTGCGTCCAAAGGTCGGTGATAGTCGCTCTCTTCTGTAGACTCGAAAGCCTTGGTCGATGTCATTTGCTTGCCCCATTCAATCCAGGCAAGCTCGTTTCCGGGTGCAGGTGGAGGATGCCGTCGCCAAGCCTCTGCAATTTTGTTGCTGGCTTTGACAGCCTTGGGTATGTCATCCACAACCTTTTTTACCAGCCCTGACTGGGTGACTTGTGAGAGTGTGTCCTTCACAGCTGTGAACATTATCCACAGCACTCCAGCCTGGACTTGCTTGACTTCGAGATCGATGGCAACAGGTGCCTCTGGGCCAACAACTCGAGCAAGCGGTTTATTGTCATTGAAGCCACTAAAAAATACAAAAGCTCTTGAGCGTCTGGCAGCTACATTTGCATCTACTGGACTGCCTGGCAAGTAGTCCCAGGCTTGTCCACAACTCCAAGCGCCTAGTGCAGCAATCTTGCCGTTGTAGTGCCCAGATCTAGTCTTGATCTCATCACCGTAATGAATCCACCCGCAAGGACTGGCAAGGGCAGCGTAAACTATTGCTTGCAGAGTCATTGGTGGCTGTGTAGCCAGTGAGGAGCTAGTGAGGAGCAGCTGAAGAAGAGGAACAAAAGCGTCTATCCCTGCTCCTCCCACTCTCCTCGACTGCCAGGGTATAGGAAGTGGTCACTGAGGGCGTTCCGGTCACAAAATTTTGCCGCAAGGAAGTGCGCATGGCTGACGTGCAGTTATACTATTTGTCGAAAGCAAACACCAATTTTCCATCGTTGACAAGCCCTGAGCAGTCTAGAACAGAGATAGCCCAGACACTTGAGTGTCTCAACGCTGAGTATCTACAGCTCAAGCAAAGTGCCGGAAAAGAAGCAAGGCTTGTTTGTGATCTGTCCCACAACAATCTGACCTATGAACACCTGCAGTACCTGACCGTGGAATTACTCGCAAGCCCTGTGCAGCTGTACGCACTGGATCTCTCATGGAATCGCATCTTTGCAGCCACCTGGCCTGAGGTTCTCCCTTTAGTCAAGCAGCTCTTGACCAAGGCGATGTATGTCGATCTTGCTGGCAACTACCTTCCAGCGTTGCTTCCAGAACAGCTGGAGCTGCAAGATATGCTGAAGCAACACGTCAGCTTTACTGCACCAAACCGGTACCTTGGCAGCACCGACTGGATACGAGAATGGACTTCCAAAGCACACGAGTTCCGCCAGAAGGCATACAGGTCTGTGTATGGCCCACCAGCAGTTTATGACCGCCTGGGCGTTCCTTTTACTGCAGCTGGCTGCAGGGAGGAGGCAGAAGAAGATAGTGACACTGATTGAGAATGTGGAGTGGCACCTCAGTTTGGGTTGTACAGATCTGCTGCTCAGCTGGCGCATGGTTGGCCTGGCAGCAATGCTGAACCAATGCAGGCCTTGATGTTTGCGAATCAAGCTACTGTCAAAGCTATTGTAGCACGAATTTTATTGCTGAGTTTTGAACTGTCAGTCACAATGTACATGTTGCTCGAGCAGGCTCTGCGTGCCGCGTTGCAAATGTGTGCTTGGAGCAGTTATAACCCTGGCATATGCCATACATCTTGAAGTAGAGTCTTCACTTGTTGGTCATCGGATGCAAGGTGTCTCTTTAGAAGGTGGCAATAATTACATTGTATGAACTGCTGTAGTTTGCAACATACATTGGATCTCATTTAGTCATCAGGCTGCATATGTCGGCACAAATAGTTTTAGAAATCAGGGATAGGTGTGTGTGTGTGTGTGTGTGTGTGTGTGTGTGTGTGTGTGTGTGTGTGTGTGTGTGTGTGTGTGTGTGTGTGGCAGCACAGCAGTAAGCACTCCACTACTGCATTTGCCCCCTGTACAGCTCAACTTGAATTTTTTGCTGAGGATCTCTATATTTTGAGTCAAGCTCTATGCTTTAAAGCATAATAAAATTTCCTAGGAACCTTCCCAAGATGTACAGATAGGCAGCAGTACTGCACTAAGTACCAGCCTGGTATTACTAGGGGCTGTTTGGAAGGGCTTTACAGCATGTAAACCAGGGCTATTGAAGTATTCTTGCCCTGCTTTGATAGTTTT
>JAABUI010001640.1_pt1 | contig 12802 bp, 11 predicted proteins | sample 5559111 | NCBI WGS metagenome assembly JAABUI01 (sample SAMN10711870, study PRJNA513365) | rock metagenome | isolation source: Antarctica rocks | place: Antarctica: Victoria Land, Buttleship Promontory
TCCGTTTCTGCTGATTGAGTGTGGTAACCCAATCGTGTCAAGAAACGGGCCGCCCCTGCGGGAGCGACACACCTACCAATTACTGCGGCAACTCATCCCCCCGGGCCCGTGAATAAGCCTCATTGGTGGCTCGCATCCATAGATCCCTTGTTCCGCCGGAACGCAGGACGCCGCTGATGTGACAGAGGCCGTGGACAAAGGCAACCTCGGCGGAGGCGGTTACGGTGACCTGGCTCACCTCTACGGACACCCCGCCATCGAACATTCCGAGGAACTTCGTCCACTCCTCGCGGTAAGCGCGCTCACCGTCGAACCTTAAGGGCGGAAGGACATCGAACGCGACCGTCTCCGCACCGGGAGCATAAAAAGCCATGATCCGGTCGACGTCGCCGGATTCAAATGCTGCCTTCCACCCTTCGCGTTCGCGGCGTACAGCTGCTTCGTCGGCTTGCGTCATGGTTCAATGTCCTCCGGTCGTGGGAAAGGCCAGTTATACATTGCTCAGTGTCGCGCACACCGTTCACAATACTGAAACGATCAGACAGATCGACCGCCGGTGCGCGGTTTTCCGGCGGCGTTATGTGGCAGGTAGCTACACGAGATCCAGCGGCGTAGCGAACAGTTATTGTAACCCCACCAAGGTGGATTGCAACCGGTTCAGCCCCTGGGAGAGCTGCGCGGCGTACCCGGACCACTCCTGCCAACGGTGAAGGGCACGGCGTCCTGAGGTGAGTCCGCCCAATCTTTACGTCCGACGTCCGACTTGTCCGCAATGGACTCGGTCAGCGCCTGCGCGGCCGGTACGAGGTGCCAGTGAACTCGGTGATGGTTGCGAGGTGCATCACGGTGGGGAACGTGTCGTTCGAGGACTGCCCCGTGCTGACGTGGTCATTGGGTGGATTGGGGAAACACGACGCCGACGCCGACGGCGGACCGAAGTGCCGGCCAGGGCGCCAGGCGGTCCGGGTCGACGGATCTCGTAGTACACGCCACGTTGGAGCCGGACCACCACGGCGCCACGCACTTCGCCCACGGACGGGACGGCGTGGCACGACATCGCCGCTCGCCGTGTCCACCCCGCTCCCCCCTTTCGGAGGCTCTATCTGATGGAGGTGGCCGTCAACTGGTCGCCGCGCCGTGGTCATTTACGACGGCTGCGGCTGACGCCGGAACCTGGTCGCGGCGACAACCAGCACGACAAGCGTCAGCACCAGCGGCATCCCCGGCGCCCAGGCGCGGGCGTGGAAAACGAGCTCTACAGCGAGGCACGCACCGGAGAACAGCGCGACGATGACGCCGACGAAGCGCACGACCTCCCGCCCTGAGCCGGACGCGTGCGACAGGTCGGTCATCAGCACGGCGATCGTGGCCGTGGCCGCCGTGGTGAAGAGCGAGCGCACGCCCGTGGCAAACACCGCGATCGTCTGCAGGCCCATGGCCAGCGCCAGGACACCGATCATCACGAGCGTCTGGGTGTCGGACGGGTGCGGGCCGTACAGCAGCCACAGAACCCACAGGGCGACCTCCACGAGTGCGGTGCCCACCAGTGCGGCGCTGACCTGGCGCGGCCACACGACGTCTTTGGGGGCGCCCTTCACGATGACACCGGCGACGAAGGCGCCGAGCGCGAACGCGAGAAGCGCGACGAGCGTGTTGGTCATCGGGGGCGTCGTGGCGCCACCGACGTGGAAGCCCAGGTACACCAGGTTCCCGGTCATGAAAGCGCAGAAGATCTTGCCGAGACTGATCCAGCTGATGGCGTCGGCCCCTCCAGCGGCCAACGCCAGGACGACCAGGAGCCAGTCGCGGAGCTCCCGGAGCCTCACGGGCACTCCGGGGGCGGCGGCAACCGTCTCAGCGGTCGCTACTGGTTCTCCGCGGGTCGGGAGGGTGCCCGCCTGCGCCGCCGTCCTGGTGCCGCGCCGCCTGCTTGACGTGTTTTGAGCCACTGCTCCTCCTTATGCCACTGAGGCGTACCAGGCACGACCGGGGCGGGCGGGCCGCCCCGGCCGTGGTGTCGCAAACCCGACGGGCCTCAGATGACGCTCTGCTTGTCCTTGGGCAGCGCTGCGATCAGGGACTGTGGGACGTTGAGGGTTTCCGCCATCACGTGCGGCGGGAGGTTGGCCATCCACTGCGTGGCCGAGATGTCCGCGTAGCGTGACGTGCGGAACATCTCCAGGAACACCAGCGGTTGAGTGCCGGTATTCTGCACATAATGACCGTAGGCGAACGGCACGTACCCGACGTCTCCGGACTGGTAATCGAAGGTGCGGGCGACCCCAGAGTTGGCGAACACGCCCATCCGTCCCTGCCCAGAGATGTAGTACTGCCACTCGTCATCGGTCGGGTGCCAGTGCAGCTCGCGCATTCCTCCGGGCTTCACCTCCACCAGCGCCGCGCAGATGGTGTCTGCCGCCGTGAAGTTCGACGAGTCGGTGACCCGGACCGTGCCGCCGCGGAACTGCTGGGGCACCTGGGCGAGCATGCGGTGCTTGAAGCTGCGGGGCACGTCACCGGTGGGGCTGACCACCCTGTCTTGTGCCAGCGGCGGTGGCAGCTGGCCCTGGAAGATGTACTTGTTGTAATCAGGCATGAGGTCCACTTGCTCCGGGGACCAACCGAAATTCTTGGCCAGCACGCTCTTCGGGGTACGCGAGAACCAGTCGCTGATCATAAATGTGTCGTCCTCGGAGAAGTTCCCGTCGTTGAAGACGAGGAGGAAATCCACCCCGTCTTCCAGCGCCTGGATGTAGTGGGGGACTCCCTTGGGGAAGAACCACAGGTCCCCCTCTTTGACGTCCTCGAGGAAGTTGCGTCCCTCCTGGTCGACCGCACCGATTCGGCAGCTACCCTTGAGCACGTAGGCCCACTCCGACGACGTGTGCCAGTGGACCTCCCGGTAGCCGCCGGGCTCAAGCCCGAACTCGACCCCCGCCATCTCGGTGGCAACGGGAAGCTCCCGCTGGGTCACCTGGCGGGTCCAGCCACCCTCCTCCATGCGGGTGTGGACCATAGAGAAAGAGAACTTCAGGTTCGGCACCGTGCCGTGGTCAGTTGACGGTGGGGACAGCAGGTCCGGGTTCTGGCGGTCCAGCTCGAGGTTGCGCGGGCCGCGGTCGACACCGCCCTTCTTGTCCTGTTTCGGCTGCGGGATCGGGTCGTTAGACATGGGTGATCGGCTCCTTCAGTGAGCGGGGGACAGGTCCACGGGCTCCATCTGCCACCTGCTTACGGCCACCAACTGAGACGGCTCCGCGAGCAGCGCAGCGATAGCGGAAGTGGCCATGCCTGCGATGGTCGTGCACTGTCAGTACATTGTGCCAAGCTGTCAGACCTCCGTCAAGGAGTGGAATCCAGTGCTCTACCCCCCCTTCGAACGTTGGCCTAGCGGACGCGCGCGCCCACTTCGGCTTATGTCCCACCGACCATGGCGCGAGGATTGACAACCTTGTCGAAATCGTCGGCGCCTATCGCGTCGCTCGCCAGGGCCGCCTCCCGCAGCGTCGAGCCGGTGTCGTTGGCGTGGTGAGCGATGGCGCTGGCCCGGTCGTAGCCGATGACGGGGGACAACGCGGTGACGAGCATGAGAGATCGGTCGACGTACTCAGCGATCTTGTCGGTGTTCAGCTCCGTACCGACGATACAGAACTCGCGCAGCTTCTCACAGGCGTCTCCGAGGATCACCGACGAGTGCAGGACGTTGTTGATGATGATCGGACGCATCGCGTTCAGTTCGAAGTTCCCCTGACTGCCGGCAAAGGCCACGCAGCTGTCCTCGGACAGCACTTGGATGCATACCATGACCATGGCCTCGCACTGAGTAGGGTTCACTTTGCCCGGCATGATCGAGGAGCCGGGTTCGTTGGCGGGGACGACGAGTTCGCCGATGCCACACCGCGGCCCCGACGCGAGCCAACGGATGTCGTTGGCGATCTTCATCAGCGGAACCGCGAGCGCGCGAAGTCCGCCGCTGGCGGCGACCATCGCATCCAGGCCGCCTTGGGCGGCGAACTTGTTCACCGCTGTCGTGATCGGTTTCCCGGTGAGCTGGGCGAGTTCCGCGGCGACGTCGGCGGCGAAGCCGGGTGGGGCGTTGAGGCCGGTTCCGACTGCGGTCCCGCCCATGGCGATCTCGTACAGCCCACCCAGAGTCGACTGCAGCCGGTCTAGACCCTGGGAGAGCTGGGCGGCGTACCCGGACCACTCCTGGCCGACGGTGAGGGGTACGGCGTCCTCGAGGTGGGTCCGCCCGATCTTCACGACGTCATGCCACGTCCGCGACTTATCCGCTATGGAGTCGGTCAGCTCTTGGACGGCCGGGATGAGGTGATCAGTGAACTCGGTGATGGTCGCGAGATGCATCGCGGTAGGGAACGTGTCGTTCGAGGACTGCCCCATGTTGACGTGGTCGTTGGGGTGGATCGGGGACTTCGAGCCCAACTCGCCGCCGAGGAGTTGGATGCACCGGTTGGAGATGACCTCGTTGACGTTCATGTTCGACTGCGTGCCGGAACCGGTCTGCCAGACGTAGAGCGGGAAGCTGTCGTCAAGGTCCCCGGCGATGACCTCGTCGCACACCCGGGCGATCACATCGGCTCTCCACTGCTCGAGGCGACCGGCCCGGCCGTTGACCAGCGCTGCGGCCTTCTTGACGTACCCGTACGCGTGGTAGACCGCGTGAGGCATCTTGTCGTGACCGATCGAGAAGTGCACCAGCGAGCGCTGGGTCTGCGCCCCCCAGTACCGGTCGCCGGGGACGTCGATCCCGCCCATGGAGTCGGTCTCGTGCCGGACCCCGGTGACGTCGATCCCGACTGGCAGGTCGAGCACCGTCGGCGTATCCCTCGACTTGCGGCCAGTGTGGTGGCCGTTGTGGTGGGAGTCTGTGGGGACGGCCATCAGACGCCGGCCTCGCCGGTGTAGACCGGCTGCCACATGGCGTCCTGAACGGCCTGAACCAGATCGTCGTGCTTCACGGTGGCCACCCCGTCGTCGGTGGCCGCCTTCGCGACCGCGACGGCGACCGTCGCCGACGATGCCCGAAGGTTTTCCACCGACGGCAACAACGAGGCCCCCGGTGCGCTGACGTCGACCTGGCTGGCCACCGCATCGGCGGCCGCGAGCAGCATTCCGTCGGTCACGTGCTTAGCGCCGGACACGATCGTCCCGAGACCCAATCCGGGATAGAGCAACGCGTTGTTGGCCTGACCGATCGTGTAGGACACACCACCGTAGTTCACCGGGGCCGCAGGGATTCCCACCGCCACCAGGGCCTTCCCGTTCGACCACTCCAGAGCCTGTGCGGGCATCACTTCAATCCGCGAGGTCGGGTTCGACAGCGGCAGCAAGATCGGTCGTTCGACACCAGCGGCGAGAGCCTCGACAACTTCTCGCGTGAACGCCCCGTGCACGGTTGAAGTCCCGATGAGGATCGTCGGCTTGACCTGCTTGACGGTCGTGAGCAGATTGACCTGCCCGTCGGCCCGGTCCCAGTCCACGACCTCCGCAGCGGCCCGCGCGTACGGCTGTTGGTAATCTGGCAGGTCAGTCATGTCGTCGATGACCAAACCGTTGATATCGACGAGCCAGATCTGCGCGCTCGCCTGTTCTGCGGTGGCCCCTCCACGCATCATCGCGGCGTGGATCTGGTCGGCCATCCCAGTGCCGGCGGTCCCGGCCCCGAACACCAGCAGCCGCTGATCGGCGAACGTGCCGCCAGTAATCTTCAACCCGGAGATGACCGAAGCCATCACGATCGCTCCGGTGCCCTGCATGTCGTCGTTGAAGATCCGGTATTTGGCGGCGTTGTCGACCAGAATCCGCCGTGCGTTGGACGGCCCGAAGTCCTCGAAGTGAAGCAGCGCTTTGGGGAAAAGCTTCGACGCGGTCGCCAGGTAGGAGGCGATCAAGTCATCATAGGCTTTCCCTGAAACGCGACCGTGACGGCTACCGAGGTAGGACGGGTCGTTGAGCAGTGTCTCGTTGTCAGTGCCCACGTCGAGGTTCACGGCGATCACCCGCGCCGGGTGGACACCGGCGGCGGCGGTGTAAACCGCGAGTTTACCGATGGAGATGTCGGTGCCGTTGACGCCCCAGTCCCCGATCCCAAGGATCTCCTGGGCGTCGGACACCACGATGAGGTCAACGTCGTCCGGACCGAGGCCGAGCCCGGCCAGGGACGCGTGCACGTCCTCAGGTCGGTCGATGGACAGGTAAACGGCGCGGGACTGGCGGTAATCCCGGCTCCACGCATCGATCGCGTCCCCGACGGTCGGGTCATAGACCACGGGCAGTAGCTCCGCCAGGTGGTCAGACAGCAACCGGAAAAACAGAACTTCGTTGCGGTCGTGCAGCTGGTCCAGGTACACGTACTTCTGGAGATCGGTACCGAAACCGCGCAGCTGGGCGTAAGCCCGCGCTGCCTGCTGGTCCAACGTCTCCACCGCGGCCGGAAGACGCCCGATGAGACCCAGCCGGGCGCGCTCGTCAGCTGTGAAAGCTGTACCGCGATTCGTCAGCGGATCGGTGAGGACGGACGGCTTGTTCATGGCTGCTCCTTTACTGGACGGGTACAGGATCAGGCGACGACAACAGAGTGCCCAGCCACAGCAGGCACGGTCTTACGCTGACGTTGTTGCTCGACGAGGTGCGGGTGCCTTGCTCGAACCCGAGACGAGGCTGCACCAGACCCGAGTCGTTGGCGGCGGACAAGCCGGAGCCCTCGCACGGCCACCGGTAGCTGCCGTGTCATCGGAGCATCCGGGCCGTGATCCCCGAACGCGCCGACCAGGCCGTGGACCGGCGTAACTGCGGCTCAACCGGCGGCCGACCGGTCAGGCACCACAAGACCGCCTACCGCGGTCGCATCGCGCACACCCTTAATCGACCCGATCGAGCTGACGATGCCGCGGGGCGAGGGCGTAGGACGTGCGGGCTAGCGGCGACGACCCTTTAGTTCACGCGACCGTTGTCCTAGCCGGTGGCATACCCCGTTGGGCGAGATGCAGATCACGGCCCGGCCCGAAGCTTTGGACGATGGTTCGCCAGCGAACCGTGAGGGTGCGAACCGTTCTCGTGTCGTGGTCGCTCACGGCACAGGGTCCGTCTGCTTCAGCCCGACGGCGTCGGCCGGCACGTCGTACGCCTGCAGGGTGAGTGAGACGATCGTGAACCAGCCCAGCAGGGCAGTCACGTCGACGATGCCCTTGTCCCCGAGGTGCTCCTGTGCGCGGTGGAACAGCCCGAGGGGGACGTAACGTCGTTGCACGAGGGTCAGAGCAAGCTCGTAGACCACTTGTTGGCGGGTGTCGTCGAACGAGGTGGGCAGGCCCGCGATGAGGGCCTCAACCCGCTCGGGCGCCAAGTGTCCCTGCTGCTCCGCGATCTGTTCGTGTTCGTAGTTGGAGTAGACGGCGCCCCAGTGACCGTTGATGACCGACGTCGCGACCTCGATTTCCGCCTTGGACAGGGAGGATTTGGTCTGGTAGTAGGCGCCGATGGGGACGATCGTCTCGGAGAGGGTGGGGTTGGCGAGCCAGATCTTGTGCGGTCCCGGGACGACGCCGCGCAGCTTCATGGTGAAGTCGTATGCGTGCTTCGTCTCCGAGGACATCGTCTCGACCGGAGTTTCTTCGTATCGTCCGAAGGTCCCGAAGTCGGTGTCGCTGTCAGCCATGGCGGTGCTCCTAGTGGGAGGTTGGGGTGGGGGTCACAGTTCGAGCAGGAGTAACTTGGCGGTTTCGATGGGGACACCGGGGACGGGTGCCGTCCTGCCTCCGTCGGCGATGAAGTACGCGGCCTTGCCGTAGTCGCCGTCGCCCCGCCGCCACCGGCCGCTGGAGGGTCCCATGAGCCGGCTGTCGAAGGGGTTCCCCGCGACGACGACGGGCTCGCCGGCGTTGCCGGCGGGGTCGAGGCTGACGCGGTCGACCGTGTTCTCGCGGTGCGTTGTCATGTAGAGGACGCCGGCGTCCTCGTCGATGCAGAAGTCGTCGGCGACACGGCCCGAGGTGACGTGCTCGGGCTCCCCGCTCGGCATCAGGGTGGTGGGGTCGACTGGTACCCGCATCAGCAACTTCTTGGCGGTCGCCGTGTAGTAGACGAAGCCGGTTTTGGCCGCGTAGCCGAGACCGTTCACACCGGGCTGCTCCGGCTTCTGCGTGCCTGGGAAGTAACCCATGCTTTCGTGCGAGAGCCAGACATCGGTGCTCGGCGGCCCTACCTTGGGGATGTCCACTCGCCAGATCAGCCCCGCGAAGCAGTCGGCGACGAGCATCACGCGCGGCGCGATGAGGCAGGCCCCGTTCAGGCCTCGGACCCGACCGGGGAAGTCCAGGACGGTCTCCGGCTCAATGGGCTGTCCGGGTGTCCAGCCGCGTAGGTCGATGCGGACCAGGTGGGACTCATGGGTCGTGTAGATGTCGGAGACACAGAGGTAGAAGACGTCCGGCTCCACCTCGCACATAGCGAGCGGACAGTTGTCGAACGTGTGGAGGGCGTAGGGCTGGACCGGGAACGCTCCCTTCGGGGCAGGAACGAACCACAGCTCGCTTGAACTGATGATTGAGACCAACATGGAGTTGTCGCTGCGGACGACGAGATTCTCGACGAAGGAGCCCTTTGGGAACTCGGCGACGACGGTGATCTTGGCGGCTGGGCCGTTCATGGTGTCCTTCCGGTGCAGGCGTGGACGCCTAGGCGGGCTTGATGTCGGACACGGAGCCGGGGTGGGCATCCAGTGGGACACGGCCGGCGCGTGCGACGCGGGACAGGAACATGTAGGTACCGACCACAAACAGCACCTCGGTGACGGCCCCGACCGAGAGGGCCTGTACGGCGGCTTCCCACGTCGTGTCGCAGACGTCGACGGCGGCGATCGTCTCGTCGGCGAGAACGAAGGCCGCCTGCTGTTGCGGGGAAAAGCAGGAAGCGGTGGTGTCCCCGAGCTGGAGGGCGTTGATCTGGTCGTCGTTGACGCCGAGGCTTTTGGCTACCACCACGTTCTGAGGCCAGACATACAGGCACTCGGAGCACACTGCCGTCAGCAGCACGATCATCCGCGCGAGGCCAGCATCGAGCTGCATCGGCTGAAAGCACGCGTACAGGTAGCGGTTGTAGAACGGGAAGAGTGACGGCGCATTGGCCATTGCGCGGAACAAGTTGAGCTCGGGCAGCAACGCGAACGTCTCCCGGTTCGCCCGATCGCTCGTCTGGGGATCGAGCAAGGGGAGCCGGCCGGCCGATTTGTTCTCCATGACCAGCAATGTAGGTTCGCGCAATGGGCGCTGACTATGGGACCGGGTCCCACGGTCCAGGGCTCAATCCTGTGACCCGCCCACACCCATCTGCTCGTCCGGCCCGGGACGTGAACGGTGCCTTGCCCCGCGCCAAGCCGATCGCGATGCGCAGGTCGTCGACGTCGCCGATGCGCCGTAGGTCGCAGCCGGTCCGCTCGGCGATGCGGGCCAGCCGGGTGTAGGCCGTGTTTGGGTGCACGTGCAAGTGATCCGCCGCGAGCTTTGCGTTCAAATCCGCGGCGATGTACGCCAGCAGCGTCGTCGTCAGCACCCCATCAGCGGCGAGGTCCTCCTCGATCACCCGGCGAATCTTGGGCCGGACAAGCCGCTGTGTCGTCGCGTCGGCAGTACGCAGTAGATAGTCCAGCGGGCGCAGCTCGAACAGCGCGAGGACAGGGTCGGCGTCGCTGACCGATCGGCTCGCGCGCGTCGCCTCAGCACGAGCGTGCGGGAGGTCGGCGACCTCGTCCACGATCGTGCTGGTCCCGATGCCCAACACGAGGTCGGTTGCGGCGAGGCTCCGCTGCACGGCGCGCAGCGCGTCCGAGAGCCCCACGCCCCGGTCGGGCCCGGCCGCGACGACCGCCACGATCTGGCCGTCTCGCGGGGAGGCCAGCGGCCAGCCGCCCCGTGAGGCCGCCCGCCCGATCACGCCGGCCGCGGAGGCGAGCGCATCGCTGTACTCACCGTTGACGTGCATCGGCTGCGCGCAGACCACGAGTAGGCCGGCCCCGCTGCGGAGCCCGGCAGTGCGAGCCGCCTGCTCGGGTGGTCCCGCACCCGGCAGTCGACCAGCGAGCAGGCTGTCCAACGCCTCGGCTCGCGCTCCCGTGGCGACGGCCGCCAGATCATGTACGACCTCGCGGTAGGCGGATGCCACGATCATCGACGAGGTGTTCAGGAAGTCGAGAATGAGTCGAACAAGCCCGAAAGCAGCTACCCGTTCCTCGTCGTCCTCCGCCTCAGCGGCGATCGCCGCCCAAGCGGCTTTGATTCCCAACCGCCACGCGTGCAGGTAATCATCGATGTTGAGGCCGGCTTGAAAGCGGCGGATCATGGACACCCGAATGAACAGGTGGTCCTCATCACTCACTGGGTCTCCATGCAGCGCCCGCACCAGGAGCTCATACGTCTGCCGGGTGTTGGCCGCCACGTCACCGACGACTGTGTCCTTCTGATCGTGTCGTGCGTACGCCGGTACGGTGCGTCGCACGTGCGCCGCGTGGGCCGCGGCGACGGCGGGGATCGCCGCTGCGAACCGCTCCACCAACCGTCGCGTGGCAGGCTCTTCAATGTGCGGTCCCGCGGGCGGTCCGGAGGAATTTTCAGTGCCGGGTTGCTGCGGCGGCGGCTGCCGTGAGCCAGGCACGTCAGCGTCTGCTCGGGCCGTGGTGGGTCACGATGTGCTGTCGTTAATCTCGACGGTGTCGTGCGTCTTGTGGGTCGAGCCACAGTCGTTGTTGGTGTGTTCACAGTCTTCACGGGCAGTAGTGAGGGGCTCTCCTTGGATGCGGGCAGCCGCGAGGCGTGCCGCGAAGTAGCCGGTATCGGCGGGGTTCCATTGTTGGAGTAGCCCGTACAGGAGGCCGGCGGTCAGAGTGTCGCCGGCTCCGTTGGTGCTGACCGGGCGGTCGACCAATTGGGTGTCGATCCACACTTCGTGGGTGTTCCAAATGGCGGCGTTTCCCGCGACAGCTCGGCCGGCGGTGTCGAGTCGTTCGCGACTGGCGGTTGCGAGAAAAGCGCCGGCGCGGCCAGCGGACACCATGGCGACAGCAGCGCCGCGGTCGAGCAGCCACCGCGTCGCTTCTTCGATGTCGGCGGGTGCGGATCCGGCGGCGACGCCGATCGAGACTAGGTCATCGATGCTGGGGCTGATGACATCGGTGTAGGGCAGGGAGGCAGTTAAGATCGCCACCCAATCCAACCGCGAAACCGGCGACGCAGCATCGACAACGGCCAAGTCCATCGACGTGCTCACACCCGTGTGGTGTACGCGCCTCAACAGAGCGGTCAGCTTCCGCCCATCGTCGGCGATCAGCGCAGGCAGCACCGGTGGATAGCCCAGATGAAACAGGGGCGCGGTGATCTCACCGACCGCATCGCCGGTGAACGATGCTGCAGCACCTACATGATGCAGAAAAGCTCGGTCGCGGGTCGCGGACTCAATCACGAGGCTGTACGGAGTGGCCTCTGTCGGTCGCGGCGTGAGGTGCGGAGTGATTCCTCTCGCCGCAAGTTCGGTGTGCACGTAACGCCCCAGTGGGTCGTCGCCAATGTGGGCGATGGCGGTAGTGGACACTCCTAAGGTGGCAAGCGCCCACCCGGTGTTGAAAACACTTCCGCCGGGCTGCATGATCAGCGGGCCGACCTCGACGAGCGCGCCCGGCTCGGCAGCGACCCCGGCCGGGGGCAACTGGGGAACCAGGTCAACACATAGGTGTCCGGCAACAACAACGCCGGGTGGGTCCGACTGTGGGCCCTCAGAAGGGCAGGCTGGTGACGTCATCTCCGCGAAGGGGTCCTCGGACCCCCGCCTCCGACCTGCTGCTCTAGTCGACACGGTCAGACGGTGCTTCGGCCCCCCTGAGCGCGTCGGCTGGGATCTTGCCGTCGTGGATGACGGCAGCGTAAGCACGTGAGATGCGAACGGGGTCGGGGTCGCCCCAGATGTTGCGTCCGACCACCGCGCCTTTGGCGCCTGCATCGAGAGCTTCGCGGACGTATCGCAAAGCGTCTTCGACAGTGTCGGCGGCCGGGCCGCCAGCGACAACGACGGGCACGTTTGCCCAACTGACGATCTCACGGAATGCTTGTTGGTCAGCGGGGTAACCAACCTTGATAACATCGGCGCCGGTTTCGATGCCGACACGGACGGCCCAAGCGATCTGTTCCGGGGTGAACTCGATGAACGGGACCTCACCGTCGTAGTTGCGGGGGTAGATGTGGGCGAAGACTGGCAACTCCAGTTTCTCTGCTTTCCGCACAGCTTCGGCGAGGCGGCGGATGTACTGCCCCTCGTGCGGACCACGGACTGCGATCGCAACCGCAATCGCATCCGCCCCGAGTCGGATAGCGTCTTCCGGCTCGGTCCAAATCTCGCGCAACCGATCGTCGGCAGTGAACATGCCCGTCTCAATCACCAGCGCAGCGCGGGCTGCGAACGGCAGCCAAAAATTTTTCGCCGCGCCAATGTTCAACGTCATCGAGTCAGGCTCTGCGGCCATGACCTGACGGATCGACGCGCCCAGGTCGGACAACCCCGAGCCGAGGGGAAAGTTGCCGTAACTCGCAAAGTGATCCATCGCAATACCAAAGAGGTTTCCGGAGGGGTGGTTGAACACCCGCTGCATCCGGATATGTGTGCCGAGTCCCATGTTGATTACTCCTTGTACGGTGTGACTTCGAAGTCACACCGTACAACGAAAGTATGAAGAACGCAAGAGTCTAGCCGACATCCACTTGACATCGAGCTGATGCGGCGGGGGCCTCCTGAGGGGTGA
>JAABUI010001643.1_pt1 | contig 12794 bp, 11 predicted proteins | sample 5559111 | NCBI WGS metagenome assembly JAABUI01 (sample SAMN10711870, study PRJNA513365) | rock metagenome | isolation source: Antarctica rocks | place: Antarctica: Victoria Land, Buttleship Promontory
AAACATCGAATAGAAATTGCTGAATTTGCTCTTTTCTTGAGAGAGATTAGCATACTTTCTTCGAAAGTTTGTCTCTTTGTCAGAATCATTGTATAGCTGAGCAAGTTCATCTAGTAGATCATTGATCGTTGAATAAAAGTTCAATGAATCTCGCTGACGTCTGACTAGAAGAACTTTGACTGCATCTTCACTGATTCGAAAATGAATGTAGACTAGTATAGCTCTGTCATTGTCAAATTGATTGACGTTGATTTCTAGCTTGTCACGAATCTTTTCTTGTCAGTCATCTCAGATAGATTGTTTTTCATCAGTAAACAGATATGAATTCGAAAGCTTCTGAGATCGCTTGCTGAATGTGAAAAGAGTAGAAGTCAATGAAGTGATATCTCTAGTCACTCGCAGTTGATGTTGTGCTTCAGTCAATTTGTTCTGAAGTGTCTGATTCAATTGATTCGATCATTTCTTTGCTCAATTAATTTCTTCAAAACGAGTCTTTCATATTTGTTCGCTTGATATCTTGTCAAATAGCTCACAAGCTTTCACATCTAGATCTCGTTGAGTTTGAAAACTGTTTAAATCTTCTAGAAACACTTTTGAGTCTTGTTTGACTCAATGTTGTAGTTGCTCTACAATTTTTATATTTCAGAGAGTAGAAGCTTTCAGAGATTCATTGAAAGTTTGAGAGTGAGACAAAGATTGACGACGTTTTCATACGAAGTCGATTCTAAGATATTTTGATATGCAAGATGATAGCTTCGAATAGATGACTGAATCTAAAGTGACAGAAGAATAGAGACTTTAATAACTCTTGAATGAATTTTTCACAGATGATCGAGTCATAGCAAAGAATTGACGATCAAGCGAAGAGCGATGCTCAACAGTATGAAATGAGATCATTGTTCTAGTGTTTTAGTCTTCAAAGAAGAGTGTTGCTGATTTGAAAGAGTTTTTGTGATTCTTAAGCAATCAACGAAAATTCTTTGTCGTTGATTCTATTAATCGATTTGAACTGATGCTACTGACTGAGCGATAGATTCTCTAGCAATCACATGATCGTATGTTCTCGTTGATTCTATTGATTTCTTGATGTTGTTCTGTCTTTCAATGTCATCGATCATCAGATACACCAATTTCTTTATACTCATTTCGTTGTCAGTCAAGTGAATTTGAATGAGTATAGAGATCAGTATCATGTGATTAACAAATTCTTAAAGTAATGTTGAAATCGTGTCTAGAAACTAATCAGAGTGCATGCGTGACTAGAATGTTTGATTTATAGAGATAGTTATAACTAAGACTTTAAGAATACAGAAGAAAGAAGATACAAAAGACAAGAAGAACACGCTCTATATAGTAGTTATTCAGATTAACGCTAGTCTCAAAGAAAACGTGTTGATACACAAGAAAGATGTTGATTCGAAAAATGTTTATGACACAAAGAAATGTGTTTGTCATAAACATCTGATAACTACTTGTAACACAAAGAAGTGTGTTTGTTGAGAAGGCAATAGAAGCTGATTAGAAGATGTCAGAGAAGAAAAAAGATGCTGAGTCATATCTGAGTCAAATCTGAGTCAGATTTAAATCAGATCTCGACTAGATCTTGACTAGTTCTAATCAACTCTGACACATTCATAACAATAATGAGAAAATAAATTAATCATTTTGAAGTGATCACATTGAGAGCGAAAGTTCTGAGTTTTGTTTATTCACATGTACTCTTAAGTTGCAATCAGAAGAATTAAATGTTTCTGATGAGCAAATCACTTGCAATAATGTTTCAGAAAGATTTTGAACACAGTGACATTGTCATTCTGAAAATTCAAAGCACATCATTGCTTCTTGATTGATCGTAGATCAAGATTTTGCACAATTCATGAGAAATTTTGTAGATTTCATTGAAGAAGATGATGATACATCTCTTGAGTAAATCAATCTCACTCAACAATTAACTTGTTCATTAACTTAATAGCAATAAACAGTAAAAAAACTTTGTCAGAAACTTTAAGCATGACAAATTAAAGAAGACTTTTGAATGATTCAGACTTTTTTGATCTTAAAGCAATACTTGATTAAATAATGCATCACTGTCATTTAATTCATACAGAGTGAAAGATTCATGTTAATCATTTATTTCATGATCATCGTGATGTTATAACTGTTAAGCAGAACGTCATTTTGAGTAAGAAGATAAACATGATGATTTGAATTCATCTTGTAAGAGACTTCAAGCAAAGATCACTTTGATCAAAAGAAGTGAAAATGACAAGTCAACTCATCTGTTTCTCTGATTTTATGCTGACAGTAGCTTGAAGTGCAACAAGTGTGATGCTGAAAGCAATTCAGCAGTTCAATCAGTTTATGAAGCATATTAGTACATTCTGAGAAAGAATGACTACTTGAGTGAACAGCAATCGCTGACAGTTCTTTGATGAGATTGAAAATCGTGATTTATACACTTCAGAAAGCAAGATATTGATCAAGATTTGTGACATTTAAAGTGTTATTGATTCACAGAAACTTATGAATGTGATCGCTTTTACAAAACTGTCACTCATAGTGATATCAAAAATTCTGAATCTTGAACTTCTTTTTAATAACAAACTTCATAAACAACGTCACTTTGCATTTCAAACATTCAACAATGATGTGAGAATTCTTTTAAAGCAATCTTCAAGCAATCTTAACTTGTTCACTTTCGCTTGCTGTCATGTAAATCTTTTGATCAGACATGTATATATAAAGATCATGTCACTGTAAATCAATGACATTAAGAATAATGAATAGCAAGAAACAAGTAAGATCATAAATCATAGTTTTCAGTTTCATTCTGACTCTGTTTTAATATGATTGAATGTTTTGCACAGTCATTGTCTTGCAAACAATCATATTAATCAAATGAAACTCTGAATTCTTAATCATTTCTTGAAGTACGTTGATGTCATTCATTTTCTCTACATTGCAACTTATATATTATTGACTGATTTGATAAATCTGCTTTCACAGCTGATTGTTAAATGCTCAATAGTGAAACTGAGAATGATGTGCAAAGCAATTATTTTTATATCTCATCAAATGATTGTGATAATCAATTAAAGAAGTTACGATGTGAAGATGAGTGCTGTTAAAAAAGATGACTTTGATAGAAAAAAAAGTAGAAAAGATCATATGAACAATGTGTAAAGAGAAATCATGCTCATTAAGAGAGTGAGAACTCAAAGTGATCATGAAAAATGAAGTTTGCTGAGTATGCAAAGCAGCTGTGACAGACTGAGACTGCTTCAGTTCAGTTCAAAGTTGAGTGAACTCAAAAAGTTTAATGATTAAGTCAAAAATGAAAGTGATATTAATGATGATCAATTCTTTGTTCAAAATCTGAGCATCTTGATTTGATTTTTGCTTTGTTTCAATCTCATCATCATCATTCTCATTTTAAAGAATGCAAAACAGATGATTCAGAATGAAATTCTTTTAAGATAATTGAGAAAATCACTCAACATTAATGACAATATTTGCATAATCAAAATGATGTTCTTTCAAAAAAAATCAGTCAAACTTCTATGTTACAATAATGTACATGAAAAATATGCTCAAATTAATAATTTGCATTACTGTTCTTAATGATCAAGATAACAAACTTTAAAAGAAGAACTTGCAACTTAAAAGAAAGAAAAAGCAATTAATTAACAATCTTGAGAATGTTTTGCACAAAGTTAACTACATGATTGATATATTTATACTGATGTTTCTTTACATGACAAAATTTCATGATGATGTGAACTTTGACTATCAACATTTTCTTGATCAAAAACAATTCAGAAAGATTGATGAATAAACACAGTGAGTTCATATTATTCTTGATGAATCACAGCATAAAATCATCAAGATTGATTCTTCTGTCTTTGATGCATTAATGACAAGAGCGTCGTTTTTCTCAGTTGATCAGCTTCATGTCAAAGTTGATCTCGTTGCAAATGTTGCAATCATCTTATTTGAAATTTTTAAAAGTGTTGTAAAACTCATGAATGAAATTTTAATCATTTTTAAACATGATTGAAGCATCAAAAGATTAATTCAAAGCAATAAAAGATTAATTCAATGCAACATGAATAAATGATGTTGAATCAGAACATACAAGTTTACAAATGATACATTGACTGAATTCAAGATCATTGACATATTGAAAGATTGAACGAAGAACATTGTGACTATTATTCAAGCATTAACACATCTCATTTTCAGAAAGATCTGATGTGTCGATGCAATAAACACATAAGATGAGTGAATCAATCAAATCTTGAAAGAGAAAGTCAGTCAAGACTTTTGTCAGATTACAATCAATATACAGATTGTAACAATGTAAAATTAATGATGAAATTGAAATTGAGTGAAGTTTCTGCAAAGTGATGAGCAGAGAACTTGATGAACTGCAATTCAAATGCGTCGCTCTTTCACAGTAATATTGATGTCGCTGTCTGATTTCTTCTCATCAATTCTGCAATTTGTGTATATCAGAATGATCTTTAAGATTCTGTCTTGCAAACTTCATGTTCTAAGTAATTTTTCTTTGCTTAATGAATGACATCAACTATGTTTCTTTTCTGATAAAACATTCTTTTCTTTGCTTTGAAATCACATTTGTATTGAAATCACGTTCTTGCAGCATCATTATTGAAGAAGAAATTCAAGAGAAGTGAGCGAAAGAAGAAGATTAAGCAGAAAAATCTTGATGAATCTGAAATGCAAACTGTCTGTGATGTGTGACAACAGCAGCAGTCTTTCAAGCATTGCTTTGATGTTTTTTATTTATATAGTTGTTAGAAGATATAAAAAACATATTACAGAAGATAAAAGCACGCTGTTAGCGATGAAGAACAAAGTGAAGAATGATGTGAAGCAGTGAAAACACAAAGTCAAATAGAAAAGTTGAACATTCAAGATTTCATGATTAACTGTAATAAATTTAACTTTGAATTATTAACTGTAATAAATTTGACTTTTGCAACTTTGATAAAAGAGTCAATTATTTTACAAAGAAAAGAATTAAGATTGATACAATAAAGATCAAAATCAGTCAGTAAAAGCAACTGCGTTGCTAATAATAAATAAATTATTAATTAATTTGACTAATTAAATAATAGTTATTTACACAATTTAATATATACGCATTATGAAGGTCAGAATTAATAGTGCTTGATCTTTAAAGATAGCTATAACTGAATATTAAGAATACAGAAAAAGATTGATACAAAAGCTTCTATTTATGTAATGTTCAAAGACTGCGCTAGACTTGAAAGAAATGTGTTTGTGACACAAGAAGAATGTGATGTAGATGAACAAGATGTTGATAAAAGAAAAGAGTGTTGAGAAAGAAAAAAGAAATTGAGTTATATCTGAGTCAAATCTGAGTCAAATCTGACTAGCTCGCTGATTAGTTCTAATCATTACGCAGAGAACTCACTAGCGTTCACTGTGAATTGATTAAAGCATCAGTCTTGTTCAGTCTTATCAGTCTTGATACGCTCGTAACAAAAAGACATTATATTTCTTGCATCATTAATGATGAAAATATCACTGTCAAAAAGACAGCTGAAATGCTGATTTAATGAGTATATTGAACTCATGATCTATCAAGCTTCATAATATCTGATCGAGATTCGCAATTCATCTCTATACTATGAAAGTTTCTTTGCAAATAACTGAGCATTTCTCTTCAATTGTTCATCATCTATCATTCTCAGATCAACGATCAAAGCAAATGAATTAATCAGAATGTCAAGCAATATCTTTGATTCTTCTGTTCATATATGCAGAATGACTGATCTAAGTGACTATTCATGATTGAGTTTGTTGACAATAACATCTTGTTCTCAATCATCTTCTTGATTCTCTTCTTCATGAACAAGAACTTTTATTCTCATATGAGCTTCAACTCTGACATCATCGAGTATGAAAACACTCGTGAATGCTTGTAGATTGATTGAGTCAAGAACATATTTGAACAAATGAACAAGACATTGATCTTCGCTCGTGAAGCTCTGATCAAAACATGAAAACAAATGATGAATTAAGCTAACAAGCATAGAAAGAAGATCAATTACAAGATCGAATCAAGAGTGTTTCTGAATGAATGAAACATTATTACAGCGAGATTCTTCAAAAAATTGAATGACAAAATGCTCAATTCTTATCAGATTATTAAACTGATCACGATGAGTTGAGTCATCGAGATCAAGTCGAGTTCTCGACTCATCAAGACTCGATTCAAGTCAGAATTTTGAAATCAAGTATTTGAGTTAAGTCATAATGTTTGAACTGAGTATTCAAGTCAAGTTAAAGTGTTGAAATCAAGTATTGATTCAGATTCTCGACTTGACTCATCAAGACATGAAGTGAAGTACTATTAATATTCATTTGAATGTCTGATAATGCAACAGAGTAATGCAATTTTTTTTTTAATTCTTACTCGATTCAACACTCATTATGAGTCTATGCAAGATTTTATATACTGTAGCAAACGCTGCACTAGCACAACGTTCTTTTCACATCAAAAATCGCTTCTTTCTGCGCTCTATTTTATAACTGTTTTCAATGTGAAAACTCTATGAGTTTATTTCTTTTCTATTTTCTCTCTCTTTCATCTGATTCTTTAATGACATCACAGCTTGAAATTGATTCAGTATGCTCATTGAGAGTATCATTCAAATAATCATCATCATTGCACTCATGATTTCTAAGAGCTTTTTCAAGTTCGTGATGTTCTCTTCTTGTTGCATTGCTTTTCATTCTACTTTTCATCTGAAACATGTTAATAAAATGTGCTTGATCAACATTTGATCTCTGTCACACTTGCACATCATCATAGCAATATCAAGTACTCATCTTTCATGTAGAAATTGATTGAAGTCAGTTTTTCTTGTGCATAGCTGCGTCAATAATGCACTGTAAGACTTCACATGACTCTTGTGCAGTTACAGATATCGATGTGTCATCTTTGATGTCAAATATCAAAAATGAGCTGTGTTGAATCTTTCTTTTCAGACTACTCTTCATGTTTATCTGATCTGTTTCTGTATGAGCATCAATCTTGTCATCATTTTAATGCATTGATGCTCAGTCAGTAATAAAGACAAATCATGTGCGTCATCAATTATTTTGTTCATCGCTTCATTTTCAAGTACTTCTGCATGTTTCATCACTCAATGTAACTTCAGTATGATTTTTCAAGATCAAATGCTTTCATGTGCAATCTGAACTCGTTGCAGACGTGTTTGATCTTTTGTTGATATCATAGCTTTCACTGTTTTCAGAAAAGTCTGATTATCACTGTATACTTTGTATATCTTTTCATGACATTCTTGATTCTCTGTTGCTACGTCTGCAAGATGTTTCATCTTCACGATCAATTCTTTCAGTTCTTCATGATGAGTGATGACTAAAGTCAATTCTCTCAATCTCTTATTTAACTCTCAGTTAATTCTCATTGCAATCATTGTAACATTCTTTCTACTGTTGCTATCATTTGAGTAAACTCTTTGCTTCAATGCAAATGTGTCAAGACAATGTTGACTTATTGATATTTTCTTGTTTGCAACTATAACTATTCTTGATGATTCTGATCAGAGAGTTATCATGTAGAAATGACTTCACTTCATCTTCATTTGTTTGAATGTTTCTTTCATTCACTTTTGCTTCAGCTGCAAAGACGTTTTGCGCAGCTTTGATTTTCAATCTCTTTTGAGTATCAAGTTGTTGCAAATTCGATGCATCATCATCTCAATAACTTCATCTGATTTTCGAAAATTCATGTTTGTTATTGACTTTTATATCAGCTTTCATAGATGAATATCTATCGACGCTGTGTTTGTTTCTATCTGTAAAGTCTTTGTTAATGTTGCATGATAGATGTCAATGATTTGTCACAATGCTTTTTCTTGTACTGATCTCAGCTTGACATTCAGATCTTTTCAATGATTCTTCACTCTTTGTAACATGTATCATATGATGACTTCGTGACTAAGCAAAGAGTGCATCATCGCGAAGTATATTTACTTTCTCATCATCATTGATGAGTCTTAAGTAAACTTGATGATTGTCTGCATAATCTTTTGTTTAATCACTAGTCTTGCTTCAACATGATACATGTGAATCACTCATCTCAGCTTAAAGTTCAGTTGAACTCTCAAAATTCTGATATCTGATTTCAAGTCAATCTGATGTTTCATTAACTTTACATCAACATTCATATTAAATCACTTAAAGATTTTTGTAAAGTGAATCAGCTCATGCTTTGTCTTTAAAAACTTGATGTCATGCATTTTTAATCATTGTTCACATTTATTATAGATCTCATTAAGAACTTTGCAGTTACGCTTCATGAACTTCTTGTATGTTAAAATATTGATGTCGTTTACAAAATTTGTAAAGCTTGTTCTCAATCTGATGTCATTACATGCTTCTAGCAAGTTCACATTATAAAACAGATATAATATTGATGATAGCAAAGAGTCTTGTGATATGTTGACATTCACGCTGCGTTTCATTATCGTGTAATCATTGATTGTGATCATGATGCATCGATTTCTCAGAAAGTTCTTCACAAATTTGAAAAGCAGTTTGAAAACTCTTCTCTTTTTCATGTCATGCAAGAGTCTGCTATGCGCTACATTGTTGAATGCACTCTTCTCATTCAAACTCAGCAGTGAGACTACTCTTCTTCTTATGTCACTTCATACAATATGTATCTTTACTGTAATCAGTTGCAAAGTTGTATCTGTTAATCTGTGTTGGAAAACTCTCATCTGAATGTTTGATATTGAGTCACATGCTTCTATGATGTTTTGCAAATGTTTGAATATGATGAACTTCAGTATCTTACTCAGCGTGTTGAATAACACAATTGATTTATATGTTTTTGCATTAAAGTAATTCTTCTTATCTGACTTTCACATCACTATTGTGATTATGCTCTTGAACTAAGTTGATTATATTCTCTTCTACAGACATCTTTCAAAAAAAGAGCATATTTATTCTGATGTATCATCAATGAGTTTGCGCATTATTTTATTTGTATATTCTGTGTGTTTTGAAGTCTTGTTGAGCGTTGTTTTGTAAATGACTCTCTTAATCTTGCAATGCATCAGTGAAACATTATTCTCAATCGAGAATGAGTACTTGAAGTCTTCTGTGTTCAGCATGAGAATCTCTGAAGATGATGAAAAGTGAGTCTGAAACATCATTTTCATCTTATTCTGCGCTGTTGTAGCAATGTCAAAGCACTCTGACTTGATCAGAGAAGAAATTGTCGCTTGAATCAATGTGTTTGCAACTGCATTTCTTGCTCATTTCATAGTTTTGAACAGTTCTCTTGAGAATTGTTCAACGTTCTGCATGATTTCTTGATATTGACTGCGTTTCTGTTTTCTGATGATCTTGCTCTTCTTGTCACATGCTTGAATGTACTTTGTTCAATTATCAATGATTCAACAGCTTCTTCTCATTCGTTGCACGCTCTTGATGATCTTTGTACACTTTTTCGTTCATTCTGCTTTGATCATTTCGTGTGATCTTGCTCAAAGAGTGAAAATCTCGATGATTTTCTTCAGTGCATTCAGCAGTTGCTTAGTATACTCATCTATGCATCAACGTCTTGTTTCATGATTCAACAGTGATTTTGACATTTGTTCTTTCAGAGTATTGATGAACTTCTCTTCATTCATTGTTGTTACGATTCTAGTCTTCATCTATTCTTTCTAGTCTTCGTCTTGATTTTATTCTAATCGAGTCTAGTGAGCATTTAAGCTAGAAATAATGTCATTGAAACTCTGCATCATATGTGTAAGACGTCAACTCAATCAAGTCTAGCATAGAGCTGAGAAACACACATATAAGAATCAAGTTCTTTTCTGTAAATACTTTTCTTTCTTAGCATTTATCTATTAGTTAAATGACACTCATATGACTCGCTCTATGCTGACTTCTAACAGTAGATAAATGCTAATCAACTACTCTGCTATCGACGTGTAGATGATACGAAATAATCTACTTCGTTTATTCAGAAAATTCGCAAGAGATTCTTCGAATTACTTTTATTCAAATTTATCAAATCACTCACTCAACTTTATCACAATCAATCATTACACACTTACATATTTATCTCTATCTTTATTTTAATTTCTCATCATGACACACGACTTCAAACCAGTCGAATTTCGAACGATTCACCTGCTTAGAAGCACTGCAAATAGACGAGTTTTTCTTCTTTCTTTTGATGTTTCAGCTGAATCTCAGAATGTTGCGATCTCATGAAACATCAAGATCAAAGAACAACTACGTCAGTGAGCTCTTGATCAGTTGAACGAGATCATCAAGATGTTAGATGAGCTAAAAGATCAACGAGACATGACTTTGAAATGCAATGAGCACTGAATCGTTCTACAAGTCAAACATACTCAGAGACTGAAACAGCTAGAGATCAATTGCACGACAATGAACATTCTAGAAAAGATTAACACTCGACTACGAGAGAAAATGTTGAAACTCAAAGAGAAACAGTCTCGATCTCGACAGTCTACTGAGTCTCGATCTACTACGAATCATCTATCTCAACAAGATATCGAGTCGCAAGCTTCTATCGAGAATCATACTCGACGAGAGACGTTCAAATCATCGTTCAAATTATTCGTAAATGATCATCATCAATTCTACAAATTTTCGAATTCATCTATATTCACTGATGAAGACGAATGTCAGAATCGTGTCTAGATGATACAATCAATGAAGATCAGAATTGATAGTGCTTAATCTTTAGAAATAGTTATAATTGAATATTAAGAATACAGAAAAAGATTAATACAAAAGCTTCTATTTATGTAATGTTCAGAGACTGCGCTAGACTCGAAAGAAATGTGTTTGTGACATGAAAAGAATGTGATGTAGATGAACAAGATGTTGATGAAAGAAAAGAGTGTTGAGAAAGAAAAAGAATGTTGAGTCATATTTGAGTCATATCTGAGTCATATCTGAGTCAAACCTGATGCAAATTAACTAGAGCTTCAGTCTTGTTCAGTCTTGATACGCTCGTAACATTACTTCTCTCTTCGAAAATTCATGTTTGCATGAATGTAGTTCATTTGCTCGCTTTTGTTGATAGTTATTCCGATATTTAGCGCGGTTTGTTTGAATATAGCTTATGAAATTCGTTCAAAACTTTCTCTGAGTCATCGAATTTCTCTTTATCAACATAGTATCATTCGTCGTCTTTATCTAGATCTGTTCATTTAACTTTGTACTGTATTCAATCTCGATAGCGTCTGAAGTTCAATATATCATCTATCTCTCAGTGTTCATTGTCTTTGATAGTGATTGATCTGAGTGATTCTGAATGCTGTTCTGATAGAAAGTCTTCTGAATATGATCGCAGTAGCTTCGAGCTGAACATCGAATGCAGATGCTTCATGCTGATTGATAGACGAAGATGATAGAAGATACTCACTTTGACAGTGATTTGATAAAGATCTAGCTGTTTGTCTTTCAAATCTTTGCAGAGTCTCGTTGTCTTGACGTTTCTAAAAGATAGTCAAACTCAGTTATCTACTTCATAAATGACGTCTCGTCTATGTTTATTGATCTGAACTTCGATGATCAGCTTCGTCTTTTTCAATTGTTGACGATCGAAGTTCAGTAGCTCTTTCATTTGAATGACAATATCATTTGCTTTTCTGACTTCAAGTCGTTCACGAGTTGTTTCATAGTCAGTCGTATCTGAATCGAAACTCATTCGAGAGTGAAATTCTTTATTGAAGTAGAAGAGAATCATTGAAGTGATTGAGAAGATATTGAAATTGTCACTGAACTTCATCATAGATATTCATTTGACTCAGTCGTTCTGCATGTAATTGCAGTAGATTCTAAGTTCGCGTTCAACATCTTGATTGACTTGTTTCAATTGATCGTCGATCTCAGAATGATAGACTGTGAATAAACTAGCTGTGATTCTCAGTCGCTTGCAAAGACTTTTTCACATAGTCTATATGAATTGTAAGTCTCTGTTCGAAACAATAGAACTGAGTAAATCATGCAGTTGATAAACGTTTCATAGCATGATTCAAATCGTTTCTTCGACTGAGATGTCATCGTCTCTTCAATGACAGAGAACATAGTGACGTTCTTTGATGAGATGACATATGATTGTGCAAATGACGTTATAGTCTTCTGACAGAGATAGTTCAGTGATGAAGTTCATAGCTATATCTTTTCAGCGTTTCTGTGAAATCGAGAGAGAATGATGAAGTTTATTGATGCTATTTCTAGAAGCTTTGCTTCGCTGACAAGCATGACAGTTTCGAATGTATCGTCGAATAGTAGCTCGATAATCTGATCAATAGTAGAAACGCTGAACTAGATCAATGATTCGTTTATTGTCGAAATAAGAGATTGAAGATTAATCATGCACTTCTTGTAGTAATTTCGTGTGCATGTTCTCAGAGATTCACAGTAGATCTTTTCTAAATAGAACGTCGTCAAGAATTTCGCAGTTCTTCAGTTTAGTGATATGAAATTTGAGCTTGTTTTCGTTCATAGCTTGTCTATATTCGCTGCAGAGCTCATCTGTTTGATTGATCATTCATACTCATTGATAGAGATTTGCTTTTGATTCAAAAGATAAAACATTGATTCTATTGAGAGTTAGAATAGTCTGAAAACAATCTTCAAGACGCTGAGCTGATTCAGAGACGTTCGCTAAAGATATTCTGACTAGAGCATCGACTTTAGTGTTCATTTTGCCTGATCTA